>Ga0272443_10004456_pt1 | contig 15247 bp, 15 predicted proteins | sample SSMAcet12_FD_193581 | JGI IMG/M metagenome (GOLD analysis project Ga0272443, IMG submission 193581) | Marine sediment archaeal communities from Little Sippewissett salt marsh, Falmouth, MA, United States - SSM-Acet-12 | ecosystem: Environmental > Aquatic > Marine > Wetlands > Sediment ...
TACTACGTATGATGATCGCTACAACGGGTGGGTGTTAAAAATAGGCTCAGAGCAACGGCTCATCATGGACACTGACATCAATGGAAACTATGTCCGAGTGACAGTCAACGATGCGTTTAGTTCTGCGGAGGCAGGAGACGACTGGAGCATCTACAAAAGGTTTAACTACCTGTTGCCCTCGGGGCACAAATGGGTGGATGACCATATAACCCTTCCTACGAGCACAGATTTGTTCCTTGCAGATGGGAACCTTTTAACACCGATTAAAGTCTACGACATGTACATGGGACGGGAGTTGCAGGTTGCAAGCAAGAACACGGGGTTTATCTCGTCTTTTACCGAGCTGGGCGACCCCGGGCAGTGGTACTTTTTTGGGAAAAAACTCTACTTTGACCGAGCCCCTGAGGAGAACCGCTGGTTCTGGATGGAGTACTACCGCAATCCTGTTGAGATGACTGCCACCACAGATGAGCCGGAGTTGCCTGAGCCCTACCACATGGCCATGGTACTCTGGTGCATCGAGCACGTGTATAGACGAGACGGTGAGGCGGGGGACAAGTATTCTGCAAAGCGCGACTTTGAGGACTACATGAAGTCCATTGTAAACGCCGATGATGTGTTGCCGCAGAGGAATAGCTTTGGCGGTACCCACAAGATGAGATAGGAGGCCTGCTATGGCACAGACGGTAAATAGTACTTGGCTGGGAGTGCCCATAAATACCACTTCCATTGCCCAAGTTGATGATCATATCCGTAACAACAAAGAGGGCTGGCATGAAACGGTGGCCAAGGAGCACACGAGTTATTTGGACACCACTAGCTATGCAACTGCCGCTGAACGGGGGTGGCACAAGGCAGGCAGTGCAAAGGCCTATGTGGATACTGCCAATCCCACGGTGCGGCCTGATGCCAGCTCTACGGCTTTGAGCTCCAGCGATGAGGGGCGGTTGTTTGTCAAGACTGCCGTGGATACCACGGTTGCTGACTCGCAAGCCAACGAGGTACTCTTCTATGATGGCACCTTGGGGTGGACGGAGATCAATTATTTCTCCGAGCAAGTCAAGTTTGCAAAGGGCTTTATCATTGGGTCTGCAGATATAGGCACCAGCAACATGCAGGGGCTTTTGAGCTACGACACGAGCTATATTCTTAGTGATGTGTCAGCCTCAACTACCATGTTGCAGTTTCCCGATGATGTGATCTATTGCCCTGTGAGTGGAGCCACGGCGTGTAAGCTTGGAGACACTGGAGGTTATGAATGGAATGAGGTTCATGGAGATCTCGTCTACGGGGCAGTGGGAAACGATTTTGCAGACGAGTTGGAGGGCTTCTCTGAGGACACCATGCCGATCCCTGGCTACGCATATGTCATGACCAAAGAGGGCATTAAGCTTGCAGATGAATATGCCCAGCAGGGAGTTGTTGGGATCTTGTCTGACTCAGCATCTTTTGTGGCTAAGAATAAAACCATTGGGGGCAAAAAGGGAGCTTTTTCAGTGGGGGGTTTTGTGCTGGCCCATGTAGATCAGGAGTATCCCCCTGGAACACCCTTGACCTGTACCAAGTGGGGCAAGCTCACAAAGGCTGGCTGGTTGGTGAGAGTGTTCCATCCCGAGCGGGTGTTGGCTACCTATATGAAACCCATGGGGGTCTTTTGGGGTGAGCTCCCAACAAGGGGACGAGCCCTTGTGAAGGTACACTAACATGAGTGTGACTGCTGGCGAAGCCTTGGATGAGGCTCATCTGTATACAAATGCCGGGTTGATGGCATCAAATGATAGCTACACCACGGGGAATACCTCTGCGAGCAGACAAGTTGTAATTGTATCTCCCTGTGTTTCGTTGAAGATCACTAATGCATTTCAAGCAGACAATCAGATGTATTTGTATATCTATCGAGCAGACATCACTGCCGGAGGGGGCCTTTCCGACTGGACAGTGGTGGTAAACAAGAAGGACATGAACGACGAAGATTTGACCTACGCAGGGGGGATTGACAAAATCACCGTGGGAGCAGACTACCAACTAACTTCCAGTGCCTATGCTATTGCATGGAAGATTGTAACCGATCCTCACCAAGGAACCCTTGATGGGCGATGCCGCGCAAAAACCTACTGGGGAAAGGGAGGGTTGCAAAAGTCTACCAATTACCTTGGCAGCGGATCATTTGATAGCCTTTATGATTGGGCAACCTATTACCAGGGGCACGAGATGCTGATCTTAAAGGATGGCTTTCGCGAAGCCTATCGTGGATCACTCAAGTCTGATGCTCCTGAGAACTATGTAACCTTTTTGCAGGACACCCAAATCACAACTGGGCACACGATTGTGTTTGCTCCATAGGAGAAAGGGATGGCTGAAAAATCAGATGGATATTTGCAAAGAGGCCGCCCTGGGAGGTTGCGGGGACGGGACTTCAACCCGGGGGATTTTCCCTTTGATGCCTTTGAGTTTGAAGAACGGGACAAGACTGCAAAGCCAGTTATTAGGGTAAAAAAGCCGTGGGAGCTTGACCTCAACGGGGTTACCCAAGGGATGTTTATTGGCTATGAGGGCACTGGAGATCCCACAGATCCAGATGAGGGAGACAGAAGGGTTTATATTGATGGAGATGAGATCAGCTTTCAGGAATATACGGGCGGGGCATGGAGCCCGGTTAATCAGATCAAGCTTGGTGGTGTTGATAGCAATGGGGTGTTTGCTCCCTTTTTGAGTTGTCGGGGGATTTATAATCCTCTGGCTGATATACCAAGTTATGATCCCATCCCTACTGTAAATTATAGGTATCTTACTTTTGAAGACGGTTATGCAGATCAAAATGGAGTTTCTCCAGATTATACAGATGACGCGGGCAGATCAGATGCTTGGTCAAAGTTTGGAACATACTCATTCTTAGCAACCGAAGGCTACGCAGGGTATCTTGCATATGAGGACGTTCTAGTATTAAATCAGAACTTTGGAATGAGCACTTGGATTAACTATTCTGAATCAGGTTCCCCTCCCGATGATGCTTCAGCCTCGATCATGCGTGCTTATTATCGGATAGATGGTGATAATTTTCTGTTGTTCCAACTTATGAGAAATAATGATCCTAATGATGGTGATCCTTCATGGTATGTTTCATTTTGGGAACAAGCTGGTGGTGAGGAAATTCAACTTGTTAAAGCCAGAATTAGAATGTCTGATGAAGACGCTTTTGCAATGCCACATCATTTAGCCGCTGTTGTTGATTATGACGAGAATAAGATTTATATAGCTGTCGATGATCAAGTGGATTCACAAGAGTTTGCTCCACTTACTATTTCAGGGCCCACTTCAGGCCCAACTGGAAGGAATTATTTTCGCATTTATTCTTATAATGCGTTCTCCACTGGTAATGAAACAACAATTTTTTACGCAGATGATGTGGCATTTAGTACAGAAGATGAAATTGGTATTGATATTTTTGTACAGCACTATCAGCATAATGTCCCGTGGAGTTCTGAGTATACTGCAAAAGATTTAATACTTACCCCGGCCGCCGGGGGACGTGTGATAATTGATGGAGGAATAGATTTCGCTGGAGAAGGTACAACTTCTAAAATGATTCAGTCGGGGCGAAAACAGAACGGCTCCAATCCTATCACTGTTACCTTCGATACTGAGTTTGATAATGTTCCCCAGGTTATTGCTTCACCGGACTGGGATTCTTCTGGAGGCCATAATGCCGAGTGGTTTGTAACTGTTGTGGATGTAACCGCGACAGGATTCAAGTTCTATTCTTATGATGATACTGGCTCAGATCACTCCGGGACGAATGATTATGTTCAATGGGTTGCTGTTGATCCTGCTTCTTTTGTTCCTACCCAAGGGGCAAAAGGTGATACAGGAGCCACTGGCCCGGCGGGAACTGACGGCGTTGATGGTGATCCGGGATTAGCTATTGTTTGGGATAATGAAACCACCTACTCAGATACAGCAATTGTAAGCTATGGTGATAGTCTTTATAAATCACTGCAAGGTAGCAATACAGGAAACCAGCCTGATACAGCGACCGATTATTGGCAAGTTTTTGAGCTGTTTTCTGATGGAGATGAATTACCTCTTGGCACGATTGCTTGGTGGGATAAAAGTTTTGAAGCTAAAAGTAAAACCAAACATTCAACGGGCACAGCTACCACTGATACGGAAAATAAACTGATAGATAGTGCAGCAACTTTTTCAACTGATGGTGTTGCAGCTGGGGATATTGTATGGAACACCACTGATGATGTTCCTGCTACGGTAGTTTCAGTAGATAGTGAAACACAGATTACTCTTGACTGGGATGCCTTCCCCGATGGTGATGAGGATTATGATATTTACGATGAACCAGACGTACACTCGGCTTGGTTCGTCATGGACGGTTCTACTATTGATGATGAAGATTCACCGTTCGATGGGATGACTGTTGCTGATGTAATAGGTGAAGAACGGTTCATTAGGGCACGGCAAACGGCTGGACGGCTGCAGGCTGATGCGATGCAGGGGCACTGGCATCAGACATATACATGGAACCAAACAGGAACTGGTGCTGGTGGTGGAAACAATGCTGTAGATCAGCCAAACTTGGATGCAAACCTTGCATCTAACGACTTGAGCAACCGCAGCTTTACCCGTGAGGCTATTACTGACGGCACCAACGGCACTCCCCGCACAGCAGCTGAAACCAGACCTATTAACATTTCAGCTATTCCGATTATTAAGATCAAAAATATGTCTGTTATCTATAAAGGTGCCACCGGGCCTCCGGGAGAACAGGGAGAGCAAGGTGAACAGGGAGAACAGGGAGAACAAGGCCCCGAGGGTGAAGTGCCTGAGGATTTTCTTGCGCGGGTCAACATAGAGGTCATGTTCAAAGAAGACTACCTGACCCACTATGCGGAGATCACCTACGATGGAGATGATGTGAGCTCTGTCGATGTGTGGGACACTGATTCCAAAGGGACAAAGCTGTTTACAAAGGAAATCACATATAACGGCAGCGGTGATGTGACCGAGGTGGAAATTACTGATGAAATAACTGGTAATGTGCTTACAAAAACGATAGAATACGATGTGGACGGGAATGTCGAGTCGGTAGAAAAGGTTTTAACGGAGGCTTAGGATGGCTATTGGTGATGATTGGACGATTGATTACAATGCGAAGACGATAGAGCACACATCGGGGACAACGGTTTATACGGTCAATGAGATGTACTCTTGGCTGCAGGATGTCTTCGATGAGCTGTCTGCTCTTGACGATGATGTGCCTATGAGTGCCCAGACTCCGACCCAGTATACTTTGATTAACGGGTGGGCCTTCGACTCGGACTCAGATTATGAGTATCTCAAGGGCGGGGCGATCATAGACTCAACCAATGATGATCTTTGGGCGAACATCTACACGATTGGTACGATTGTTGCTGGATCGGATGTGTATGTAATTCAGGACGGGAGTGAGATAACTCCTTGGTGGAGTACCGGGCACATTGACGTTCTGATCAAGGTGAAAGACAGCGGATCTGAGATTGATGACGGTGTGATCACGGTGTTCATCCGGGACACCGGGGCGACGTTCGATCACTTTGAGATCGACCTCACCGCTGGTGGACGAAACGCTGTGCCGCTTGCCACGGCGACTGACCTCAACAACCAGACGGCAGACGGGACGGTGGCTGGCTACAATGACATCTCAGTCAGCTTCGGGGCAATCAACCGTGACCTGAACAACGGCAATGGAAGCCAGCCCTACAAGGTTGAGGTTGACTGTGCGGGCAGGACACTCGCTCAGGTCTATGAATATCTGAAGTACATCTGTCGCGGGGATGCCTCGGGGACGCTGAACAGTGTGGCTGCTGAGGCGTACCGCCTTGCCGATGCTGGCTATACCGAGGTGAAGGCGGCTCCGTTCGGGACGTACGCTGGTGGAACCTTCTTCGGTGCCCAGGGCGTGTGGATCACGAACTACGCAGCGAACCAGGTCTTCCAGCTCATCGACGGTGACGGTGACACTCAGACCCCACCGAACACGGTCTACGTAGAGGTGAGCGCGATTGTCTCTGGTGACAGGGTGGGTGTCTTCAAGCTCGATGGGCCGGGAGGGGATGTTGAAAAAGACACCTATACGGTTAGCTCTGCTACAACTGATTCTGTAGTCGTAGGTGCTGCCATTGACTCGGACACACCTGCAGCGGGTTACCTGCGGGTTGAAGAGCGGGGGCTTTTTGAATATGACTCTTGGTCAAGTCAAACGTTCAGCGGAGTCTCGCCCAACCCATCAACCGCTGGGGTGGTCAACGGAGACGACGCGTGGGTTCCCCTGATCGATGCGGAGGCGACCACCACGAGCATCAACAACTCGCTCATCTACTCAAGTGACATTCCTGTTGTTGTCCGAGTTCGTAAATATGGAATCCTGCCCTTTGAGATCGAAGGGACAGTCACCAGTTCGGGCTTGAGTCAGGCGGCGATCCGTACGACTGACTCGATTGTGAGTTAGGGGGTCGGCAGATGGCTCTGACGACAAACAGTGCTTACGCAAGCGGAACCGTGTCCTCGGTAAGCGGTACGACATTTACCGCTTCTTCCAGTACATTTGTGTCTGGGGATGTAGGTCGCTGCATTTACATGCGAAACGGTGATGCAGAGGGGCAGACTCGCAAGATCGTAGGGTATACCTCTGGCACAGTAGTGACTGTAGATCACGCATGGGATGACAGTCCTATTGATGGCATCACTGAGGATGATCCGTCCAATGGCGACACGTTCTACGTCAGCTACTTTCTTGACGAGCTGGACAATGGCACGGACCTGATTAAGCACGATCAATTCTGCTACGAGCTGACTTCGACGTGGAATGCATCAAACACGTTTGTCTACGACATCAACCTTACGTTCATCTGCAATGGCGCAAATCTGAACTTTGCAACCAGCGCGTGTCTGCGCTTTGGCGACAAGACCTCTGACGCATTCAGTTCAAACGGCTGCAACATCTTTGACACCAACTCCGCAACGTCTGGGTGGGATAGTGGCTCATCGGGTGGTGACTTCCAGATGTACGGTGGGACGTTTACTGGAACCAACGTCGGGAGTTTCTGGCGGTTTCAGGCGAACGGTATGGTGCGGTTCTGCGATGTGACACAGTTCGGGCCACATGGCATGAGACTCACTGGTGCGAAGTCGGCAGTCGTGAACTACAAGGTTGCTGGAAACGATGCCACATATAGCCCATTCACGGTTGCAGGCACGTTTGGGCAGATCAGAAACATCTCGGCATACAACTGCGACGCCTGTCTGTACTGGCAGTCAGGGACTCCCGGTGGTGATGCCACACTGAAGAATGTCCGGGCAGAGAATCTGGACGAGGGCTACTTTCAGTACCGTCCTCTCTCGGATACCACGTTGACCCTTGAAGGTGTTGAAGTCTCGGAGATTGAAGCGGCACCAGCGTTCGGTGACTACATCTCCGGTGGGCCGTCGGCGTTCGAGGTTGTTGTCAAGAACAACATCACCATCAATGCTTTCAACAGTTCTGGTACTCCACTGACTGGGCACAGAATCTACATCGAGAACAGCCTTGGAACAGAGCAGGAAAACTCAACAGGCGATCTTGCTGCCACGGCGTACCTGATTCGCTACTTCGACATGGCGTCGGGCGATTCGACCGGAGGCGTGGATTGGGAAACTGACGGGACGAGCTACACACCGATGGTGGTGAAGGTTCGGAAGTATGGCTACCAGCCGTTCCTGACTTCATGGGATGGGCGATCGTCTCTAACGACACTGAACATCTTCATGGTCGATGACAATGTGGTCGTAGCGAATGAAGCAACGGCTGGTGCCTACACCGGGATCACGGTGAATGGCTCAACCGAGACGATCACGATCACCTCGGACCACACGCTCCAAGAGATTTACGACTACTGCCAGTGGTGGTCTACGCAGTCGGCCAATGTGCAGTACGACGTGCCTCTCACATCGGCTGACGGTAACACGTTTATTCTTGCCAACAACTGGGACATGATTCTCAACGGCGGGAGCATCACCTCGGGGACTGGCAAGACGCTGGTGTTCGGTGGGACGGGCATCCTCCAGATGGACGGTGAGACCGCGAACAATGTAGCGGTGTCTGCTGGTGACGTTCACCTTGAGAGTGCGACCGACCTCACGGGGATGACGATTGCTGATGACCTTCGGATTGACACGGGGGCGAACAGCACCCTGAGCTTCACGAGCATGAACGTGAGTGGGGATGTCTGGAATGACGACGCATCTCACACGCTGACAATCAACGCTGTGACCTCAACGCTGTCGGCTGGTGATCCTGGCACAGGGAACGGGCAGACGAACATTCAGAACGCAGTCAGCCTCACCATCACTGGACTTGAGACAGGCGCACGGGTGCGGATCGAGGAGACTGACGGGACGCTCATCAGTCAGGGAACAGAGTCAAGCGGGAGCTACAGCGACACGTACAACTACACTGGAGATCAGGGAGTCTACGTGATCGCGAGGCTGTACGGGTATCTGCCCATCAAGCAAGCGGCGACCATCACCGCTTCTGGCTTGAGCCTTCAGGTCCAGATGGTAGAGGACACAATAGCGTGACGTGTTCATGTGGTACAAAGATGACCAAGATAGAGCAACCAAACCGGTTCGGGCATAGCTTCATTTTTTGGAAGTGTCCGAAGTGTGGTAAGATGGTAAAGGAGGAAATCAGTGGCGTTGTCGATAGACTGGGACAACAAACAGATTCTCGTGAATAGTCCTCAGACCGATGTACTCATCCAAGACTTGATTGACTATATACGCACGCAAGAAGCCTGTTGCTATGGGATCACAGTCCCACAGATAGCATCGGCTAGCGGCAAGGAATCCTTGGGGGGATCTGTTTCTGTCGGTATCACTCTGGAGCTGCTTGACGATTGGCAGCTCAAGTTCTATGAAGACGATTATGTGGCCACGATCTCAGGGGGGAACCTCGTCGGGGGGATCTCAGGCGACCCTGTGGCTTACACCGCCGGGGTTCAGGTTGTTATCATACAGTCGGCTGCCTCCACAATGGTGGTAACAGGCAGCGGAATAACCGAGGATGATATCGATGATATTGCAGATGCAGTATGGGATGAGGCGATATCAGGTCACACATCGAGCGGAAGCTTCGGCGAGTGGGTGCAGAAAAAGCTGCTCACGGTTGCGAAGTTCATAGGATTACAATGATGAAATACTGGAACGAATTTTGCAAAGAAACAGATACCGAGTGGCACTGGAACCTTGAACCCGATGGCTGTCTGTTTGTGGAGTTTGAAGGTAGCACGAGCAGGCTTGATTGGAAGCAGAACTTTGATTTTTTCAAAAAGCCCTACAAGGATATGCCCCGGACATGGTATGCACACCGGGGGTTTGTTGCAAAGTGGCATTCTGTTCGGGACAGATTCTGGCAAATAATAAGCGAGGCTGTTCCTACTTATATATACATCACGGGATATTCCCAAGGGGGTGCTCTTGCCCTTCTTGCTCATGAAGATGTGGTGTTCAATGCTCCCGAGATTCCTGTTATGGGCGTTTCCTTGGGAGGCCCTCGGGTCGTTGGATGGAGGGCCCCAAGGGATCGCTGGGAGAACTTTATCAGAGTTCGTAAAGGGTGGGACATTGTTCCCCTGTTACCCCCGTGGTGGCTGGGGTATGTCCATGTAGGCCAGCGGGAGCATGTTGGACGATTCTGGCTCTGGCCCTTAATGAGTATTAAAGATCATTTGGACTATCCATATCACATAGGAGGCACCAAGGATGGACAACCAAAAGCTAACTGAAGCAGTCGTAAAGCTCACAGGAGAAATTGGAGACCTCAAGCGAGACATTGGACAAGTGCAGGGGATTGTCACAAATGGTTTGAGCTCCACAGTGGAAAGCATAGATCAAAAGCTGGACACCTTTTTGGAACACAGATTCCTCTCCTGTCCCTATGCGAAGATGTCAGAAATAGGTCGACAAGAGCTCAACTCTGAGATCAACAAATCACGGAGAAATTGGGCAATTGGAGCCCTTGTGGCTGCGATTCTCATCGGTCTGCCGGGGTGGATTGCCCTATTGGAGGTCATACCAAAATGATACTTCAACGACACCCAGATGCATTGCCCGTGTATAAGAAGTCTGGATGCTATCTATATGATATAGCCTACTATGTAAATGTATTCACCAATTATCCATTTTCACAGGCGCGGCTGAATGAGATTTTTCCGGAGCTCAAAGGCACGGGCGGGATAGACTCCGAGGCCTATGTTTGGGATACTGCTGCGCTTTTTGGCTACTTTGGAATGGTGGTTGAGATCCGACAGGATTTTGACTACCACGAGGGAAAGCCTCACCATGCACCACCGAGCTACAGGTGCAAACCTGGGGAGTTTGAAATCTCCCGCTGGTTCTTGGATGAGACCCACTTTGTATGTTCAACTGACTCGATTCCAACATATGATTCGTGGGGTTCTTGGGACGGCAGGTCACCGAACTCTAAAACAGTGACCTTCGGAAGTCTGTTGGATAAACGGATCTTTCGTCTGATAGAGGTATTAAAGACTTGGAAATAATTAAACGAATTGGCTTTTTTGGAGACACGCATTGCGGAAACCAATGGGGACTTACCCCTCCTAATTGGCAAGGCAAGGGGCCTTTGGTCAAGGGTATTGCGCTGGAGTTCTGGGACTGGTATAAGAGTACAACCATGGATTTGCCTTTGCTTGATCTGGCTGTTGGGGTGGGAGACCTGATCGATGGGCCCGGACACAAGGGCACCATGGAACACATTACCACTGATCTTGGGGAGCAGCGGGAAATGGCAAAGATCTGCCTTGATCTTGTTCCTACCAAGGAGTGGGTGTTTGTCCGCGGCACAGGCTACCATGTAACCACCGCCACTGAGGAAGAAGACGGCCTTGCCAAGGACATGGGAGGAAAGATCTTCAACGAGTTGAATATCAACGTGGAAGGGAAAAGGATAAACGTTTTCCACAAAGGCCGCAGGACAAGTTCCCCCGGGGGACAGCCTTCTCAGACCTATAAAGAAATGGTTCGTAAACAGATCATGGCTGACATACAGGGTAAAGACGCGCCTGACTTGGTGGTTCGAGCACACATCCACACCTATGTGGAGGTGCACCAGAGATCCAAGATTGCGATGTCAAACCCTGCACTGGAGCTTCCATTTGGTGCCTATGGGAGAGGGCTTTTTACCCATTATTATGATCTTGGGTTTACCGTTGCAAACATCACGGCAAGTGGAAAGATCATCATTGTGCCGTATTTTTTGCCTATTGAAATGCAAGATAACGAGGGGGAGATTTATGTCTAAGAGAATAGTCATCACACCAGAGATGAGAGCAGAGCTGGCAAGTTGCCCTCCAGCTATTGAAAAGATCTCATGGGATAAAAGTGCGGAAGATTTCCTCTATGACAACTACCACCGATATCTCAAGCGAGACCTTGCACGAATCTTTGGTGTTTCAGACAAGACTCTGCTGAAAAAATATCTTGAACTCAAAAAGGAGCGAGAACATGAAGAATAAATGGGGATCGAGGACGTTTTGGATTGCAGTCATTTGGACTGCCTATGTGCCTGTTGGGATGTTCATCACCGCCTATATGGCTGGCATTCCAGGCAGTGCTCCTGCGAGTTTCATGAACCAGCTGATTATTGCCTCGGGAGCCATTGTGACCGCCTATATAGGCAAGCGTGCAATTGACAATGGGACGTATAATCTCAAGAAAAAGGAGCCCAGCGATGGCTAACGAGAATCTTTTTATCCCCGCGGGGCCGCAGAATATCACCATCCGGCCCTTGGATAAAGGGATTGTGAACAACACGCCCAAGAGTGCTATCCCTGCCGGGGGGTTCATCGATCTGGTGGACTTTCGGGTTTCTCCCAAAGGGCTTACCCGACGGGGTGACTGGTATCTTGATGGGAGTTTTTCAAACTTTGCCACCTATCCTCCGCTGAGAGACCTGTGGGTTTACTGGGACACCAGCGGGGTGAAAAAGGTCATGGCGGTGGACAACAAGTTTTTGTACGAGATGAGCTATGCAGCAACCAGTGGCTATGCAGCCTCGACCCAAGTACAGGTGTATTCCTCAACAGCGGATAGTTCCAGCATTGTGGTGGATGGGACTGCAGTTACCGGCACTGGAACTGATTTTTCAGTCCTCGCCGAGGGGGATGTGCTCTACATCGGGGGAGCATCCACAGGGAACATCATCTCTGCAGTGGCTGACAGCACACATTTGACCTTGCAGGCTTCAGCAGCTACCTCAGGAGCTACCTCTTTTGATGCATACTATGCCATGTACACGATGGAAACCTTTACCTATGACAGCAGGCTGTTGGGTGGGGGATCTTATCCGGATTATACAACCATTGATAATAATCTGGTGTTTGTCGATTCCAAGCGGCCCCCGCAGAAGTTCAACGGGACGAGCACCACGGATTTGAGCACCAGCCTGACCTATGTGCCAACCTGTATTGCAACCTATAGGGATAGGCTTTATATTGGTCAGATACAAAACGACTCCAGTGAGTTTATTCGCCAGAGGATTCGTTGGAGCAATGTTGCCCCCAACTATGATACCTTCACCAGCACGGATTATGTAGATTTGCCCTATACACAGGGGGCCATCTGGAGGCTGGTGCCCTACTCTAATGTGTTGGTGGCTTTTTGCGATGATACAGTTTACCTTGGGCGGCCCACAAACTCCGCAGACAGTCCGGTGTATTTTGAGCAGATGGAAACCGGAGGGATTGGCCTCGTGGGCATGAGAGCTCTAACGGGCTATTTGGACATGCTGTTTTTCGTGGGGCAAAATAACGTTTATCAGCTCACCTATGAGGGGATAAAAGAGATTGGCTCCAAGGCGATTTCCAGCGAGCTGGAGGGTCGCCCTCAGGAGCAGCTGCGCTTCACTGTCATGTACACCGATTCGTTGCATGAAAAGATCGGCGTTGTGCTAAGCAAGTCTAATGAATATTTGGATCAACTCTGGGAAATGGACATGAAAACAGGCGCATGGTCGAAGCTCACAATTCCGTCTAATTTTGGCTTTGTCAAAGAAACCGCTATGAGCTTTCCGGTGACTATTGCAGACCTTGGTACCACCCAAATGGGCAACGTTGAGGGCCGATTTGGCGACTACACCACAGACATTGGAGAGAAGAGACTTTACTTTGGGGGTGGATCTACTGGAGATTTTGGCTTCCTTGCAACCCTTGATGGTTCCACAGGTGTAGACTACACCGGGGGGGCAGTCCAAGGGAGCTTTGTCCTTGGAGACCTCGATCTTGATATGCCCAACAGGCGCAAACTTTGGAACAGGTTTTCGTTGAAAATCTCCGACCAGCTCCTTTCCACCGATGATGACCTTTTGTTCAACGTCCAAGGGTCAGTGGATCGTGGACAAACATGGAAGAATCTTGGTAATATAACCATAGAGGCAGGCAACGACGAGGGCAAGGTCAACTTCCGCATGAGTGGTGCACAGGCCAGGTTCAAGGTTAAGCAGATTTCAATCAACAAGCCATATACAATAAGTGAAATCGTCCTTCGGGCAAAACCTAGAGGACGGGAGGACAGGTATGAATAGAGAAATGCCCTTACCCCAAGGGGTTCGGCTTTTAACTGCCAATCCGTGGAAGCTCAAAGAGATCTGGAACCTTATCAAGGGCTATGATTCTATCTTCGGCAACGACTACATGCGGAGTGAAGTCACCTACATGGGGCAGTTTTTACAACCCGACACAGTTGTGCTGGAGCTTGATGGGGGGATTATCCTGCTGACCCATATCGTTCATGGGCTTCGTTGTGAGGTGCATTTTATATTCTGGGATCACAAGTTAAGTGCCCGCAAGGATCTGCTGAATAGCCTTTTGATTTGGGCGTTTATAACTTTTGACCTATATCGGATAGAAACCTTCGTTGCGAGTTATGCACGATCCGTGATGAGGTTTATCGAAAAGAAACTCGGATTCACCTATGAGGGAACCATGCGAAACCGCATCATCCATCGAGGGATGCCTACGAATCTCAAGGTGTATTCTATCCTACGAGAGGAGGTATTAGATGGGAGCTGACTATAAAGCAATAGGCGACCCGGGAGATGTGCAAAATATAAATCCCTACACGCAAAACGCCTGGAACCAGATGAGCCAGATGTTCCCTGCTGCTCAGGAGGGAATGCAGGGCATCATAGGTGCGATCTCGAACATGGGAACATATGATCCCAATGCTTGGCTGGGGCAGCTGCAGAGCCAAAACCCCACCCTGCAGGGGTTTGTCCAGCAGGCTGTTGATCCGTTTTATACTGCATCGGAGAGCTATGCACGGGCTGGGGCTGATCAAGCCCGGAGGGCTGTGGAAGCCCAATATGCAGGGAGGAACATCTATTCAGGAGACTTTGCCCAAGCCGTAGGCAAAGGCATGGCAATGCCCTACATGGAAGCTGCAAAGGCCTCTGAGCAGCTGCAGGCGCAAACCTACGGAGGCTTGCTACAGCTCGCGGCTCAGCTCAATGCTCAGCAGCAGCAGACTGCAGCACAAACCGAGTTGGAAAAGATGGCTCAACAGGGGGGCATGTATGAGTCCATGATGAACACTGCAGGAGCAGGTATGGCTCAGCTTGGAGCTCCTGAGTGGTGGCAGCCAACATATGTGCAGGACACAAGCGGGCTCAAGGGAGCTCTTGGTGGGGCCCTTTCTGGAGCCCTTACTGGCATTATGTCTGGCAACCCGTGGGGAGCCCTCGTGGGAGGCATCGGAGGCCTTGGCATGGGAGCTCTTGGCATGAGCGGCGCAGCCGCAGGTCAGGCTGCATCGGGGTATTTTGGAGCTCGCCAAGATGCAAACCAATATGATGACTACATGGCCGCGATGAAGGAGTACATGAACCCTGTGGGCTATGGCAACCCACCCAGCCCTGCTTATCATAGCTTCAACCCCGCCAATCAGGGGTGGAACACCGGGGGCGACTGGGGAGGCTACATGACAAACCCGTGGGCAAATTCGGCGATGTACCATGGGTATAACTATATGGGAACTCCACAGTATGATCCTAATACATGGCCGTGGTAACGAGGAGGTAAACGATGGCTATTTCAAGTTCAAGAGTCGACCAACCCCAGGGGGGAAATCTCCTCCAGCAGATGTCTGCGGATGTGATTGACATCTATAAGCATAGCGAGAATCTTGCTCAAACCCGCAGGATGAT
>Ga0272443_10004457_pt1 | contig 15246 bp, 11 predicted proteins | sample SSMAcet12_FD_193581 | JGI IMG/M metagenome (GOLD analysis project Ga0272443, IMG submission 193581) | Marine sediment archaeal communities from Little Sippewissett salt marsh, Falmouth, MA, United States - SSM-Acet-12 | ecosystem: Environmental > Aquatic > Marine > Wetlands > Sediment ...
ACGAATAATTTTTTCCATTGAGTAATAGATTTTCAGATAGCCGGTTGTATCACCTGCTACCGTTAATTTTGCGGTATATTCCAGATTAGCCCCTCTGTAAAAGTTGAATTTCACTGTGGATTCACTTTCTTCAGAAGTGTTATTTTCAAAATCCAGCTTGTAAGCTTCCTTGGGGTCTGTCGATTTTATTAAATTCCCCTCAGGATCAAATACATCTACTGTTTGGACATCATCAAAATTCAAAAAATCTTCAAGCTGCTTGGTTAATGCCTCTTCGTTTTTCATGTAAATATCAAAGGCAATTCTGCCTTTTTTGGAGTCTATCAAAGTTATAATGAGTTCATCTATTCGATCAACAAAGGCTTTAAATTTGCTGATTTCCGATGGAATAAACAGGATAAGAGACACAATGCAGCCCAAAAGAAAGGTCAGTAAAAATACCCTGTGGATTTGTGAACTGAGTCTTTGGTCTGTCTTGCTTTTTTCTCTCATTGAATAAGACCCTTTTATTGTGAAACAGTCGCGTGATAAATAATCTCTCCGTTATTGTATTTGAGAATAACCGCTTCTTTATCGAAAGGATCGCGACCTTTTGTAAAATCAAATGTTCCGGTTACACCTTTAAAATCTTTGATTTGATTGAGACTGTCCCGAACAGCTTTTGGATCAAATGAGCCTGCCATATTTACTGCTTCTTCAAGAAGTAAAAAAGCATCATAAGCCAAAGCGGCACTGGACGCGATCATGCCTTCTCCATATTTCTCCTGATATTTTCTGACGAAAGCTCTACTTATTTCATTTTCCGTATCTTTGTGCCAGTGATTGGAAAAATAATTACCATCGGCGGCTTCATTCCCGCTGAATCCAAGAAGACCTTTTCCCCAGCCATCACCACCCAGGAATGTGGTTTCAATCCCCATATTATAAGCCTGTTTGATAATCAGTCCGCTGTCTGAACCGTGACCCGGTACAAACACCACATCAGGATTAAGAGCTTTTACAGCTAACAGAATCTCGGAAAAATCATAAGCCTCTCCAAGATAAGTTTCCTGGGCTAAGATTGTTCCACCTTTTTCAAAGGATTCTGCAAAAAAATTTGATAATCCTACGCTGAAATCACTGGTAATCTTTGTTAATATCACCGCTGTTTTCGCGTTCAGTTCGTTTAAAGCGAAACTTGCCATGACCTTCCCCTGAAAAGGGTCTGTAAAACAGGCTCTGAATATGAAATCACCCACTTTTGTCACTTCCGGATTGGTGGATATGGGAGAGATCATGAGAACCCCTTTTTCCTGAAACTTAGGTGCGAAATATAAAGAAAGACCGCTGGTGTTGGCTCCAATAATAGCGAATAATTCATCCACACTCTCAATCTGTTCCATTAATGCATTGATCTCTTCCAGATCAATTGAGCTAATTCGACAATCCAGGATTTCAACCTCTCTTCCCAGAAGACCACCTCGGCTGTTAATATCCTCCATCGCCAAAAATGCACCTTTGATATCTTCAGAAGTAATCTTGTTTTCAACTGCTGTAGTTGATTGACCGTAAAGAACCGGAATCACGATTGGATTATTTGCATAAACAATCATTGTAATGAAAATAAACAAGAGTAAAACAAATCCCTTGATTTTCATCATATAACCTCCTTAATTGACTCTTTTCAATTCTTAAGATATTCTTTTGAGCTATGAATGAAACCGGCGTTTGATCATTTTTGTCAGATATTTCTAGATTCAATTATCTTTTAAAACCGCGGCGAGTCTTTTTGTTTCCTCTAAATTGAATAATTCGATACAAACCGGTAAATCAGTGGCAATTTTTTTCTCCTTCATAAATTTCTTGAAATCTTCAACTGTTCTTCTATCCGGGTAACAGTGTGATTTCTTATCATTGGCTCCGTGAAAATGGATTTCGGTGATTTGTTCTGGAAAACTATTGTAAAAGTTTGTGACCGAGCGCTTGTCAAGAAGGAGATGTCCATAATCCATGGTCACAAATATGTTTGCCGTTTCTTTTTTCAAATAATCACAGAACTCAAAGAAAATATCGTTTTCAGGATTCTCAATAGAGATTTTTCCGTTATCTTCCTCTTCAGAAATACTGAAATAAAAGTCTGCAAATTGTTTGAAATTGATAAAGGGATGAAGCGTCATATTGAGGTAGTCATGATCTTTAAAGAACTCGTAAGCTGCTTTAACATTTTCAAGTTTATCAGTGGGTAAATGGAGTGTTATTTTTGATCTTTTCGTAATCTCATCAATTTCTCTTGAAAGGATTTCTTCAGTTCTCTTGTTCCATGTATATATCAAAAGCTCGCAAAATTGAATATTGTCTCCTATATGCTCAACGTTTTCCAAAAAGGACCCGTTTATTTGCCAAGAGGTTGCTCCGATCAACATCACTATCACATCTCCAGTTCAAAAAAATTAGATTTTTGATCAAAGTAGAGGTTTAAAGAGTTGAACTGTTATTGTGTTATTCTTTTTAATACATCCCCCGCTAAAACTTCTCTTTTTTAAAACTAACAACAGACATCTTTAGTCTGTTAACAATTATACCATCCTTTGGAGATATCTCCATGCTTTTTTTGCTTTTAACTGATACTTTTTCGTTTAAACAGCATAATTTGAACAGATATATTTTTGTTGTTTTTATGATATACTAATGTGATTTTTTTTATAAAAAATATGATTTGAATCATCATATACAGTGATATTTGACATAAATCAGTATTCTTCAATTCAAAGCGGTTACTAAATTATCCAGGAGGTTAATTATGAAAAAAAAGTGGTTTGTGGTTTTATTGATTTTGTTACTTTGCTTTTCTTTTGTCAGTTGTGATAAGGACAAAGATACTGAAGAAACAAACACAACAAAAGTACAAGAGAAAGAAACGACCATCAAAGGAGAAAAGTTTGAAACGGATGATTTTACTATGATCATTGCAGATGGCTTTTCAAAATTGGAAATCGATGGCGGAGTACAGGCTTACAAAAGCAACGACATGATTGAAATCTGGTTGAGAGGCTTTAATAACACAGAAAATGATGCAAAAAACGGAGCTGAAAATTTATCAAAAACTTACAAAGGTACCGAAGTACAAAAAACAAATTTATTTGGGCTTGATTTTTACCAAACCACTTTTGAAGCCTTTGGTAATCCTCAAACAGTATATGTTGGAATTAAAGATGGCAAAAAGGTACAAATTGGTGTAGCCGGAAAAGGTCATGAAACCAACGAAATCTTGCAAGGTATGTTCAAGTCTATTTCTTTCAAATAAGCTTATCCGGTTGAATCCCTTACTTCTAAAACCGGTTTGATTAGAACCCCTTTCGGGGTTCTTTTTTCTGAGTGCATGGTCTCAATGAGCGAGTTAACGACCGTTTGTGCGAAGCGTTCCACATTTTGATCGATGGAGCTAAGTGAAGGATCCAGGTATTGACTTTGTGGTAAATTATCGATTCCCAGGACACCCACATCATCCGGTATCTTTTTTCCGGATTCTTTTATCGCTTTATAAACCGCGGTAATTTTCTCATCGCCTGATACAAAGAAGGCATCTGAATGATACTTATTAAGATGAACCTGCGTGTAATCATAGGCATCTTGAAGGTTGTTAACAGCATATTCAATGTGAAATTCAACCTTATGAACTGCACATATCTTTTGAAAACCATCGACACGGCTTTTATTAACGTAAAATTCCCTATTTCCCAAGAAAAAAGAAATCCTTTTATATCCTTGTTTAATGAGATGCTGAGCACCGATTTCACCCACATGGAAATTATCCAAATCCACATAACAAGTATCTTTGAAATCAAAATCTTTTCCCAAAATCACAAACGGTATGTTGTTTTCTCTCAAATATTTTATTCGAATATCGCCTTTTAAATTGTCAAACAAAACTGCCCCATCTGCGATACCGCTTTTAAGCAAAATAAACCCGTCAGTATCATCATCAATCACTCCATGGCCTGAAGAGGGTGATAGGATCACTTTATAACCTCGTGCTTTAAAATCCGTGATGATATTCATGATGATTAAGCTATGCCAGGCATTCCAGTAACTACCACCATGCCTATCTATGAACAAAATAACTGTCTTTGTCTGCTGAGATTTCAATGCTTTCGCCATAAGATTGACACTAAAGTTGGTTTCTTCAATTGCATCCAGGATTTTTCTTCTTGTAGCAGGCTTTACTTCCGTTGAATTATTTATAACCCTTGAAACGGTTTTAATTGAAAAGCCTGTTTTTTTGGCAATATCCGACATGGTTACTTTTTTCATGTTGAACACCTCTTTTGTCAACGTTGACAATATATCATAGCACACTTTGTAAAAAAATGAATTGATTTGATTTCATTAAATTTTGAAAGCTAATTACTAATAATCAGGAATATTCTCTGTTATTTCTGGTTCACGGGATTTGGAAAAAAACCTATAAAAGCATAGAATCTTTTAGAAGCTAATTTTTTTTGGTCCGTTATGACAACGTTGTCATAATAATTCGATAGATTCAGGCATCTCTAACTTTCAGAAACCAACCAAATTAATGGAGGGATTTTTTATGAAGAAAACCTTGTTTTTTGTCGTTTTGGTATTAGTCGCAGCATGTCTTTTTGGTGAAACACTTGTTGTCACATCCAGACTCTGGTCAGCTCCTTCAGAGAAAGAGTTCATTATTAACGAAATCATCAAGCCTTTTGAGGAAGCCAACAATTGTACTGTGAAATTTAGTACATTGGATGATGAAACGCTTCTGGATCAGGCAGAACTCCAGCAGAAAACCGGAAACATCACCACCGATGTTATTGTTTCCTACTGTTCAAATATGCCGGAATGGGTAGAGAACGATTATGTTATGGATTTGACAGAAATCGCTGCAAAATGGAATGACAGAACATTTGCAAAGGGTTATGACGAAATGACCGTTTTCAATGGCAAGCGTTATTTCCTTCCCGTTGGCGCTGATGTTTATCTGTTTATTGCAAACAAGAAGGCTATGCAGTATCTTCCTGAAGGCGTGGATGTACAAAGTCTCCATTGGGAAGAAGTAGTAGATTGGGCAAACGCCATTGCTATTATGGAAGGCGAAGGGAAATACGCCGTAACAGGTGTTCCTATGAAATCTTTGATTTATCAATACGGCGGTGTCTGTCTTTCATACGGAGCAGACTGGCCAAATTTGGACAATCCGGGTGCCATGGCTGCATTTTATCTCATGAGCAAAATGGCAGATGCTTATACGCCTACTGTTTTAACTTATGATGATGTCAGACCTCCTATGAAAACAGGAGAAGCATGGATGGCAACAGCACATTGTGCAAGAGTTGGAGAAATTTACAAAAACGATCCAACGAATTACGTGGTTGCACCGGCACCGGCAGGCCCAGCAGGTATTGGTTCCATCGCCGGAACAAGTGGATATGCTATCGTTAAAGGAACAAAACATGAAGAATTGGCTGTCAAATTTGTTGAATACATGACAAGACCAGATATTATGCTGAAGTCTTCCAAGGGTACCGGCGGTTTTATTCCACCGGTTGACGAAGCCATTAATTTGCTTGAAACAGATAAAGACGAACAAGATATGATCATTGAAATGGCTATTAAAGTTATGCAGGAAGGCGTTCTTTCCTACATCGCACCAGTTTGGACGGATTGGGGCCAAGTTAAGCTGGTCTATGATGACATTTTCAAAGAAATGATCTTGGATCTGAAGACTTTCGATCCGGGTTATCTTGAAATCATGCAATTGAGAATTGACACACTGAAGAAATAGACCTTTGAATTAAAGGGGCACATCACTTTGATGTGCCCTTTTTATCTATACCTCAATGAAGGAGCTGCGAATCCATGACATTAAACCAATCTGTCACTTTAGAGCCTCATAAAAGCGGTTTCCCATGGAAAAAAGTAATCCCCTATATTTTAATTGCCCCAACGGTTATATACTATGTTATCTTTTGGATCAGACCGGTTTTAACATCCATCATTCAAAGTTTTTCTCCAGAAATCGGTACAGGTTTTACCGTTGAAAATTATTCCAGGATTTTTAACGATCCGGTCTTTTGGCAGGCTGTGGTGAACACCGGTATTTTTGTTATTATTTCAGTTACTCTGGAATTTGTCGTCTCTCTTGGTTTAGCATTAATCATCAATAAAAAGTTCAAAGGCTCGAGTTTATTACTTGCTATCGCCCTGATTCCTATGGCATTGCCTCCTGTTGCCGTAGGTGCCATGTGGTCAAGTGGTTTTGCCACTTACGGATGGTTTAACAGCCTTCTCATGTCCATGGGTTTAATAGGAGAAGGAGAGAAGATTCTCTTTTTAGCGGGTAATGACTTCCAGTCTTTGATGCTTATCATCATGATTGATGCCTGGCAGGTCATCCCATTTATGATGACAATTCTGCTGGCCGGATTACAAGGCATTCCACAGGAATCCATCGAAGCTGGTTACGTTTTTGGGGGAACTCGCTTCAAGGTATTAAGAAAAATCACCATGCCCATGCTTAAACCCAGTATTCAAACAGCTCTAATTTTAAGAATCATATCCGCTATACAGGTTTGGTTAATCATCGTTCTCATCTTTGGATTCCGAAGAATCCCCGTTTTATTGGAGGAGGTCGTTTTCTTCCAGGAACAGGTTCAAAATGAATACAAACTGGCTCTTGCCTATTCCGTTATCGTTGCATTAGTGGTATCGGTCGTTGCAGTATTTTATTTAAAGGTATCAGGAGCTTTCAAAGGGGATGATGAGCAATGAGTCATAAAGATCTCAAGGCAAAGCAAACAAAAAAGCTCATCGGTAGAACCATCTTTTATCTGTTCATTGTCTTCATCATCATGGTGATTTTACTCCCAATCTATTTTCTTTTATCAATTTCATTCATGTCAGATCAGGAAGCCTATGATTGGCCCGTTCCTTTAGGCTTATCCTTTCGTAGTGAATTCAAGATAGAGCCTGTTTTAGGAACATCGGAATACCTGATCAGTGTTTATTCCCGTTCCCAAGAAGAATACATTTCGTTGATACAGGGATCGAAAATTGATCAAATGAGCGAATTCTTGAGAAATAAAACCAATTGCAATGTTTCGGAAGAAAAACTCAATGAAGCAATTGTAGAAGTAAATGCACTTTATGAAACAAACAGCGAAAAAATCGATTCTTTAACGGAAGATATCAGCAGCTTGGAAAAAAAGATTCTGTCTCTGAATCAGAATATTATCAAAGCAAAGCGCAATCTGTCAATCGTTGAAGGTCGAGAATCCATGGAAGCGGTAGAGGAACAATTAAGAGCTGATCTAAAAGAATATGAGTCTGAAAAACAAAGTGTCTCTCTTGAAATAAAAGAAAAAAAATCTGTGCTGACTCCGCTTAACTCAACGAGTTTTCAGGTTTTCAAAAATCTCTTTGCTAACTATGTGACTTTCTTCAAAGTGACTAGAGATTCCATACCGGCCCTGATGAGAAGTATTCAGGTAGCACTGTTCACGGTTTTTATCGCTTTAACCATTGGCGGAATGTCCGGTTATGCCTTTGCCAGATATGCCTTCAAAGGTAAGAATGTTTTGAAACTGAGTACCCTTTTTGTCAGGATGTTTCCCGGGATAGCCATTGCCATGCCCATGGTTATTATTTTGGCTGAAATGGGGTTTTATGACAAACCCATCGGCTTATCATTGGTTTATTCTGTTGGGCAAATAGCGCTGACCATATGGATCACAGCCAGTATCTTTATGGGCATTCCTGTGGAATTGGAGGAGGCAGCACAGGTTTTCGGAAGAACTCGAGTAGGTGCATTTATTCACATCACATTGCCTCTGGCATTACCCGGATTAGCTGCCAGTGCCATGTATGCCTTCATTGGAAGTTGGGCTGAAACTGCACAGGCCATCGTTCTGACACAATTTAACCCTACTTTTCCTGTTGTGGTTTATCAAACAATGGTTGGTGCAAAGGGGATGGTGAACCTTATTGCCGCCGGTGGTGTTACGATGGCATTGCCTGCTGTTTTGTTTACTATTCTCATAAGAAAATACATTCTGCAGATGTGGGGCGGAGTAAAAGTCTAAAAAAAGGAGCTGGACTTATGGCGACACTTAAACTCAAAAATCTCTCTAAAAGATATGGAAAAACCGTTTGGGGAGCTAAAGATATTAATCTTGAGGTTCATGATAAAGAATTCATTGTCCTTCTTGGGCCATCAGGTTGTGGAAAAACAACAACGATGCGAATGATTGCAGGACTGGAAGAGGTTACTCAGGGAATTATTTATATCGAAGATAAAGATGTAACTTTCCTGCCACCCAGAAGAAGGGATATTTCCATGGTCTTTCAAAGTTATGCCGTTTGGCCTCATTTAACTGTCTTCGACAATATCGCTTTTCCGTTAAGGCTGAAAAAGCTAAATAGCAATGAGATTGAAAAAAGGGTGAAAGAAGTTTCGGATTTGACGAAGATTGAAGAATATTTAGAACGCTTTCCAAGACAGCTTTCCGGAGGTCAGCGTCAGCGTGTTGCACTTGCAAGAGCCCTTGTAGTTCAACCCAAGGTGTTTCTAATGGATGAACCTCTTTCAAATTTGGATGCCAAACTCCGAGTTAAAATGAGAACTGAAATGAAAGCTATCCATAAAAAGACACAGGCAACCACGGTTTTTGTTACACATGACCAGGCAGAAGCCATGAGTATGGCTGACAGAATCGTAATTATGAAGGATGGTTCCATCGTACAGATGGGCACAACAGATGATGTTTATTTTGATTGTGAAGATATGTTTGTAGCGGGTTTTATCGGTACACCTCCCACCAATTTTCTTACGATGGAATTACAAGAAAAAAACGGGAAATTGTTATTGGTCAATAGCGCTTTCTCATTTGAACCCTTAGGAGAAAATTATGAGATCCTTAAAAATTACTCAAACAAAATAGTTGTCATGGGAGTAAGACCTGAAAGTATGCAGGTTTTCAAGGAAAAAAAGCTTGAGTCAGTATTTTCGCGGGAAGTATTAGTCACAGAACCGCAGGGATCTCATCAGATTGTAGCCATTGAGTTGGATGATCAAATCGTTAAAATTGTTGCGCCACCTTTCCCAAAAGTGGATCCTGGAGAAATTGTTCATATCGGTTTTGAACATGATCGGCTCATGTTTTTTAACCCTGAAACTGAAAAAAGAATTCGAAAAGCATAAGGGGAGTGGGTTTGAAATGAAAATTGCCCTAGCACATTTTAGAGTTGGTGAAACAGACGGAGTTTCCCTTGAAATGGAGAAATGGAAACATGTTTTTGAGAATATGGGACATGATGTCATTTTTATATCAGGAACTTCTGATTATGGAGACTATTACATCGAAGAAATGGATTTACATAGAGATGCCTTTAAAAAATGGGAGAGAAACAGCTACAAATCCTTAGCCGATTATGATAACGAGGACGTCTTTAAACAAGAACTTCAACGTGTTGCAAAAGAAATCGAATACGCTTTGGATGATATCTTTGAAAAAGAGCCATTTGATATCATTATCCCCAACAACATTTTTTCTCTTGGAACAGGCATACCTGTAGCGATCGGTTTTTACAATTTTATTGAAAAGCAGCATTTGATTAGCATCAATCACAATCATGATTTTTATTGGGAAAGACCTCATATGAGTCATCCCACCTGTCATTTTGTTCAAGAAATACTTGAAAAATATTACCCACCAGTTGGCGAGAATTATCAACAAGTTGTCATCAATAAAATCGCTCAGGCTGAACTAAAAAAGCGAAAAGATTGTGATTCCGTCGTTGTTCCCAATGTTTTTGATTTTCATGCAGAGGAATGGACTATCGATGATTACAACCAAGATCTTAGAGAACATTTGGGAATTGGCGAAAGAGATATTGTCTTTTTACAAGCTACACGCGTTGCCACCAGAAAGGCCATTGAACTAGGCATCGAAACTATCGGTGAAATTAAGAAGAGGAAACAGCAGTTGCTCGGACCTTTATATGATGGAAGAGAATTTACTGAAGAGGATCAAATCCTTCTTTTTATGCCAGGTCTCATTGAAACAGACAGTGATTATATTTCCTTCCTAAAAAAACTTGCCGCTGAAGAAGGTGTTAAAATCATTTGGGCTGAACATCTGTTTGGTGCTACAAGAAGTCATCGAGATATTAAGAAATACTCCCTTTGGGATGCCTATGTGATTGCAGATTTTATTACTTATCCTTCAATTCTCGAAGGTTGGGGAAATCAATATTTGGAAGGCCTTTTCGCCAAAAAACCCATGATTATTTTTGAATATCCCGTCTTTAAGACCGATATCATGCCCTTTGGTTTTTCAAACGTGTCGTTGGGTCATACATTCACCCAAAGGGGTAACAACGAAAGAGACTACGTTTCTGTTGAAAAAAATAGATTGGAAGATGCCGCAACCAAGGCTATCAAAATCTTAAAAAGTGAAGAACTTTATTACGATATGGTCAATAGAAATTTCAAAATTGCTCAAGAAAAACTGTCTTTTAACGCCTTGGGAAGAACATTATCCAAGATAATAAAAAAAGCAACAAAATCCTTGTTGTAGTATAGTAAGAGGGGACAGAGTGAGGTGGGGACAGGTACGATGATTGCCGTATCAGTGGCCCTGTCCCCACCTCACTCTGTCCCCTCTTTCAGCTATATCTCAATATCACTTTTCTTGAATATAAACAACCCGAAAGCAAAAAACAACAATCCGATCAAAGATATCACTATAGCGTTTAACAGATACATCTTTTCGTTAATAACAGTATCAATAAGTGGAATATAATGAAATATACTTATTTTTGAAAGTAATGATACACTGCCAAAATTCTTTCCTAAAACCTCTCCAAAATACATGAAAACAATAATACCAATGGAAATGGTAATATTCAGATTTCCTTTTTTAGAAAGGCATGAAATAAATGCAGAAAGACCTCCAAAAAAGGTTAAAACACAAAAAGTATATAAACCAAAAGAAAACAGGATAGTTTCACTGTAGGGCATTTTTATGAAGAGTCTGAATCCTAGCAATACAAAGTAAGTGAATAGAAGACTTAAAAGGGTAATTAAACTCATCATTAAAAACATTTTTTCTAAAAAGATACGGTTTCTATTTACGGGTTTGACAAGGAGATATTCGATGGTCTTCTCTTCAAATTCCTTGGCAAACACTGAACCCGCCAAGTTTGCTGCAAAAACCGCTGAAAGGATATATATAAAACTCATACCCTCCGACCCAAACATGCCTTCCGGCTTAGAAAATACTTCCGGTTCAAGGTTGAACATTTTAAGGACAAGTTTTGGCATCTTATCAATAAACTTCATGACCTCTTCCATCTGATCAATAATCAGATTGGTCATAGGAAGGTACATGAAAATAAATCCAATAAAAAGACTACACCAAATTAAGAAAAACCAAAAGTTATTTCTGGCTTCATTTCTGAAAATGTTTAAATACATATCAGTTTTCACCTCTATCATAAAAAGCCATGAAGGTCTCTTCTAAGGTGGGGTTTCTTATTTGGACATCAGAAAAATCCGTCTGATTCAAAGCTGTTAAAAATCCCTTTATTTCTTTTTTCTTGATTTGAAAAGCCTTTGCTCCATTAGTTGACTTTATATGCTCAAAGTTTTCAAATCTTTTTTCATCTTTCAGACCATAAACGGTGATCACTTTCTGGGTATAATCTGAAAGTTGGTTGATAGGCATTTCTTTTATCAACACACCATCTTTTATAATCCCAACCCGGTCACTTAAACGCTCCACTTCCGTTAAATTATGAGAAGAAAAGAGGATGGCACACCCTCTTTCTCTTTCTTTTTCAACTAAAGTGTAAAGGTTTTTTTGAAGTAGTGGATCCAGACCGTTTGTAGGTTCATCAAGAATTAATAAATCGGGTCGATGTACCAGGGCTTGAATAATACCAACTTTTTTTCTGTTACCCATAGACAGTTCTTTGAACCTTTTCTTCATGTCCACATCAAGATACTCGCATAACTCTTTTTCGTATTCTATCGAATAATTCCTGTAAAAACTTCTATTATATTTTAAAAATTTTGATATTCGCATACCGGGATATAGGTTGATCTCACCGGGTAAATAACCAATTCGGTGTTTCATGTCATTCAAATGCTTTGGAAGAGCTTTACCATCTATATACATCTCACCGGCATCCAGGGACAAAAGCCCTAGTATGATTCGAATTGTGGTTGTTTTTCCTGAACCGTTCGGACCAATTAAGCCGTAGATTTCGCCTTTATTAATTTTAAAACCAACCCGTTCAATACCCCTGTTTTTGCCATAATATTTCTTCATATGTTTCACTTCAAGCATTTGACCACTCCAAGACTAAAAAAAAGGCAGACAGAAATGTCCACCATTCAAATTAAAATGGATTCATTATTATTGGCAAGCTGTGTGTTTCGCGTCTTTTCTAAACATAGGCCACGGAGAATCCTCCGAAAGGCCCTTGCTTTCCGTTTCAATTGATAATAATTGGGCACCGTATGTACCGATATACATGACCCCGCTTTTATCAATCACCGGACTGGATTTAATGTAATCATCTGTTTTCAAGCGCCATTTGAGTTTTCCATCTGTTCCAATAGCAAGAATCTGCTTTTCCCATGTTCCAACGTAAATCGTTCCATCTTCGCCAATTGCAGGACTTGATGACCAGAACGGACCTTCTTCAACTGAATATGACCATTTTTTCTTCCCCAGGTGGTCAAATGCATAAAGTTTACCGTCAAAAGAACCGATATAAACGGTACCATCACGATAAATCGACGGACTTGAGCGTATCTGTGATCCGGTATCATATTGCCAGATCAATGCCCCATTTTTGTTTAATACATACAGGTTTCCATCAAAGGAACCCACATAAACCCGTTCCAGTTCGTCAAGTGCGGGACTCGAACGGACAAATCCATCTGTTTTAAATGTCCATTTTAAACTCCCATCACTGTTTAAAGCGTAAATGGATTGATCATCGGAACCGAAATAAATGGTTCCGGATTTTCCAACAGAAGGGCTCGAACGTATCTCATCAGTTGTTTGATATGTCCATAACTGTTCGCCGTTCGGTGAAATAGCATGTAAAACACCGGAAGAGTCTCCGATATATACAATACCATTCTGATCTACTGCAGGACTGGAATAACATCCGGAAGTAATCTCCTTTTGCCATATCAGATTACCTGCTCGATCTACAGCATAAATATATTTGTGACCTGCTGCAATGTAAACCCTTCCATCAGACCCAATCGTGGGACTGGGATAGATGATATTACCACAATCAAATTTCCAAATTAGATTACCTTCTTGGTCAATAGCATGAAGATAATCATCATCCGCTCCGAAATAGATGATTCCATCATCTGAGATAGCGGGACTTGAACGAATATCATATTTCACCGGATAAGACCACAGTATTGAACCTGCTCCAAAGTCTGTTTCAAACTCCCAAACAGGTCCGGATGCCTTTTCTCCATATTCGTCCTTAACAATAACTTGCCAATAATAATTGGTCCCCCCCGTTAATCCTTCTGCTTTATAGGTTGTTTCAGTAGCATCTTTTTCTATCAGCTGTAATGTATCTTTTGATGTTCCAAGATAGATATCATAAGTTAACGGCTCTTCTTCATTTTTGGTACTATTCCACTCAAGTACGACGTTTGTTGCAGGCAGTAGATTTTGATAATGTTCCTGTGGTACTGAGTCAGGTGGTTCAGGTGGCATTTTGACAGTTAATGAAAAGATATCTGATTCGTTTGTTCCGCCATAGGGATCTTCTACAACTATCTTCAAATAATACTTTTTACCTTGTTCTAGACCATTTATTGTATAGTGTTCTTCTTTTAATCCGCTTTCTATCAATTGCAATGCTTCCGGTTTTTCTCCTATATATACAGCATAAGTATGTCCAATAGCATCGTCATCATCAGAACAAACCCATTCAAGCTGATAGGGCATACCAATGGCTTTTTCTTCAATTTCTTTCGTCGTTATCAATGGTTTTTTAGGTGGGCTGTTTTTCAACACAACCGCTTGTATATCGGAAATCGTTTTTGAACCTGACTCATCCACGACTTCTACTTGCCAATAATATCTTTTATTTGGCAATAATTTTAATCCCGCTTTATAAGGAGACCAACTTTCAGTTTGTAAGTTTGTTGCTACTAAGTTAGGTGATGACTCATTTTCACCAAAATAAATATTATAGGAAAGATTTTCCCCATCCAAATCTTTAGATTCCCATTTGATCTTAAAAGCATCTCTTGTTAAAGAATCATTATTGTTTGAATTTGTTTCCAGGTTCAAAATAGGTTTCCGGTTGACATTTTTAATATTGAAACTGTATCGGCTTAAAAGACTATCCTTGCCGTCATTGATCTCAATGACTATTTCACTTTCGCCCTGTGAATCAAAATCCGGAATGTAAGTATATTGAACATCCTTAACATCGCCTGGGCCTTTAATGAGTTTATACGTTAAAAGATCATCATCCGGATCGGAATACTTTTTAGAAAGGTCTATACTAAATTGTTCTCCTTCTTGTAATTCATAAAGGGTCTTTTCTGACTCCTTGACTTCAACCGGTTTTCTGTTTACATTTTCTACCGATAACAGGAAGCTGTCATTAACAATATTCTTTCCGTCACTGACTTTGAAATCGATTGTATAATCACCGTTGGCATCAAAACCAGGTTGCCAGGTAAACAAACCCTCTGCTGAAATTTGCCCCGGTCCACCTGTTTTAAGGAACGTTAACGGATCATTATCCGGATCGGTAACATATTTTTTTAAGTCAATCTCAATATTCTCATTCTCTTTTTCTTTTTGCATGGGGATAAACCCAAATGAAGGACTACGATTAACTGCATTGATTACAACGTGAAAGTCAATTTCCAATTGAGTGGCTGGATCTTCTATGATAATTTTAACTTGTTGTCTTCCCTTTTTGGAAAAATCGGGTTGAATGTAATAAACACCATCCCGAATTTCTCCTGGACCTTCTGCCAGAATAAATTTTAAAGGATTTGATTCGGGATTTTCGATTTTACTCTTAAGATCAACGGCAATTTCTTCACCTTGATCCACCTGATAAGTCTCTTGCAGGTCTTTAACAGCGGGTGGCCGATAAACATCTTTGACAGTTAACTCGAACGTATTCTTTATCTCGCGATATGAATCCTTTGCTTCAATTTCAACAACATATGCCCCGGCG
>Ga0272443_10004458_pt1 | contig 15244 bp, 16 predicted proteins | sample SSMAcet12_FD_193581 | JGI IMG/M metagenome (GOLD analysis project Ga0272443, IMG submission 193581) | Marine sediment archaeal communities from Little Sippewissett salt marsh, Falmouth, MA, United States - SSM-Acet-12 | ecosystem: Environmental > Aquatic > Marine > Wetlands > Sediment ...
CCCAACGGTCACGATTGGGTGGCCACGGTCAATTTTGACGTGGCCGTACCGCGGATCATTCGCCTGCTGTTCTACGATCGGCTGCCGCGCAGCGAGGTGAAATTCAATCGCCGCAACATTTTTGCCCGGGACTGCAACCGTTGCCAATATTGCGGCAAGCGCTTCCCCACGAGCGAACTGTCGCTCGATCACGTGGTGCCCCGCAGCATGGGAGGCGGTGCGACGTGGGAGAATATCGTCTGCGCCTGTATGCGCTGCAACGTCAAAAAGGGCGGGCGGACCCCCAAGCAAGCCCATATGGCCCTCATTCACAAACCGGCCAAACCCAAGCGCAATCCGCTGATTCACGTCCATCTCGGGCATGACCGCTACCGCTCCTGGAAGCAATTCCTCGACCACGCCTACTGGTCCGTCGAACTGAAGTAGGGGCACAGCCGTCTCTTTCCGGTCCTTTCGGATACATGCGAAGGTGCTGCCAGCTCCAGTCTGCCTTTCTTGTCACCTCGTAAGCCCGTCGGTAGTCTATGATGGTAGAACGAGCGCGGATGGCATTCCGAAGGGATAAGCCGTGACCGATACGACAAGTGATGCGCAGTTGGTGCGGGCCAGTGCGGGCGGCGATGCGGCCGCGTTCGGCGCTGTTGTCCAGCGTTATCAGGCGCTGGTCTGTGCGATCACCTATAGCGCCACGGGGGACGTCGGCGCCAGTGAGGAACTGGCCCAGGAGGCCTTCCTGCGGGCCTGGAGCAATCTGACGCATCTCAACGATCCGGACAAATTCCGCCCGTGGCTGTGTGCGATCGCACGCAACCTGGCCGGTACGGCGCTACGCCGCAAACCACGAGGTCCCAGCCGGTCCCTGGCCGGGGTCGAGGAGCTCTCGACCTGCGAACCGGGACCTGACGAAGCGGTCTGGGCGGAAGAACGCCGGGAGATCGTTTGGCGCGCCGTAGAGGGGATTCCGCTGGAGTATCGCGAGCCCCTTGTCCTGTTCTATCGTCGCCAGCAATCGGTCGGCCAGGTGGCCGCCGATCTGGGTTTGTCGGAGGCGGCCGTTCGTCAGCGTTTGAGCCGGGGCCGGCGGCTCATCAAGGCGGAGGTGGCCTCGCTTGTCGAAGACACACTCGCCCGCTCGGGACCGGGCAAGGCCTTCGCGGTGGCGGTTGTCGCGGCGCTGCCGGCCATGATCACGCCACCGGCCAGCGCGGCCGTGGCCGGCATCGCAGGCGAGGGCGCTCCAACGGCCAAGACCTTCGTTGCCGCCGGGATCAGCGGGGCCATCCTGGGCCCGATCCTGGGTCTTCTGGGTGGCATTTTCGGCTCGTGGTGCAGCATCAGGAACACCCATTCGGCCCGCGAGCGCCGGTTCATGATCCGGATGACCGTGATGGTATGGGGGCTGATCCTCGTGTTGCTGGGTGTGCCGTTGACCCTGACCCTGGCCGGCCTCGTTCCCAGGTGGACCGTCTTCGTGGGCCAGGGCGTGTTCTTTGTTTTTCTGGTACCTCTGATCCTCTGGGGCAATGCGCATCAGCGGAACATCCAGATCCAGGAGGGAACATTCCGGCGTCCCGAACCCGGGGCGGGGGGGATCACCCCGCAGGGTTGTCGCGTGAGTTTGGGGGGTGGCATTGTCGGCGCGACCCTATGGCTGTTGATCCTGACCTTCTTGGTGCAGGATTGGGTGTTCTTTGGTGTGATTGTTGGCTGCGATGCCCTGCTTCTGTTCGGCCTGGCACGAGTGTCGAAACGTCGACCGCAATGGATCTGGTCCGTCTTCGTCGCGCTGATCGGCGCGCTGATGACATTGACATTGGTGGTCGTCAATCTCCGCTGGGACATCTGGATGAAGGCCTATCGCATATCCCTGGCCTACGAACCGGTCAATGATGTCAGTCTGCGAACCATCAATCTCGTCGTTGGGGGTCTCTACGGCATCCTCATTCTGCTGGCGGCCTGGCGCTGGGCGCGTGGGCGGCACGAACCCTGAAGTGGCGCTGCTAGGGCAGTGCCCCTTCATCTGCGGGATCGCAAGGGGCCGGGCGCGAAGGGAAGAGGATCGCGCGGGTACAGGTCTTGATCCAGCTCCAGTGGAGAACGAGATGGATCAGCATCAGGAAGACGAATAAGAGAGATAAGATGAAGTGGATCTCGGCCCAGTCATGGCGCCCCAGGCCGAGCAGTTGTTTGACGTCCTCAGGGCCGCGCCCGCCGCGAAAGCCACGTCCGTGGCCGCCTCCCGAGCCGGGCGGCAAGACCCACTTCATGATAACCCCTGTGGCGGTCAGGGAAATCAGATCCAGAAACGCTACGGCATCCACGATATAGTTGACCGTTGCTTGTCTCATGACTGTTTTCCTTCCGGGTGATCCTGCGCCTGTCGTGTGCAGCAAAGCACAGGTTATTGTGGCCTGGCGATGGCCGACGGTGAAGTGTCGATTGAGTCCCCCAGGGCAGTTCGCTTCCGGCCCGAGCTATTTTCTCCTTGACTATTATCCCGTACTTGGACTTTATAGCGTTTTCCCCGGCTATGGGTCGTCGCTATGGCAACATGGCAAGCGATCCACTCTTGAGAAGAGCGATGTATGTACAAGGCATCCTGATTTCCATAGGAGCTACTGCGCTAATCCGCGGCTGTTTTTCTGTTCAAGGCTCTCGACCATGAAACGAATCATCGAAGAAGTGTTCCAGGCCGAAGACAAGGTCAACGCCATTTTGAAACGGGCGCGCGAGCGCGCGACGGAGATCAGGCGAGCGGCCGAGAAGGAGGCATCGGAGATGGTCAGCGTCGCCAAGCAACAGGCGCAGGAAGCGACCCAGACGATTATCGATGAGGCCAAGAAGGAGGCCGAACGCCTGCGGCGCGAGCGGCTCAAACAGGCCGAGGACGAGGCCGCGACGACGCGCCAGCGCAATGCCGAAGAAACCGATCGCCTGGTGGAAGCGGTCTGCAACGTGATCGTCAGCACGGAGTACGAGAAGGACACGCACTGATGGCCGGCCCTCTGTCAAAATACGCCCTGATCAACGCCAAGCTGCGGGCTCGGATCAGCAAGATCCTTCCCGAGGCCGTATTGGGGCAGTTGGCCAAAGCCCCCTCTCTGGACGCGGCGCTGGCGCTGTTGCGCGAAGGGCCGTTCGCGGCATTGGAACAGATCTATGCCAACACAGGAGATCTGAAGCTGGCCGAGCGGGAGCTTCTCAAAGAGGAAATCGAGCTCTACCGGGGTATTCGCAAACACCTGCATCCCAGTTCCAAGCCGCTGGTCGATGCGTTGCTGTCCCATTTCGAGATCGAGAATCTGAAGAACGCGATCCGCATCTATTTCGATAAGACGATTCGTCACCGCACGGACGATAGCGGTGCGCACTATGTGCTCTACGATCCGATCATCCATGCACTGCCGATCGACATCATTCTCAACGCCAAGAGCTTCGATGAGATTGCCGATGTTTGCGGGGGCACGCCGTACGGGCGGATCATCATGAAGTACGCCCGCGTCGTGGAGTCCGAAGGCTCGCTGTTCCGGATGGAGATCGCTTTCGACCATTACTACTACGAGAACCTCATCGCGGCGATCCAGCAGTTGGACAAGCGCGACCGTGCGGTGGCCCTGCGGCTGGTCGGCGTGGAAATCGATCTCCAGAACATCAGTTGGATCATTCGCCTCAAGAAGTTCTACGCGCTACCGCTCGAAGCGGTCATGGCCGCCATTGTCCCGGGCGGATTCAACCTGGACCGGGCAACCATCGGCGAATTGTACCAGGCGCAAAACGTCACCTCGGTGTTGCAGGGATTCGTCGAAGGCAAGTATCCCGGACTCACGGCGCTGCTGTCTTCTTCGGCCTCCGACAGCACCTCGCGCTTGATGCTCATTCGGCGCATCCTGGATGAAGTCCGCCAGCACGAGGTCCATCGCATTCTGACCGGCTATCCCTTCACCGTCGGCATCATATTGGCCTACTTCATCCTCAAGAGCGGGGAGTTGAAGAAGATTCGGATGATCCTGAACGCCAAGCAGGTCGGGCGATCACTGGAACGGATTGAGAGTATGCTATGATTTTCACGACTCAGATGACACAGCTCTTCGCGGTGGTGCTGAGAAGAGACAAGGAGCGGGTGACCGAGGCCCTCCTGCGTGAAGGCGTCATGCAGTTCATCAGCACGTCGGAAATCGACGTGGAGCGGCCGGACAGCGCGCCGGCCCAGCCGGACGTGCCCCTGACGGAGTTGGCAGAGATGCGCAAGCGCATCGAAGGCGTACTCTATACCGTGGGCATCGTTCCGCCCCGGCCTCAGGAGCTCGATCTGAAGAATCGGGTCGCCGTGGACATGGACAAGGAAACGGCCCGTCTGGACCGGATCGATGGAGAACGCCAGAGCATTCGCGAGCGGCAGCGCTCGATCCAGCAGGAAATCCTGAAACTGGAGGATATCAAGCGGCAGGTGAATCTCTACGGCGTCGACCTGGGTGGGCTGCAACTGCCGAAGCAGCAATCCCTCCTGGCGATGCGCACGGGCAAGATCGCCCAGTCGCAGGTGAAGAACCTGGCCGACGAACTCAAGGGGTTGCCGACGCTGCATCTGGTATTGGGCCAGCAGGACGGCGTCGCGCACTGTATGCTGCTCTCGATGAAGCGGGATCGCGAGCAGATCGAGCGCATCCTGGCGAACGTGGGGTGGGCGAGTGTGGAGTTGCCCAAAGAGGCGTTGTCGGTCAAGAAGGACCTGTTCCAGGAATTGTCCGGCAAGCTCGACACGCTGGGAGCCGAGCAGAAGAAACTGCAAGGCCGGGTGGCGGACTTGGTGAAGAAGGAAGAGCCCCATCTTAAGTCGCTGTGGGTGAACTTGCGCGTCAACGAGTTGTGCGCCCGGATCCAGACGAGTTTCAAATCGTCGTCGCGGACCGTGATCTTCGCCGGCTGGTTGGCGTCTTCGAAGAAGGAACGCCTCAGTGCCAAGATCATGGAAGCCAGCGAAGGGCGCTGCTACCTCGAATGGCATGAGGCCGGCAGTGATGAAACGGTCGATGCCGATGTTCCCGTCGAGTTCAACAATCCCAAGGTCCTCGCGCCTTTCCAGATGCTGGTGAGCAATTTCGGTGTGCCGCAGTACGGGACGATCGATCCGACGCCCTTTGTGATGCCCCTCTACCTGGCGATGTTCGGTCTGATGTTTGCCGATGCGGGACAGGGCCTGGTCTTGATGTTGCTAGGGGGCCTGGGGGCCTGGCGGTTGCGGCAGAACGAGGCGAAGCAGGGCTTCTACAATCTTTCCTGGCTGCTCATCTGGTGCGGCGCGGCAGCCACGGTTTTCGGTGTGCTGTTCGGCTCCTATTTCGGCTTTGCGCCGCTGCCGGCGGTCTGGTTCGATTTCCATGGTATTGTCGCCGGGCACGCCGAGACGAGTTCGGTGGTCAACGATGTGTACGATATCCTGTCGATCACCATCTATTTCGGCATCGCCGTGATCGTCCTGGGTCTGCTCTTCAACTGGATCAACCTGATCCGGGGCCGCAGGTGGATGGAACTGCTGTTCGACAAGGGCGGTGTCCTGGGCGGCTGGATCTACGGCGGAGGGGTCTATATCGCGTCCTACATGGTCGGGCACGAGTACAAAGAGTTCCCGCCGGGCGGGACGCTCTTTCTTTTGGTCGGACTGCCGGCGCTGCTGCTGTTCATCAAGGAGCCGTATCATTACTTCCGCCATGGCGGCCACGGGGACAACAAATCCAATCCCGTCTTCATGCTCCTGACGGCGCTGATGGAATGGGTCGTCGAGTTACTCGAGATCTTCAGCGGCTATTTGTCCAACACGCTGTCGTTCATGCGCGTGGCGGGCCTGGGCATCGCGCACGTCTGTTTGATGATCTCGTTCTTCACGTTGGCCGAGATGGCTTCGGGGGTCTTCTCCATCCTGATTCTGATTATCGGCAACGTTCTGGTCATTGGTCTCGAAGGGCTCTCGGCGGCGATCCAGGCCTTGAGGCTCAACTATTACGAATTCTTCACGAAATTCTTCCATGGGACCGGGCGGTTGTACACGCCGATCTCGCTGAACAGCGACGCTTGAGTCGAATCGAAAACCTAATGCCATGTGCTTCGATGAGTCCGTCGAAGCGGGCTGTGGTGACGAACAAGAAAGGATGAGAAGCAATGGACGAACCTGCACGAAGACTGAAGGCGAACATTACCCAGAGCATCGTGGCGCTGCTGACGATCCTGGCGATCGTGGGAACCCTGTTTTGTTCCAATGCCCTGGCCGCCCAACCCACCCATGACGCGCCGACGGTGGAGCCTGAGATGACACCGGAAAACGCGGGCGTGATGAAGTTCGGACTTGTGGCGGCGTCGATCGCCTTCGGTCTGGGCGCCATTGGCGCCGGCGTTGCCATCTCGCATGTCGGAGCGGCGGCCATGGGCGCCGTGGCCGAGAAGCCGCAGATCGCCGGACAGGCGCTGATCTTTGTGGCGCTGGCGGAAGGTATCGTGGTGTTCGGTTTCATCACGGCGTTGATGATCCTCGGCAAGCTGTAGCTGGACCATGAAATACTCGATCATAGGCGATGAAGATACCGTTCTGGGCTTCGCCATTGTCGGCGTCTCCGGCAAGGTTGCGACCGATGCCGAGGAAGCGCAACGCGCCTTCCAGGCCCTGCTCCAGGACAAGGAGACGAGTATCATCATCATGACCGAGCGCGTGGCCGACATGATGCGGGCGACCGTGGACCAATACCTGTTCACGGAGAGCTTCCCGTTGATCGTCGAGATTCCCGACCGGCATGGTCCGGCGCCCGACCGACCGGGCATCCGCGAATTGGTTAACGCCGCGATTGGCATCAAGATATGACGGCGCTGTTGGTGTCGGCCTGCTCACAATGAGGTAGTTGCTGCTATGGAGCCAACCGAACAAGGAAAATCAGCCCTGATCTCCGGTATCGAGGCGGACGCCCGAGCCGAAGAACAGCGGCTGATCAAAGAGGCCGAGGACCAGGCGGCCGAGAAGACCAAGTACGCCCGGAAGAAGGCGGATTCGTTGCTCGGTGAGGCGCGGGACAAGGCCACGGCTCAAGGCGATGCGATCAAACACAAGGCCGCCTCTGAGGTCGAGCGGGAGATCAAGCGCCGCGTCCTGCACATGCGCGATACGCTGATGCAGGAGATCGTGGCGCAGGCCCGGGAAAGGCTGCGTTCCATGATTGCCGGGCCGGACTATCGGGCGATTCTGGCCGACTGGCTGACCGAGGCCGCCATCGGGCTGGGTAGTGACGCCGCGCAGGTCAACGCTTCGGTGGCGGAGCGGCCCTTGATCGATGAGACGCTGCTCAACGAAGTGACCCAGCGCGTCACGGCCCAGATCGGCACGGCGGTGGCCCTGACCGTTTCGGAGGCCGGGCCGTTGGAGTCGCAGGGGGTGGTGCTGACCACCATGGACGGGCGCATGGCGTTCAACAACCAGGTGATAACGAGGATTTCCCGGAAACGGCGCGAAATCCAAATGCTGATCTATGATGCCGCGCTGGCCGGCAGTCAAGAAGAGTGACTATGATCGACAGGATAATAGGACAGGTCAAGCGGGTGAACGGCCCGGTGATCGAGGTGATGGGGATCACCGACGCCGAGATGTTTGAATTGGTCCGCGTGGGCAACGAAGGCCTGACCGGCGAATTGATCAAGCTGCAAGCGGACAGCGCGGTCGTTCAGGTCTATGAAGACACGACGGGCATCGCACCCTACGACCCGGTGTACGGGGCGGGCATGCAGCTTTCCGTCGAGCTCGGCCCCGGCATGATCGGGACGATCTACGACGGCATTCAGCGACCGCTGGAAGCGATTCGGGACATGTCCCCGATCTACATCGAGCGCGGCATCAGTGTCCCTTCCTTGAACCGGGACAAGACGTGGCACTTCGTCCCCACGGCCAAGGAGGGGGACGCCGTTTCGGGCGGTATGGTGCTTGGCACGGTCCAGGAGACGGAGAATCTCCTGCACAAGATCCTGGTTTCGCCCAAAGACAGCGGCGTGCTGAAGTCGATCGTTGCCGAAGGCGAATATACGGTGGAGGAGACCATCGCCGTCCTGCTAAAGGAAGACGGGACGGAGAAGCCTCTGCATTTGATGCAGCGCTGGCCCATTCGCGTCCAGCGACCGACCAGCAAGCGTCTGCCTCTGGACATCCCGCTGATCACGGGCCAGCGGGTGATCGACGCGCTGTTTCCGGTGGCCAAGGGAGGAACCGTTTCGATTCCGGGCGGTTTCGGAACCGGCAAGACCATGACGCAGCAGGCCGTGGCCAAGTGGTGCGATGCCGACTTGATCGTCTACATCGGTTGCGGCGAACGGGGCAACGAGATCACCGACGTGCTGACCGAGTTTCCCGAACTGATCGATCCGCGCACGGGGCGTTCGCTGATGGAGCGGACGATCCTGATCGCCAATACATCCAACATGCCCGTCTCGGCGCGCGAGGCCAGCATCTATACCGGTATCACCATGGCCGAGTACTTCCGTGACCAGGGTTATCACGTCGCCATCATGGCCGATTCGACGTCGCGTTGGGCCGAGGCCTTGCGGGAGCTTTCGGGACGCATGGAAGAAATGCCGGCCGAGGAAGGTTTCCCGGCGTACCTGCCGACGAAGATCGCCGAGTTCTACGAACGGGCCGGGTCCATGGAAGCGTTGAACGGGGAACATGGTTCGGTCAGCATCATCGGCGCCGTCTCGCCTCCGGGGGGGGATTTCTCCGAGCCGGTGACGCAGCACACCAAGCGGTTCATCCGCTGCTTCTGGGCGCTTGACCGGAATCTGGCCAATGCCCGCCACTACCCGGCGATCTCCTGGCTCGACAGCTACAGCGAGTATCTCAACGACATGATGCCTTGGTGGGAGCAGCAGGTCGGTCCGGACTGGTTCGCCGACCGCACGGAGATCATGGAACTGCTGCACAAAGAGGTCCGCCTCCAGCAGGTGGTCAAACTGGTCGGCCCGGATGCGCTGCCCGATACACAGCGGTTCATTCTGGAAATATGCACGCTGTTCAAGAATGCGTTTCTGCAACAGAACGCCTACGACAAGATCGACGCCTATTCGACCGTGCAGAAGCAGGCCAAGATGATGCACATCATCGTGACATACTGGCAGCGCGGCTCCGAAGCGATCAAGGGGGGCGCGACGCTCGTCAAACTGAGAAAGATGAAAGTGTACCAAGATATCGTCAAGATGAAGTTTTCCGTGCCCAACGACGATCTTTCCGGCCTGGACAAGATCGAAGCCCGCCTGGAGCGCGCGATGGATCAACTGGAGGCGCTGCATGCCTGACCCGCAAAAGAAACAACTGCTCTCGGGCCGTGAGTATATCGGTGTCCACAAAATCGATGGTCCGCTCATCTTTGTGCGCAAGACCCACCCGGTGGGGTACCGTGAGCTCATCGAATGTGTGGATGGCCAGGGCAACGTCCGTCTGGGTATCGTTTTGGAGTCGTCCGTCAACGCCGTCGTGGTGCAGGTTTTCGAAGGGACCTCCGGATTGACGCTTCCCGGGACGCGCATTCGTTTCTCCGGCGAGCCGCTGAAGATATCCGTATCCAAAGAGATGCTGGGGCGAGTCTTCAACGGCCTGGGGCATCCGACCGATGGTGGCCCGCCGCAGCGCAGCGACGTCGAACTGGACGTCAACGGCATGGCCATCAATCCCACGGCCCGGCAGTATCCCCGCGACTTCATCCAGACGGGCATCTCCGTCATCGACGGCATGAACACCTTGATTCGCGGTCAGAAGCTGCCGATCTTCTCGGGCAACGGTCTGCCTCACAATGAGCTGGCGGCCCAGATCGCCCGGCAGGCGAAGATTCGCGGGACCAATACGGAGTTCGCTGTGGTCTTCGCCGCGATGGGTGTCAAGCACGACGTCGCCCAGTTCTTCGTCCGTTCGTTCGAGGAGAGCGGCGTGCTCGACAACGTGGCACTGTTTCTCTCGCTGGCCGACGATCCGTCCATCGAACGTTTGATCACCCCGCGAACGGCCCTGACGCTGGCCGAGCACCTGGCGTTCAACGAAGATATGCACGTGTTGGTCGTCATGACCGACATGACCAACTACTGCGAATCGTTGCGCGAGATCTCGACCATTCGCGGCGAGATCCCCTCGCGCAAAGGGTATCCGGGCTACCTGTATTCCGACCTGGCGGAGCTGTACGAGCGCTCCGGTATGATCAAGGGCCATGAAGGCTCGATCACGCTGTTGCCCATCCTGACGATGCCGAACGATGACATCTCGCACCCGGTCCCCGATCTGTCCGGATACATCACGGAGGGCCAGATCGTCTTCGAGCGCGAAATGGATGGCCGGGGGATCTACCCGCCCGTGGCGGGACTGCCCTCATTGTCGCGATTGATGAAGGATGGCATCGGTGAGGGCATGACCCGGGATGACCATCCGCACCTGGCGAGCCAGCTCTTTGCGGCGTACAGCTATGTCAAGGACGTGCGCAATCTCGCCTCGGTGATTGGCGAAGAAGAGTTGACGCCGCTGGATCACAACTATCTCGATTTCGGCAAGCTGTTCGAGCAGAAGTTCGTCTCGCAGGGCAAGGACGAAGACCGGAGCATCGAGCAAACGCTGGATCTGGGGTGGGAAGTTTTGCGGACGCTGCCGGTCGAGGAGCTGCATCGTATCACCGACGAAGAAATCGAGAAATACTATGGCAGTTGATGACGAAAATCAAATATCAAAGATCAAGAAGCAAAATTGTGGTGTTCGCTTCGCGAACGCTGTTAGACGCCATCGCCGAAGGCGATTCCATCGATTTGATTTTTGCATTTTGATATTTGAACTTGATACGACGTGTTGAATTATGGCGCAGATGAATTACGCACCGACGAAGACGAACCTGCTGCGGCTCAGGAACGATCTGAAGTTCGCTCAGCAGGGCTACGAGCTTCTGGACCAGAAGCGGAATATCCTGATCATCGAATTGCTGGCGTTGCTCGACCAGACGGTGGATTTCCAGAATCGTGTCGAGAAGGCCTTGGGTACGGCTTATAACGCCCTGGAAGAGGCCGTGCTCGACATGGGCAAGCTCAAGGTCCAGTATCTCACCGGCGCCGTGAATATTTCGACCAATATCACCGTCAAGTCGCGGCGCGTGATGGGCGTCAGTTTGCCCGTGATCGAGACGGAATTCGAAGAGCGCAGCCCGTACTTCAGCCCCCTGGGCAGCAGTTTCTGGATCGACAGCTCCCTGTATTTCTTCAAGGAAGTCCTCAAGCTCCTGGGCAAGCTTTCGGAACTGAAAATCTCCGTGCTGCGCCTGGCCAACGAGGTCAAGAAGACGATTCGCAAGGTCAATGCCCTCGAGAAAATCGCTATTCCCGACCTGAAAGAGACGGTACACTACATCCAGAGTCGGCTCGAGGAGAACGAGCGGGATATGTTCGTTCTGATGAAGCTGGTGAAGGAGAATCTGGAGAAGAAAGAGGCTCAAGACGATGGAGGCCTATCGTGAGTACCCCGAAAAGGATTCTGGTCTACATTGATGGGACCGAACAATCGATCACGGCCGCTCAGTACGCCATCTGCCTGGCGTCGTTCTATCATGCGGACTTGACGGCCCTCTACGTCGTCAACACGCGGGCGATGGAAGACCTTCTCAAGGCCCGCATCTTCCTCAAGGACGAGCAAATGGAGTACGAGCACGACATGGAAGCCGATGCCGAGCGCTATCTCAACTACGTCGATGAGCTGGCGGTCAAGAAGGGCGTCTCGCTCACCCGGAAGAGCAGTCGGGGCAGCGTCCACAAGGAGATCACCGATATCGTCAAGGACGACGATGTCGATTTGCTGGTCATTGGCGAACTGTCCCGCATTCGCAGCCGGCGGGACGAGTTTTACGACGAGGCGGAACGCGCGATGCGCACCGTGCCGTGCTCGGTCCTGGTCGTTAAGGACGAGGACAAAGTGTATGAAATGTACGAATCCCTGGTGTAAGAGCCGATAGACCCATTTGTGTTATCCGAAGCCATTGCAGGAGAAATAAGGCATGTCGCTGATCGATTTGGTGGTAGAGGACATCGTCAAGGTGCCGATGACCTCGCACGATAAGCCCGATGTTTTGCGCGAGCTGGTTCAGACGCTGAAAGATGCCGGACAGATTGACGATTTCGACGCGGTTTTGCAGGCGGTGCAGGAACGCGAAGACAAACTGAGCACCGGGCTGGAGAACGGGATCGCCGTGCCCCATGGCAAGACGACTGCGGTTACGAGTCTGAAACTGGCCATCGGCATTGCCCCGGACGGGATCGATTTTGACGCCATCGATAGGAATCCCTCCAAGCTCTTCTTTCTACTGGTGGCGCCGCCGAATCAGTCGGGCCCTCATGTCGAAGCGCTGGCCGAGATCGCCAAGCTGGGCCAATCCAAGGCCTTCTGCAAGGCACTGGCCGGTGCCGACGATGCCCGGGAAGCCGTGGATCTGCTCAAAGGGGAGTAGCCGCACCCCCGCCCAAGCGCAAACATCAGAATGCAAAGATCAAAACTGCGGTGTTCGCTTCGCGAACGATGTTAGACTCTATCGCCGAAGGCGATTCCATGATTTTGATTTTTGCTTCTTGATAGTTGATTCTCCGCATCAACTGCGGTCAGTGCACGGGGGCATAGATCTCGGTGAGGATGTCTTCCGGCGGGACCTTCCGGGGGTCGTTCACGTAGACCTCGCGCGTCGGCCCGACGATGCGCTTCTGATTCTCGGCGATCCAGGCGAAGAGTTTCTTGTACGTCGCCGCGCTCTTCTCGCAGGGGCCTTTGTGTAGGATGCGGGCCATCTGACCGCCCGGCAGTTCATAGCAGGTCACCCGGTCGGTCCCGGTGACCTTCTTGGCGACCGGCACGACCACTTCCACGTCGGCGTTGGCCTGTTCGTTCGCCTTCACCGCTTCCTTGGGCGTTTCATGACAGATGAACGTCGGGCGGCCCTGGATCTGGGCGCCGCTGCCGGCGGCGAACCGCCAGACCGTGGCGATCATCTCACCGATTTCGGCGTATGTCCCGCGCTTCCGCATCCCCACCACCAGGTGGGCAGGGATCTCTGTCAAACTCACTTCGCTCACGGCCTAACCTCCCGCCATCGGGCAACGTGCTTCTCCTTCATCATTCGTTCTCGCCCACTGCACCTGATATTTTACCAGGACGCCGAGGTGTCGACCAGTCTATTCCGGTCCGGAGGGCCGCGGCGCGTTCCGCTCATCGGCCGGGGTGACTTGCTGTTTTGGCGAAATTCTGCCGCCAAAGCCCTTGACGGATCGCCGTGAATCGGCCATAATCCCGGTTCGCTACGCGGATGTGGCGGAATTGGCAGACGCGCAGGCTTCAGGTGCCTGTGGGCTTCGGCCCGTGGAGGTTCGACTCCTCTCATCCGCATTCCCTTTCTGGGCGGAGCGCCCGAATCCCCCTCCTGCCGGCCAGGCTTGGCGCTCGGTCTAACGAAATCCACACGAGCGGGCCGATAGAGACTAATGCGTGACCGGGGCGATTGGCTGGATGTCCCTGGCTCGGCAAGATGGGTGGGGTAATATGGTTGAGATATTCAAGAGCTTCGAGCAATCGGCGTTGCGGCTGAGCCCGGTGATCCTGGTGCTGCCCGGATTGGTGGCCGCGGCGCTGGGATTGTTCGTCTGGCTGGGCGGCCTGGGGTTTCGCCGCCTGTTGCTCGCCGTGGTGGGGGCCTTGGCCGGGGCAGCCTGTGCCCTGGCGATGGCGGGCCCGAATCCCGGGGGGATGGTGCTCCTGGGTCTGTTGGGGGCCTTTTCGGCCGTGATCTTCCAGCAATTCTTCACGGCCGCGTTGCTGGGCCTTCTGGCGGGCGTTGCGACCTTCCTCGTGGTGGCCTGGCCTTCTCTGGCGGTCCCACAAGGTACTCTGGTCGGTCACGGCGATGCGTCGTCCGAGGAGAGCCGGCAGAGCGTTCCGGAGAGTCTGGAGACGGTTCGGATGTATACGCTCGACGTGGGGGACAGGGTGCGGCGGGCGGGCGCTGACGTGATCGCTTCCCGTTGGGCCGTCGTGGCCGCAGCCGCGCTGACGTTCCTGCTCATCGGCCTGCTGTTTCGATATTTCGGCACCGCCCTGGCCTGTGCCGGGCTGGGAACGGTTATGATCTTCCTGGGGCTGATCCTGCTGCTGATGTTCAAGGGGTCGGCCCCGGTCACGCGCATCGAGGCGCGGGCACCGTTTTTCGGTTTGGTTTTTGCCGCCATGGTGGTCTTCGGCACGCTCGAACAGTGGATCCTCTGTCGCCGGGCTGCCAAGCGGGAGCCGGACAAGACGGAGAAGTCACGGCCACGGAAGCAGGGCGGCAAACGCTCTTGGCGCGGCCGATAAAATCACTGATGATAGGGCTCTGGTGAGGATGATCAGGGCCCGCTCGGAGGAGCACCTACGGCCGCCGAGAAACAGGAGTAAGGCATGAATAGCTTGATAGGAATCGTGTTGGCGGCGGCCAGTGAGTCTTCCCAGGAATCGGTGATGCCGCTGGACGTGATGTGGAAATACGTCAGCTCCCTGGGGCTCGTCGAGGCGCTGACGTTCATCTCGTTCGGTTCGGTCTGCCTGTTTTACGGGTGGCGCGTGTTCAAGATCCTCGTGACCATCATCTTCGGCCTGCTCGGCCTGTTCCTGGGCATCTGGGCCAACGACCAGCTCATCGGCGGCAACGTCATCTGGCTCTCGTTGATCTGTACGATCTTCTTCGCCGTGCTGTCCATTCCGTTCATGCGGTGGGGCGTGACATTGCTCGGCGCTCTGTCCGGCGGCATCCTGACCGCGGGGGTCTGGCTGGCGGCCGGCCTGCCCGAGGAATACGTCTGGGCCGGCGGTCTGGTCGGATTCATCGCCGGGGGTATGATCTCGTTCATCGTCTTCAAGATCGCCGTCATCCTGTTTACCAGCCTGGGGGGCAGCACCCTGACGGTTGTGGGCATCCTGGCTATTCTCTACCGTTACATCCTGGCGAACAAGAGCGCAGAGTTCGAGGATTTCGTCTTTGCCAATCAGTGGTTCCTACCCGTGCTGCTGCTCGTTCCCATGGGCCTGGGTCTGTTCCTCCAGAACAAATTCAGCAAGGCGGATCAAAGCTGGCCGACGTAGAAAGGCCCGCGCATCCCGCTGTCTGTGCGCGGGCATAGTGCAAAGGGCCGCACGGTTTCGTGCGGCCCTTCCTGTTTCGAGGGTTCTTTGTCGGTCTGGTTCTCT
>Ga0272443_10004460_pt1 | contig 15241 bp, 13 predicted proteins | sample SSMAcet12_FD_193581 | JGI IMG/M metagenome (GOLD analysis project Ga0272443, IMG submission 193581) | Marine sediment archaeal communities from Little Sippewissett salt marsh, Falmouth, MA, United States - SSM-Acet-12 | ecosystem: Environmental > Aquatic > Marine > Wetlands > Sediment ...
GAGTATCCCGTGACGCAGTGCTCTGCTTCGGTGACTATGTGGGACCGGGATATTCGCTTCCCACCCCTGAAATGACAGAGGCAGTCAAGTTGGTGGCAAGAACTGAAGCGATTCTCCTTGATCCAGTTTATACCGGAAAGGCTATGGCCGGACTCATTGACCTGGCTCAGAAGGGCTTTTTTAAAAAAGAGGAAAATGTGCTATTTTTGCATACCGGCGGTTCCCCGGCACTTTATGCCTATCTTGATAACTTTATGAATTAGATGGTGTCTTGAAAAGGAATTTTTCTATTTTTTTTATTGAAGCCTATAGGATTCCGAGTGTGCTAAACTGCTTTTCGGTGGTTTGGCTTTGCTTCTAACAAAACAACAAAGGAGGATATGATGAAAAAGTTATTCGGTTTCGGGGTGGCAGTCATTATGGCAATGAGTCTCTTAACCGTACCGGCCATGGCTGACGATACGATGGACCGTATTGAGAAGACCGGGATTTTGAAGGTCGGTTTCAGGGAAGGCTCGATTCCATTTGCATTTATGGACCCTAAAGCAGGTAAACACGTCGGTTTTTCAGTTGATATGGCTAACTTGTTAGCTGAGAATTTAGGAAAGCGTTTTGGCAAAAAAATTGAGATCAAACCCTTTACCGTAACGCCGAAGACCCGTATTCCTATGGTTGTCAACGGAACGATTGATGTAGAGACGGGATCAACAACCTATACAGCCAAAAGGGAAGCAATGGCCGATTTTAGTCTGATCTTCTTCTTTTCAGAAACCACCTTCCTGGTCGCAAAGGACTCTGGGATCAAGACAATCAAAGATCTCAGCGGCAAACGGGTTGGGGCAGCACGGGCCACTACCAACCTCAAGGCTATCCAGGAGAGGGCAAAAGCGGGTGAGTTCAAGCCCAAAAGTATCGTCGTTGTGGAAACCCATCCTCAGGGTATGCTGGCCCTTAACACCGGTAAAATTGACGCTTACTCAACGGATCGCAGTCTCCTTGAGGGTATTCGCATGAAGGATAAGAATCCTGATAAATGGATGACCGTGGATTTTGCCATTGCCTACGAGCCCTATGCGTACATCATGCGTGAAGGGAACTCTGACTTCCGTGACTTTGTCAACAATACCATTCTGTGGTCTATAAAGACCGGTAAGTTTTATGAGCTATACGAAAAATGGATGGGCCCAGATGGTCTGGTCCCGATTAAGATGTCTCAGGCCTATAAGGATTACCTCCAAATGATCGTCTACCCCATTGGCGAGGATTGGTGGAAGAAGTAGTCAGGGATCTTACTTCCAGCGGCAAAGGTAATAGATAAGGGGGCTTCTGCCCCCTTCAATTTGCCTGTTTATATTAAAACATCTATTCGGAAGATTCAAAATGGGACTGGCCTACGAATTTGACTGGAGTGTATTGTGGCGAGAGCCCTTTGGCATGATGTTGTTAAAGGGATTGGGGCTGACCATCGTCATCGGGTTAACCGCCTGGATTATTGCCCTCTCTCTGGGAATCCTTCTTGGCACCATGCGGGTTACCCCTTTCCGTTCATTGCGCTTCCTGGGTACCCTGTATGTTGAAGTTTTCCGCAATATCCCCTTCATTGTACAACTCTTTTTCTGGTTTTTTGCCGGGCCGATGATTTTAGGTGAGGCAGTGTCTCGCCAAATCAACCAGATATCGGATCTCAACTTTTATGTAGCCATCATTGGTTTGGGACTCTACACGGCCTCCAGGATTGCCGAACACGTCCGGGCAGGGTACGCTTCCATCGGATTGGATCAGTATCATGCCGTGCTCTCCACGGGGATGACCCGGGTCCAGATGTATCGTTATGTGATCATCCCTTATGCCCTGAGACTGACCATCCCCCCCTTAACGACTGAATTTTTGACCATTTTCAAGAATTCCTCGGTGGCCATGACGATCGGCGTGGCTGAACTGACCTTCCAGAGTTATCAGATTGACGCTGAAACTTTTCATGGTCTGGAATCGACTACCGGGGCGATGTTTATCTATCTCCTTTTGGGTATGACTGTCGTCAAGTGTATGGGTATAGTGGAGAAAAAGTTCAAAATTCAAGGTTTAGTGGGTAGATAGCGCATGTTTGACGCGACGTTGAGAAATCTCCCCTTCCTTTTAGGGGGTCTGTTGGTCACCTTCAAATTAGCTGCTTTTGCGGTATCCGGCGGTATTTTCCTGGGTATACTGGTGGGCCTGGCCAGAATTTCCCCAAAAAAATGGATCTACTATCCAATTACCATTTATGTAAACTTTCTACGAAATATTCCGCTAATTTTGGTTATATTTTGGGTGTATTTTGTCATGCCCCTCTTCATTGGTCGATCTATTGATCCTTTTCCATCAGCGGTTATTTCATTCATCATATTTGAGGCAACCTATTTTGGCGAAATTTTTAGAGCTGGATACCAGACGATTAGCAAGGATATGGTCAATGCCTCCTATTCGACGGGCATGACCTATGCTCAGACGGCACGCTACATTACTGTTCCCGTTGCCTTTCAACGGATGCTGCCCAGTTTGATCACCCAGTCTATCGTTACATTTCAAGATACCAGTCTGGCTTTTGTTATCGGCTTGCCGGAGTTTGTTCGGCGGGCCTCCATCGTAGATAATATGGAGATTCGATCTATTGAGTTATTCGGGTTTGTGGCCATTGTTTTTTTGCTTATTTGCTATATCGGGTCACGTATCAGCCGGTATTATGAAGAAAAATATAGAAAGGTCAATGTCCAATGATCGAAATCAAGAATTTGAATAAGTGGTTTGATGATTTCCACGTTCTGACCGATATTAACGAGACGGTAGAACGGGGTCAGACTCTGGTTATCTGTGGTCCTAGCGGTTCTGGCAAGAGTACGTTACTTCGCTGTATCAACGGACTGGAGCCGTATCAGAAGGGAGAAGTCATCGTCGATGGTGTGTCCCTAAACAACCCGAAGACAAACCTGTATAAACTGCGGGAAAATATTGGCATGGTTTTTCAACGATTTGAGCTTTACCCCCACATGACAGCCCTGCAAAATGTCAGCCTGGCACCCATCAAAGTCCGCAAATTGAGTAAAAAAGAGGCTGAGGAAAAGGCAATGGTGTTGTTAGAGCGGGTCGGTATTCCTGAAAAAGCGAAAAGTTATCCAGCCAACCTTTCTGGCGGCCAACAGCAGCGGGTGGCAATCGCTCGATCCCTGGCTATGGAACCCAAGTATATGATGTTCGACGAACCGACATCTGCCTTGGACCCGGAGATGATCAAAGAGGTCCTCGACGTCATGATTGCTCTTGCTAAAGAAGGCATGACCATGCTCTGTGTGACCCATGAGATGGGTTTTGCCAGGGAGGTGGCTGATGAGATTATCTTCATGGATTTCGGAAAGATTATCGAACGGGGAACATATCAGGATTTCTTCACAAAACCCAAAAGCGACCGGCTCAAAGAATTTTTGAGCCAGATTCTCGAATAGAAAAAAATACTGATGAATGAGAAAGTGATTGGCATTCTAGGGGGCATGGGACCGGAAGCAACCCTGGACTGTTTTAGCAAGATTATTAAGAATACCCCAGCTAAAAATGATCAGGATCATCTTTGGGTAGTCATCGACTCTAACCCTAAGGTTCCGGACCGGACAGCTGCTATCATCGGCGGAGGGGAATCGCCAGCTGGCATCATGGTTCAAGGCGTTCGAATCCTTGAAAAGGCCGGGGCCGACTTTGCCATTATTCCCTGTGTCTCAGCCCACTTTTTTCTAAAAGAGGTGCAATCACAGATCAATATACCTATCTTGTCCATCTTTGATGCTGTTGCCGATACCATTGCCGAGAATCATCCCAACCTGAAAAAAGTCGGACTCATGGCAACTTCCGGTACCGTCAGTGGAGGGCTTTTTCAGAAACGTCTGGCTGATAGTGGGATCGAGACAGTCATCCCTGACGACAAAGGCCAGGCCAGAATTATGGCCGCTATTTATGATATTAAAAATGCCCAGGCGACCCGCTCAAGATCGGACATCACAGCCGATCTGATCTCCGTGGCCCAAAGTCTTATCAGAAATGGGGTACACAAAGCCCAGGGAATCATTGCAGGTTGTACTGAGATTCCCCTGGCGCTGAAACAGGAACATCTTCCTGTTCCCTACTTCGATTCTTTGCTTCTTCTTGCCCGTGCTGCCATTCGGCGTGCCGGGATTGAGCCTACTCCGCAGACATAATAATGCGATTCCAGATTTCCTCAGGGGGAGGTAAAACAATTCCAGTAATATCAATTGACAGCCCATTTGCTTCCGGTTGATATTTTTGGGTTGTTTGATTTATCTGACTCATCAATCTTTCAATTTTCATATCACTTATCGTCTCAAGGACTTTAAGATCATCTTCGGCCTGCTGATAAAGAAATGCCAACTCTTCACTGGCAATATCAAGGTATTGTACCTTTTCACTTAGCCCGGAGATATACACAAGGATTTTTTGAATGAGTTTGATGTTATAGCCAACACGTGGGTTGCGAATTGCCTCCTGGCAGGCGGTTGTCCTCAGTTTTTTATTTTCTCCCTTGATTTCCGCTTTCAATTCTATCATCGTCTGATGGAGTTGTTTAATCAGCTTTGATGCCTGTGCTTGTCGTTGAATGACTTTATCACGGAGTGATGAGATCACCGTCATTTCATGGGTGAGATCTGATAATTTGAAGTTGTTTGAGAATATATTACCGGGACACAAAAGTAGAATGATGAGAAATACGCCGCAGATAAAATTTTTGTGTTTGATTTGGATGTTCATTTTTACGCTGTTTTTCCTTTGATTCATTTTCTTTGCCTGCCCGCTAAATATACTTTTTTCCCTGATTCTTCCCACTGCGATATGCCTTTCAGACTAACAAGCTCAAGTTCCTCTCCCTGCCATTGAGATAAGTATTCTACCACCTCGGGAGACACTTCTGTAAGCCCGTTAAGTGAAAGCCTGCTGCCTTTCCATTGAGACAAATGCTTTGCCGCCTCAGGAGAGACATGAGTGAGTCCATTAAGCGATAACCATTTGCCTTTCCAATTTGACAGATGTTTTGCTGCCTCGGGAGAAAGATGGACGAGTTTGCTGAGAAAAAGGTCTTTCCCTTGCCATTCAGACAAATGCTTTGCTGACTCAGGAGAGAGTGCTGTGAGTTCATGTTTTCTATCAAAATTTCCATTACAAATTTCTTGCCAGATTTCACGATCCGGTATCTTTCCTTTTGAAATACGGACCTTGTGTAAATCGGATTTACTAATTTGGTTCCAAATTGATACCAAAGACTGAGGCCTTGCCGCTTTTGTGTTCAGGATAAGTTTTTCCGCATCATGGATATGGTGCTGGATGACGGCATCTATTCGTTTGGTTAACTTTTTCGAATTCAACCCCTTGATGATATTTACCATAAGCATGTCAATTTCAATCTGGCGCTTAAGATAAAGCAGTTCTTCGGTGTTTAGAGCAAGCTGCTCGAGGAGCCGGTCAAGTTCTGCAATATAAACCTGACGGCGTTGTATCATACGAAGATACAGCTCAACGCGTTTTTCTTTTTGAGCGTCTTGATAAGTCACCAGGCCTTTACTGCGGTTCTCTTTCAGAATGTTTTTTTTCGTATCATCTATGCCCTTTTTGTATTGCTGTTTGAGCTTGGTAATGGCTATTTGCTTGTCCTGCAGTGATTTTATCAAATCAACAACTTTGCCCAGCCCCTGTTCAATGGGGTTGGGGTTGACCAGATCAAGTTTGTTTTTATGAAATTGGGCTTCAGTGTTGAAAACCTGTTCAGGAGAGTGTGGGGCTTGGGGTTTATCAGTCTCCAATTCAGACGTTTCAGTATAGATGAGTCTGATTAAGACAACGAAAATGATCCCGGTTGCCACAATAATTCCGGTTACGAAAGGTCCAATTTTTCTAGGGGTCTTTGTGTCCGCCTCACCCTTAACATTTTCCTCTTTATCAGTATCACCTTCAACTTTGGGGATTTTTTCCGGATTCTCTATTTTTCCTTCCTGGTCTTTGTCTTCAGAGAGCATGGCTGTTTTAAGTGTGGACTCTTTTTCTATGTCCGCTTTTTGCACTTCAATTGCTGGGGCTTTTTCTTTTTCCTCGGTTTTTTCGTGTTCATCTTCGTTAACAGTAATCTCGGTTGTCCCTGGTGAATCGTCTTTTTCAGGGGTGTCAGTATTTTCACTTTCAGCGATTACGTCTATTTCTCCTTCTATGGGTCCAACATTTTGATTTTTCTCTTGAGTTTCACTTTTATCGTCAAGATTTTTTAAATGGTTTTGCTTAGACGCTTGGCTGTTTTCATTTTTTGGTTTCATTTTTTTGTCCTAGTGTTATCTATTGTCCGCCCAAAAATATTTTGAAGTGTCTCGTTCTTAACAGAGACGAACTCGAATGGAATTTAGGACCGAGTTGCTCAGCCACATCGAAGAAAGCGAGAGGCCATTGCACCATTGCATTCAGAAAGCAGGAATCATGCCGGAACGGTGTAGGGGATTAATTGATCATAATTTCATATAGTTGGAATTTTATAGGTGGGACCATTCCATTTAGGTATCGCAAAATTTGATTCTAAGGTTGTCTCTGTGTCAAAAAAATGACTCTTAATCCATATTGACCGGAAAAGGGGCTGAATACAGGGAGTCGCTGCTCGTTCTTTTTTTATCAAACAAGCAGAATTTTTTAGATGAGAAAATTGATCAACCAACCCCTCCATCTGCTAATTCTTATGCGGAATGGCCCGGAAACACGCTCTGGGAAATGTGTTAGTGTCTTTTGATACGCTGGTAGAGTCTTAGCGGAAGGATGAGGCCAAAGAAAGGGATCATATACATAGCGGATAGTGTTGGTTCTAGAGGTCCAAAGAATTCTGAAGCAAAGACAATGACCAGTACATTATTCACATTGCCGAGACAGATAATGGAAGAAAGCCGGTTTTTAACCGGTTCTTTCCAGGAGACAAGAAAACCGACTGAAAAATAAATCCCACCCAGTATGATTGCGATAATTGTCGCCTCTATGATAATGAGCGGATTCTGTTGGAAGAAACGGGCATATTTTGAAAAGACCCCCAGATTAATAACAGCGAAAATGATCAGAGAAACGGGAAACCGCCATTTCATGAGGGATTCTAAAACAGACGGGATTAACCTTCTCAAGAGTTCAACGACCAGAATGGGGACAAAAACGATTAGACACAACATTTGGACCATCCCAGTGAAGGAAATTTCAATGGTTTGTCCCAGAAGGAATTCAACAAGTGCGGGTAGTGTGAACGGGACCATGAGTGAAGAAATCACGACGATGACCAGAACCAGAGCGCCGTCTGCTCTTACAAGGCTTGCTATAAAAGGGGCGACAACTCCTGTTGATATCCCGGTGAGTAGCAGGGCTGCGACGGCATAAGATGGGTAAAATATCCTGAATAGAAGGTAGACAGCCCCAGGAAGTATAATCAGTTTGAGAAGAGAGAGCCAAAGAACCGCCCGACTGTTGTGCTGGAAGGTTTGCCACACGGTATCTATCTTGATGGAAAGAAAACTCAGAAAAAGAAGAAACATCATCAGGTAAAGGGGGTAGGGTTGGAAAACAGAACCAAAGCGAGGCAATAGGATACCCGCTATCATAGAAGAAAAGATGACCAGGAGCAGGATAACATCATTTAAACGAAACATAGCGGTTTCCCTATTGATTAATGACGATCGTCGATCAATTGCAGCTTGGTCATTAGTTTTCCAAAAGGGCAAGGGTTCTCCCGGCTAATCCTGTCAGGACAGGATTTTTGCGGTTGCTCGCATCATCTGTGAGACGGGGCAGATGATAGGGGATGAAATTAGTGAGGTTTTTTGATGAAACCCTCGGTGAAAACCGCTCAGCAGCCGCTTTAGAAGGACGAATGTTTTTTTCATCGAAGAGTTTTTTCACATAGTCTATGACGTGTCGGTTTTGGGTGATCAGTATTGCCTGATCTGGCAAGGTCTCTCCGAAAAGACCGAACCAGGCCTCAAACACCTGCTGGAGGTGATGATCGTCGAAAAAAAGATCTGTTTCAGATTGAGGAAGATACTCAAACATGTTGGATAATTGCTTTTTCTCTCCAAGAGCCTCCTCAAGCGGTGATTTCTGTTGCTTCACCTGTTTAAGAATATCATCTGCTGTTGTTAGATTTTCTTCAAATATTCGTGCCAGATGGAGAATGAGATGCCATTTCAACGCGTGGTTTTCTTTTAAATCGGGAGATACTCCCCCCATTTGATGCACCATCTGCCTGATTTCCCATTGCGTGTCCTCCGAGGGGGCTGTTTTTTGTGTGGCCCCTAAAAAGGACGCGTATCCCCTATCCTGATTCTGTCTAATCCAGAGCAGGTATTCAGCAAGCAATCCCTTGAAATTTTCTTGTGGTTTCAAGCTCAATGGAGGGTTAAGGATATCGATGAAAGAAGCCTCATCCCTTGTGCAACCAGGAAGAGGCTCTTCCATGAACCACGGTTGGCAAATCGTCACCCGGTTAAAAAAGGAGCGGAGTCTTTTTAGACGTTTAGCCGTGAGGGTGCAATGTGGAAAAAAAACAACCGGTATCTCGGACAATTAGCCCTCCAGCTCATCAATCCTCTTGAAGTTCCTTTAGATTTGCATAAAAATCGAGTACTTCTGGATTTTTTAGGGCGTCTTTGTTTTTCACTTCCTGACCCTGGATGACCTTTTTGACCGCCAATTCTACTTTTTTCATATTAAGCGTATAAAGGATCTCCGGTACAGCCAGGATCTTGGCCGGCACATGCCGCGGGGAGGCGTTGGCGCGAATCGTCTTCTTGATCTTGTTTTTTAGATCCTCGGTCAAATCGCAGCCTTCGGCCATCTGGACGAACAAAATAACACGCACATCATTTTTCCAATCCTGGCCCACGACGAGACTGTCTGTTATTTCGTCTAACTGTTCTACCTGGCGATAGATCTCGGCCGTTCCAATACGCACTCCGCCAGGGTTGAGGGTGGCGTCTGAGCGTCCGTATATGACGACACCGCCACGATCATTGATCTCAATAAAATCTCCGTGCCGCCAGGTATTCGGGTACACATCAAAATATGCGGCATGATATTTTTCGCCTTTGGGATCGTCCCAGAAATAAATGGGCATAGAAGGAAAAGGGGCTGTACAGACCAGTTCACCCTGCTGATTGATGACCGGTTTGCCTTCCTCATTAAATGCCTCAACCTTCATGGCTAACCCCCTGCACTGTAACTCTCCTGCATAAACCGGTCCCATTGGATTTCCCAGGGCAAAGCAGCCATTGAGGTCAGAACCGCCGGAAATAGATGCTAACTGGAGGTCTTTTTTAACCTCCTCATAGATAAATTCAAATCCTTCTACAGATAGGGGGGATCCCGTTGATAAAATTGCCTTTAGCGATGTGAGGTCGTATTCCTTGCCGGGCTTTACGCCTGCATTCTGAAGGGCGGCAATATAGCCTGCGCTGGTCCCGAAGATGGTGATTTTTTCATCCTGGGCCATTTTCCACAGGGCCCCCGGATCAGGGTGGAAAGGGTTACCATCAAAAAGCACAAGGGATGCGCCCACTCCAAGGGCGCTGGTAAGCCAGTTCCACATCATCCATCCACAAGTGGTAAAATAGAAAATATGATCTTCTCGTTTTAGATCCGTGTGCAACATTAGCTCTTTTAATTGGTGGATGAGAATCCCACCGGCGCTTTGTACCATACACTTTGGCAGTCCGGTGGTTCCTGATGAGTACATGATGTAAAGGGGATGTTCAAAGGGCAGTTGCTCAAATTCGATTTCAAGGTTTGGGTCGTGGGATTTAAAGTCCCTAAAATGGATGGCATTGGGTATCCTGCTGATATCCGGGTCCTGATCAGTATAGGGAACAACGACCACCTTTTCAATGCTCGGAAGTTGTTTAAGGATGTCTGAAATGCGCTCAATGGAATCAAGACTTTTGCCTTTGAACCAGTACCCGTTTGCGGTGAACAGGACCTTGGGTCTGATTTGCCCAAATCGGTCCAGTACGCCTTTAATACCAAAATCCGGCGAACAAGAAGACCAGGTCGCCCCCAGACTCGTGGCGGCTAACATGGCAATAATCGTTTCCGGCATATTGGGCATAAAGGCCGCAACCCGATCCCCCATCTGGACTCCGGCCTCCCTAAGCGATTTGGCAACGCACGCGACTTCATCGTATAGCTCGGAATAGGTCATCGTTATGCTATCGTGGTCCTCGCCCTTGAAAATGAGGGCCACCTGATCATCCCGGTATCGAAGAAGGTTTTCTGCAAAGTTTAAACGGGTCCCTGAGAACCATTTGGCCCCGGGCATCTTTGTCACGTCATCAATGATCTGGTCATATGGTTTTGATGCCTTTATGTCCGCAAATTCCCACATGGCAGCCCAAAAATCAGGGATATTCTCAATGGACCACTGATAAAGGGGATCATATTCAGTGAAAGTTTGATTGTATTTTTTGTTGATGAGCCCCATGAATCGATACATATTACTGTTTTTGATTTTGTCTTCTGAGGGTTTCCACAATAGTTTAGCCATCATTATTTTCCTCCCGGTATTATGGATTGGTCCCTTTCGCCCTGCAATTCAGCGTTTCTATCGTTTGACCGCGCTATTAGAGGGTCAGATAGAAACCCTAATGATAATTGCCGCCGCAATTGGGGATCGATTGAAAAAAGGCACGAAAGTCATAGAAACAAATGATATTTTTTGCCTTTGGTCACTGCCGAATTCCTATACCACTAATTTAACGTTTTTTCAAAAAAATAGTATAGGGCTTAGAAGTGCGGAACAGCCCTTTGGATCCCGTATATCAATAAGTGTTTGAAAACCTGAGGAATTTCTTTTATCTTGACTACAAAAGTTCATTAAATTAAAAAGATGCATCAAAATCGAACTGATGAAAACAGTTCTGTTTAAAGTAAAATCCTCGAAAAACTGGGTTTGGGTGAATTATGGAAAAAACGAGTCAAGTAATAGAAGAAAGGGCCAATAAGGCCAAGAAATTAAAGGAATTAGGGGCCAATCTTTACCCAGCCGGCTGTCAAGCAGATATTACGGTTTCTGAAGCGGTAAAAAAATTTGGACATATGGATTCAGAGGCATTGGCGGGTCAGACCCAGGCAGCGTCCCTGGCTGGGAGGATTGTGGCTCTGCGGAATTTTGGAAAGGCCTCCTTTATTCATATTCAGGATAGAACGGGTCGTATTCAGTCATACATCAGGAAAGATAAGGTAAGCGAGGCAAACTTCGAGACCTTCAAACTGATGGATATCGGCGATTTTATTGGAATAAAGGGCACGTTTTTTAGAACCCGGACCGGTGAGCTCACCCTTTTGGCGGAGGATCTTATACTGGTTACAAAGGCCTTGAGACCATTGCCTGAAAAATGGCATGGTTTAACCGACGTAGAGACCAGATATCGGCAACGGTATGTGGACTTGATTGTTAACCGGGAGGTCAGAGATGTTTTTGTCAAGCGAAGTCGTATCATCCAGACCGTCAGGGATTTTTTTTCCCAGAAAGATTTTCTGGAAGTAGAAACACCCATGATGCAGCCTATTCCGGGTGGGGCAACGGCCAAGCCCTTTAAAACCTATCATAATGCCCTTGGAATGGACCTTTATTTGAGAGTCGCCCCCGAATTGTATCTCAAGAGGCTGGTGGTTGGTGGGCTGGAAAGGGTGTTTGAAATAAACCGGAATTTCAGAAATGAAGGCATCTCCATAAAGCACAACCCCGAGTTCACGATGCTGGAATTCTATATGGCCTACGCTACCTATGAAGATCTTATGGCGTTAAACGAGGAACTCTTCATCGAGGTACTTCACAGAAATTGTGGTGGAAGCATTATTGAATATCAAGGGGAGACCATTGACTTCACCCCCCCCTGGTCCAGAATAACATTTTTTGATGCCTTAGCGGATATGGGGGGTGTGAGAGAAGCGGTTTTGCACGACAGGAAATCGGCTGCGGACTTTGCCATGGAATGTCAATTTAGTCCTACCGAAAGAGACAGTCACGGCCAAATACTTGCAAAAATATTCGACCACCTGGTCGAACCCAAGCTTATCAAACCGACATTTATCATGGGTTATCCGACTGAAGTGTCCCCCCTTTCCCGGCGAAATGATGAAAATCCAAATATTACAGATAGATTTGAGCTCTTTATCGGGGGCAGGGAGATAGCAAACGGGTTCACAGAATTAAACGATCCTGTGGACCAACGGGAAAGATTCGAGCGTCAGGTGGCCCTTCGGGAAGCGGGTGACGAAGAAGCTCTTTTTATGGATGAGGATTATCTGAGAGCCCTTGAATACGGGATGCCGCCAACAGCAGGAGAAGGCATTGGGATTGACAGGGTTGTGATGTTGCTGACCGATTCTCCTTCGATAAGGGACGTTATCTTGTTCCCCCAAATGAGAAAAAAATAGGTTTTATTTACCTATGTTCTTCGAGTTATTTCTTAGTATAAGATACCTGAAGGCCAAGCGCAAGCAGGCCTTCATATCTGTGATTACGGTGATTTCTGTACTGGGCGTTATGATTGGTGTGATGGCCTTAGTGGTTGTTCTCTCTGTGATGAACGGCTTTAGGGCGGATTTAATGTCTAAAATATTAGGGGTCAAATCACATCTCCTTGTGTTGAGTGATAAGGGCGCTTTCAACGATTATGAGAGGGTTGCTGGAAAGGTCAGCCAGGTAGAAGGCGTGATTGCGGCAACTCCCTTTATCCATAGTCAAGTTATGATCCATCGGTCGGGAAATGTATCGGGTGCAGTTCTGAGGGGGATTCATCCACAAACAGCGGGTAATGTCTTGAGCATTGAGCGCATGATAAAAGATGGCTCATTTTCATCTCTAAAAGGCAATGGTGACGGGCTGCCCACCATTGTCATCGGAAAGGAACTTTCAAAGCAATTGGGTGCGTATCCTGGTGATGTGGTGAATGTTGTTTCGCCTGAAGGGAAATTGACGCCACTGGGAAGGGTCCCTAATTCACAAAAATATAAGGTTACGGCTGTCTTTGATTCCGGTATGTATGAGTATGATGTCTCCATGGTGTTTGTTTCCATTAAAGAAGCCCAGGCATTCCTTGGAATTGGAGATCGGGTGAGCGGCCTGGAGGTGAGAGTCAAAGACGTATATCGGTCAGACAAGACTGGGGAAAAAGTGCAAAGTGCATTGGGCAAGCCTTTTTTGACCAAGGATTGGAAGGTGATGAATAGAAGCCTTTTTTCCGCACTTCGATTGGAAAAATTTGCCATGTTTGTCATTTTGACCATGATCGTATTGGTGGGCGCTTTGAACATTATCAGTACACTGGTCATGGTGGTCATGGAAAAGACAAGAGATATTGCTATTTTAAGAGCTATGGGGGCTTCCGCAAAGAGCATTATGTCCATTTTTATGGTCCAGGGTTTGCTAGTGGGCCTGATTGGCACATTGGCAGGTCTTGCCTCCGGTTTGGGCATATGCCATTTACTGGCAAGATACAAATTTATCAGCTTGCCCTCCGACGTCTATTATATCACTACGCTTCCAGTCCGGGTTGAGTCTTGGGATGTGTGTTTTGTTTCCCTCTCTGCGGTGTTTATTTCCTTTCTGGCGACACTTTACCCGTCGTGGCATGCATCGAAATTGAATCCGGTTGAGGCCATTAGATATGAATAGCGCTTAAGCGTTCAGGTGTTTTTGTTCGCCTGGTGCCATATACGGGGGCAAAACCCCGAATCCCTTAGAAAGCGGGCAATTTTAATAAATTATTGGATTATCGAGACGTTTAATTATAAATGATCAATAGTCATTAATCCATACTGTTTGCACGGGACTTGTAAATGCTGACACTTGAAAATATCCATAAGTCCTTCACCCATCTCGGCAATGTGATTCGGATCTTAAAGGGCATAGACTTGGTGGTGAATGCGGGTCATAGTGTGGCCATTATGGGGGCCTCTGGTGTTGGAAAGTCAACGCTTCTCAATATCATGGGGAGTCTTGATCCTCCCACAGAGGGCGCGGTCAAATTCGGGGGCCGTAATATTTACGAAATGGATGCAGCTGACTTGGCTAGCTTTAGGAATGCCCAAATCGGATTTGTTTTTCAGTTCCATCACCTTCTACCTGAATTTAATGCTCTGGAAAATGCCATGGTCCCTGCTTTGATTGCCCGCTATTCTAAAAGAAAAGCGAGTGAAATGGCAAAAAAAGTGCTGGAGAAAGTGGGTCTTGAAAAACGCTTGAATCACAGGGCCGGCGAGCTGTCTGGAGGTGAACAGCAGCGGGTGGCCATTGCACGGGCATTGGTGATGCGCCCTAAATTACTGCTGGCAGATGAGCCCACTGGGAATCTTGATTGGTCCACGGGTCAAGACGTTGCCGACCTCCTCCTCAGGCTCAATAGAGATGAGGGTATTGCAATGGTTATCGCCACCCATAATGAAAGGTTAGCAAAAAAGATGTCAGCGCGGATGGAAATTGTTGATGGCCTCATTCGCTAGAACTATTCACGAGATATGGGAATTCTTGCCCATCGGGGGAGTCATATCGAGATGGATTTGGATCCCGGCATTATTGTATCTTGCCCTTTGCGGTCTAATGATACCCAAGATAGTCAAGGCTGAAGAGAGGGGAAAAATCGCTGTCATGCCATTCAGGGTGTATGCCCCGAAATCGGTTGAACATCTTACCCGTGAATTGCAAAAGAGGCTTACCGTCAGTCTTGAAAAGAGGAAATTTAGGATAATCAGTCCCGAGGCAGTGAATGAACATCCCCTCGCTTTTTTACCCATTCTTGATATGAGGGCATTGGTTAAAATGGGAGAGGACTTAAAGACTGACTGGATCGTCCAAGGGACCCTTACTCAGATAGGAAAGAAGGTGAGTATTGATCTGAAGGTGGTTGATGTGTGGGAAAAACAAGATCCTTTTTCCCTCTTTATGGTGGCAGATGATGTCGGTGCTTTGAAAGAAACGGTTGAACGGATTGCCTTAAATATTGATAATCAAATTGTTGGGGTCGTCCAGGTGGAATCCATCGATGTTAATGGTAATCAGCGCATAGAAAAAGAAGCCATTTTGGCTGTAATTCGGACCCAGAAAGGGGATCGGCTTGACTACGAGCAACTTGATAAAGACCTTCGGGATATATATAAAATGGGGTTTTTTAAGGATGTTAAAATAGGAACGGAAGATGGA
>Ga0272443_10004461_pt1 | contig 15239 bp, 16 predicted proteins | sample SSMAcet12_FD_193581 | JGI IMG/M metagenome (GOLD analysis project Ga0272443, IMG submission 193581) | Marine sediment archaeal communities from Little Sippewissett salt marsh, Falmouth, MA, United States - SSM-Acet-12 | ecosystem: Environmental > Aquatic > Marine > Wetlands > Sediment ...
AAATCTTTATTTTGCTTTTTTCCCTCTCGCGTGAGATGATAAGGTCAACCTCCCTTTTTTTCTCCTGGGCCATGAGTATATTTATTATCGAAGGGGTTGCCTCTCCGAGAGTCAATATCCTCCTCTCGGTTTTTCCGACAAGCTTTATGATGTGATAACCAAGCTCTGTCCTGACGATGTTTTTGAGAATCTCTCCGGGATTTATCCTTGTCACCATTGAAAATATTTCATCATCCAGCTTCCTTACGTCTATCCAACCCAGGTCTCCACTCCTCGCGCTGCTTTCAGAAACGGATTCCTTCTTGGCTATAGACTCGAAAGACTCCCCGTAACGGAGCCTGCGCAAAACCTCCTCGGCTTTCTGCCTGTCATGCAAGACTATCTCGGATATCCTTACCTTTGCGGGAATCACGAAATCTTCAAGATTGTTATTGTAATACTCGGCAATAATCCCGTCTTCTATCTTTATGCTTCCTGCAACTTCATTTTCAACAAATTTTTCCGTCAGCGCCTTGATGTAATAATTTTTAAGTCCGGCCTTTATCTCCCCCCTGTATTTTCTCTCGTACTTTTTTGCCTTCCGGTAGAGGAGAATCTGGTTGATGTAGGAATTCAAAAGGCGCTCCGGGTTATCTTCAACCGACTCCCTGTAAAAACCGGGGGAATCTTCCAGCTCGGCAAGCAAGTCCCCGACAGTAATGCGATAACCGTCAACAATCGCTATTACATCCCTGTTGCGCCTGTTTAGAGCAAGGGATAAGAGGTAAAAAGCGGCAAAAGCAAGGAGAAAAACAAGGAACAACCTCCAGTGCTTTTTCAGCTTCCTTAAAAAACCGGCTGTCTTCTCAAAACATTTTTTCACTCTCAATTCTCCCCGTTTCCCCCTCGCCTTTTATTCCTCTCCCCGTGGGGGAGAGGGTTGGGGTGAGGGAGATATTTCCAGCATCTTTAGAGGCGAAGGTAGGACCTTCGCAGAAGACTATTCAGCCAACCCCTTGTTGTCATTACTATCGGCTTCTCCCGCCATTGCGAGGAGCCTGTCCTGTAGGCGAGAAGCTTTCATTTAAACCTTCCGTTTACTGTATTTCCCTCTTGTATATGACCTTCTTCTTCCTCCTGTCATACCAGACTACCGCTTTTTTTTCTGCCAGTATCTCTTCCCCTATTTTACCATTATTCTCCACATTGCGCACCTTTTGCCCGAGCGCAATTATTTTAAACACGTTGCTTCTCACGGTGATAAGGTTGATGATGCGCGAAAAAATAAATTCTTTCTCTTTTTCGGTATCGATATAGCCGTCCCCGTCGTTATCCCTTGAATCGAACCCGTACAGCGTCATTTCCCTGCTCAGAAGTTCTCCGGAGGTTTTCCCCCGGCCGCGCGTGCCGAGAACCTCCGATATGTCCTTGTACGGCCTGGCTCCCGCCAGGGCTTTTGCAAGATTTTTCCCGACATGTGGCAAACAGGCAAGAACCGTTTCCGAAGAGGTATTTATGTTGAGCCTGCCGTAAACGGGCTTTCCGGGGATATCCTCAACGGTAAAGAAATCTATAATCTTCCTGTCGCGGCCGTATTTCCAGAAATCAAGGGTTTCCCACTGGCGTTTTTTATGTATGGAAGAAAGTTCCCCGATGGACCGGAAACTCTCTTTTCTTACGTCGAAACTCGAAGGCCAGTTTAAAAGCCCGTCCCTCTTGCTAAACTCTCCCCCGATCCACGGGTAGAACCTGCTGTTATGCTTTCCCGCGGTCTGTTTTCCGAGATACCAATCCAGCAAGCCGTTCATTCTCGGGTCGTTTTTCTGTACCGTTCTGAAGGGAAGGTCCGCAAAATAGGTGGTTTTCTCAACCAGGCCGCCTTCCCCGTCATGAAGGCTTATCTTGAAATCAAGCCCCAGGCCGGACAAAAAAGGTATGTGGGCGAGGAGTTCCGAAATAAAACCGAGCGACCCGGGATTTACCGCAAGGATGGGTTCATAATGGTTGCAGCCGGGCGGGTCCTTGATGGGCACAAAGAGGGGAAATATGACGGGAGGCTTGCCGGGTATTATAACTATCTTTATTGCTATCCTGTCCCCTATGGTATAGTAGGAAAGGGGAGGTATTTTCTCCCCTTCGGGTATGGTTATCGAGACCGGGACCACTTTTTCGAGAATGGCCTCCGCGTTTTCAGCGGGCATATCTTCTTCTCCCCTTGAAAAGCCTTCAAGCATATCCCCGGAACCGGAAAGAACCTCCCTCCATGAATCCGAAAAAAGGGTAACCACGCCTTTTATTTTCCACCCGCTTATATCAATCTCCCTCTCGTAAGGGTTGAACAATTCTATAAACTGCCCCCCCTGCTCGCTGAGTATTATGGTCCCTGAACCAAGCGTATCCTTTTTCCACGGCTTTACGGCATCTATCTCGTTGATATAGGGAGTTTTGTCTATACCCGTAAAATCCTCGCCGCCGACCGTCCTGACCGGCACGGGCAGGCCGCTCTTCCTGTAGGCAAGTATATTCAACGCTATCTGCGCGGCCGTTGAATCCCCGTATTCCAGCTTTTTGAATAACCCGTACAGCGTTTCAAAGGAAGCGTCGTTTAAATTAACCCTCTCCTCCCCGAGCCTGTTTATGTTTAAATCGTAAGAGAAACACGTTATATAATTCTCCATCTTCGCGTAAGTTCCCCCCCCTATTCCCTCTACCATCTTCACGTCTGATGGAACGGCGCATTCCCTTTTATCCCCGTACTCTGCGATACTTGAAGCAGCTGCCCGGCCTATAACCCCGGAGAGAATATCTATATCGGATACGGTATACGTCAAATCGTCCACGCTTCTCCCGGCAGAGTTGACATTAACCTTTCCGCTTTCATCCTCGACCAGGACCGCATACCTGCCGGCAACTTTTCCTTCCTTGCCCCTGACGCAGAACCACCTTGCATCGGGAACCCCGTCGCCGTTCAGGTCGGTGTCGCCTCCCTCGAAATTAACCCTCCATGCATCGGAAAAAGAATCAACCCCTGTATCATCGTTATCGATTTCCCATATTGCCTCTTCAACCCCTGCCCGGGCGTACCTGTAAGCATCCCTGCCGGAAATCATCTTGAAAGCCTTTTTCTGCCATGAACCGAAAAGGAAAAGCATCGAGGCGGTAAAAATAAAAAGTATCAGCAGCACCATTATCGTCAGGATGACAGCGTCGCCCTCCTTACCAGCCGATATTGATAATCTTTGTAACCTTTTTTTCAATCCTCTCTCCCTCGATTTTTTCTGAATGAGCTGTTATTTTCACCTTTATCGCCCCCGGAAGGCGCGGTTCTTCCATTTCCCGCGTATCCCACGAGTCTTTCCACAGGTTGCCGTCAAGGTATTCAAGTTCAAAGCAACCTATGTTTTCACCCAGTACCTGGGCGCCAGAAAAATCCTCCGGAAACGTGAAATCAGGATGGCGCCTGCTTATCCTGAGAAGAGACACTTTTACCTTGCCTTCTTCAAAATAAAAGGCGAATTTTGCGATATCAGATTCATCGCCTTCGGAAAATGGGGCTGCAAACCTCACGGTGTTCCTCTCTCCCTTAAAATCAATCCTGTGAGAATTTATCCCGCCCCCGCACATGGCGGCCGAGACATACCTTTCAAGGTAATTCAAAACGGAGGCTATTTCGGAATAAACCTTTTTACCGCCTGAGTCCTTGCCGAACCGGAGAAGAGATTCCCTGAATATAAAGGCGGCCGAAAAAAAGATAAGAGAGAAAATCATCATCGAGATAATAACCTCCAGCAGGGTTATGCCCCTACTTTCTCCTGAACCTGCCGAAAAAAGATTCACTCTCAATCTTGCCCTCTCTTCTCCATGAAATTTCAACATTAACGGCGTACAAACCCTTCTTTTCTTCCTCGATGGACGCGGAATAAGAATACCCCGGAAACTCCTCGTCAATGCCCGCAAAACTTTCTGGAACAGCCGGCCCTCCTGCATCTCCATAAACATTCTCGATAACTGCAAAAACTTTATCGGCTACAAGGGAAACCGAAACGTAACTCCTTGCCCTCTCCGAAAGCCTGCCTATAAGGGGATATGCTTTCAAGAGGGCGGTAAGCCCCACGGCCATGACAAAAACGGCTATCAGAACGCTGATAAACGTAATCCCTTTATTAGTATTCATCTTTTTCAACAAAACACCTTCCGGTGATGTTGTGAAGGACAATTTTGAGCTCTCTGCCGCCCGAAATATCGGCTATTTTAATAAAACCTGCTGTCTTCGAGGTTCCGTCGGGCTGGATGATAACCGGGTTAAACCCCTCAGACTTTTCCTTTACGACTATCCGTTCGGGAAACCGGTATTCCTTTCCAACCATCTCCCTGTTTTCCCGAAGGACCGAGAGAGAGCCGGAGCTGAAATCAACAACAAAAACCTTCCTTTCGTTCACGGCATATTCTCTTGCGAGAGATACAGACTCTACAATCCTTTTACCGGCAAGTTCAAGAAGCATTGATTTGTGGTACCTGTGAAAAGAGACAAGGGATATGCAAAGGAATAGAGCTAAGATAAAAAGCACTATAACCAGTTCTATTACGGTAAGCCCTTTTTTATTAAAACCCGCGGGCTGCAAAAAAGGTGCGGCTTTCCGGATTAGAGTCATCTTTAGAGTTTTATCAGGAGCGCCTTGACAATAACAGGGTTATCCCTTATCTTCGAAAGAACTTCCCTGTCAACCCTGCTGTCAATATTTAAAACTGTTACGGCGCGGCCACCGGCCTCTTTTCTCCCTACAGTCATGTTTGCTATGTTGACGCCTGCTTCGTTTAAAACCGACGATATATGGGCAACCGCCCCAGGCTTGTCGCTGTTAACACAGGAAAGGAGGTATCCGGAAGGAGAAACATCGACATGGTACCCGTCTATCCTGACTATGCGGGGGTCGTTTCTCCCGAAGAGCGTCCCTGCTATCGAGTTTTTGCCTCCGCCGGCCGATACTTCCGCCTTGATAAGGCTCGGGAAATCTTCCACCTGGCTGCTGCTTTTTTCTGTAACCTTTATGCCCCTTTCCTTTGCGACAACCTGAGAATTTATGTAATTCACAGATTCAGGAAGCATGCATCCGAGCAATCCCTTGAGAAAAGCAGCGGTAAGAAGATTGGTCTGGTAATTCATTATTTCCCCCGTGCAGGTAATCTCTATGCCTTCGATATTTCCCTCCGCAACCTGCCCCTGGTACATGCCGAGCTTTTCGGCTATCTCTACATAAGGCCCCACGCGGGAAAGCTCTTCGGGGTTCATCCGGGGATAATTCACGGCGTTGTCCATCACTCCTTCCAGAAGCCCTTTCTTAACCTGCCTGGCCATCTGCAGGGATACGTTCTTCTGGGCCTCCTGTGTGGAAGCCCCCAGGTGGGGAGAAGCTATTACCTCGTCGAGCTCAAGAAGAGGGTTATCGATGGGCGGTTCCTTCTCAAAAACATCCAGGCCGCAACCCGCGACAACATTTTCCTTGACAGCCTTATAAAGCGCTTGTTCGTCGATAATACCGCCCCGGGCGCAGTTGACAATCCTTACCCCGGGCTTCATCTTCCCAAACTCCTCTTCCCCTATAAGATGGTAGCTTTCATCCGTAAGCGAAAGATGGAGGGTTATGTAATCGGCCCTTTTAAGAAGTTCTTCGAAAGGAAGCATTTCTACGTTCAACTGCTTGCCTCTTGAAAGGGAAACGAAAGGGTCGAAAGCAACCACTTCCATGCCGAAAGACTGGGCCCTTTTTGCAACTTCGCTGCCTATCCTTCCCAGGCCCACGATGCCCAGGGTTTTCTGGTAAAGTTCCCTCCCCTTAAGCTTGCTTTTCTCCCATTTCCCGCTGCGCAGGGAATGAACCGCCCTGTAGAAATTGCGCGATAAAGCCATGATAAAGAGCATGGCAAGCTCCGCGGTTGAAACGGTATTGGCATCTGGAGCGTTCATAACTATTACGCCCTGCCTTGTTGCCGCTTCGACATCTATGTTGTCCACACCCACGCCTGCCCTGCCTATAATGCTAAGCTTCTTTCCTGCCCTTATGACATCCCCGTTCACATCAGTTTTGCTTCTCACTATGAGGCTGTCAAATCCTTCTATAATCTTTACAAGCTCTTCCTGGGCCGGCTCGATATTGACAACTACATCAAGATTGCCTTCCAGAAGAAGATTGACCGCTTCCTGTGCAAAGGGTTCCGTAATCAGTATTTTTTGCTTTCCCATAGAAGTTCTCCTAAACCTGCTTTGTTTTTCCGGGGTCTTTTATCCCCGCCTCCCTGAAACCTTTTTCCCTTATAATACAGCTTGGACACCTTCCGCAGGGACTTTCCCCGCTCCTGTAGCAAGACCAGGTAATGGAAAAATCCAACCCCGTTTCAATGCCTTTCTCCACAATCTCCCTTTTTGACATGTTTATTAAAGGGGCTTCGAGCTTCAATATGCCGCCGCCGGAAGTCTTTTTCGTGGCAACATCTATCAGGGACTGAAACCTTTTTATGTATTCCGGCCTGCAGTCGGGATAGCCTGAAAAATCAACCGCGTTTACCCCTATGTATATTGCCCCGGCATCAACCGTTTCGGCCAGGGCTACGGCCATGCTTATAAAAAGGGTATTTCTCGCCGGGACATATGTCGCGGGAATGGCTGCCGGGGAAACGCCGTCGGGTATATCCAGACGGTCATCAGTCAGGGCGGACGCCGCCCAGGAAAGGTCGATACCTGCAACAAAATGTTTTTCTGCTTCAAGGAAAGACGCTACCTGGCGGGCCGAAGCGAGTTCCCTGCTGTTTTTCTGCCTGTAATCTACGGTCAGGGCAAATATAACGTACCCTTTCAGCCTTGCCATCGCAGCTGAAACAAAACTGTCCATCCCTCCGGATATAAGGCAGACCGCTCTTTTCATTTTAATCCCGCTATCTTATGATTCTGAAACCTGAGATACCAGTTCATTCGGGGATTGGCCTTTATGAACCGTGCTATTAAATGCGCAACGTCCATGTTATTGTCCACAGGCTGAAGGATGACGGGCTTTTTTATATTCCTTTCGATAAATACCATGTCATCCGGACCCGTAATGACATATTTGAATTCCGAAGCTGCGGCAAGAAACCTCTCGTCATATCCTTTCGGGAAGAGGCGCATTCCATCCTTTTTGGGGCTTACCGTAAGCCAGTCGAGAGGCAATTTCTGCCAGAGCGTCCCGTTGGTTTCCGCGGCAACCCAGTATTTTTTTTCCTTGAGATATCCGGCCAGGGGCAGGAGGGATTGCATAAACGGCTCTCCTCCCGTAATGCACACCCTATTGCAATTATACTGCCCTATAAGTTTTGACAGCCCGTTTATATCCTGTTCTCTTCCTTTCTCAAGCGCATATTTCGTATCGCAGAAGGAACACCCGAGATTGCATCCGCTCAGGCGCACAAAAACCATGGGAATACCCTGGAGAAAACCTTCTCCCTGGACGGAATAAAATACTTCACAGATATTATATTTCACCTTTTACGGCTCCTGCCGGTTAAGGCTGCCCGACACAATTTCAAGGGCATTGGCAACAACGCGTTCTTCCTCGGAAAAGTAAGGGTTGCCGGGACCCGTCCCTCCGGGCCCTATCCGCCTTATTAAAAGATTGACGGGAAACTCAACCTTGTACGGGGAGAGTTCAGGAATTTTTGCGACAGCTCCTTCTGCTGCCTCCATGAGCATGCGCCTCGTATCCGCAGGAGAGAGAAGCACGGCTATTTCCCTCGATATCCCCTGCTTGACGGCAACCGCAGGGATAGAATCTCCGAGGGTCTCTTTCGCCTCGCGGCAGGTTGCCTCATCCCCGGTTACAAGTATCACGGGCACGCCAAAATGGCCCGCAACAACCGCACTCTGGTATATCTCCCCCCGCTCAACCCCGTCATAAAAGAATTTAAGTTCACCGTCGGAACTCTGGGTATGATGCAGAACGCCGTCGGCAGTTCCGTTCATCGCGTGATACCCGAGAAGGATGTAACCGTCAAACGACTCGTCCAGGAGATAAGAATGCCTCGGCCTCGGCCGGCCGGTTATATACTTTACCCCTGAAACCATCAGTTCGGGTACAAAGTTATTTCCCCCGCCGTGGCCGTCAACAGCATATATCTCTTTTACACCGGCCTTCTGCAATCCTTCCGCAACGGCAGCGATATCTCCCATGAGAAGCCTGGCCGCTTCCCTGAACTCAGGGGTTTCCCTCTCTTTTGTCTGCCTGAACCTCCATACCCCCGTCACTCCCTCAATATCGGTAGATATATATATTTTCATGAATCAACAATCAACCTCCGAAAAATCTTACAAGACATCTCTTGCGCTTTTTTTAACCGAATCCACCGTTTTTGACAGGAGGGATTCGTCCATGGAAGTTTTAATCTCGAGAGATACGCTCCTCGAAAGGATTGCTTCGCTCACGGGGAAAGAGCCTCCGGCAATTTCAATGTTGGCCGTAAAATGCCAGTAATTGAGGGTTGCGGGAACCGTCCCGTAATCCTTCAGCTTTTCCTTGAACCTCTCGGCTTTATCCTTATCCGGCAGGAGGAATGTCAGGAAGGTGGCTATCTCGCCTTCCCCGTCAAGCAGGCGCCTGAAATCCATCCCCCCCGTATTTTCTATTTCCGTTTTTATGGTTTTCTTATTCTCCCTCTGTTTTCCGACTATATGGTCCATCTTGTTGAGCTGTACCAGGCCGATGGCTCCCTGTATCTCGTTCATCCTGTAATTAAACCCTTTCCTTGCCCTTCTTTCATCCCCCCTTCCCGTATCCGGAAGGTGCGGATGCCCGTGGTCATGATAAGCGTCAGCCTGCATGTAAAGCTCCCGGTTGTCCGTAACAACCATGCCTCCTTCTCCTGTTGTCATTACCTTCACGTAGTCGAAGCTGAAACAACCCATGTCCCCGAAAGTGCCCAGCTTCTTTCCCGTGAAAGAAGCTCCCGTACTCTGGCACGTATCTTCGACAACCTTGAGCTGTTTTTCCCGGGCTATCTCAACTATGGAATCTATGGCCGCACAAGCTCCCATCATGTGAACAGGCACAATGGCGACCGTATCCCTGGTAATCCTTCTTTTTATATCTTCGGGGGAGATATTAAAAGTTTCGTCTATATCGCACAAAACGGGTTTAAACCCGGCCTCTTCTATGGCCTCTATGGTGGCGACAAAAGTGAAACAGGGTGTCAGAACCTCCTTGCCCGGAGGCAGGTTAAGAGCTTCGAGCGCAACCTTTAACGCCGAACTGCCGGAACTGACGCCCAGTGAATACCCGGCCCCGGTGTAGGAAGAGAATGCTTCCTCGAATTCCCTGACCTTGAAAACCTCTCCCCTTTCTTTCGGGAAACCGTACCTGAACAAAACCCCCCTGTTCAATACATCTATAACCGCTTCTCTCTCCTCTGCTCCAAAAACTTCCCTGCCTGCCATATTGCCTCCTTTGCCCTGCATAGTTCTGTCAAAAGCCTTTTCAGCGTTTTTGTTACAAAGTGTGCTGTCTTTAAAAAACTTTGCCTTTGGCAATTATTTCCGAAAAACCGGTAATTCCAAAGAACCCCATTGCAATGGCACTCTTGCCGGAAGGCCTATGCAACACTTCGTATAATCTTATGTTTAATTTATCATTATTGGCCGCTTTTTGCAAATATGGCAACCCCAGTGTATAATCAACTTTAATTTTTGTCTCCCTCGTGGTAATATATAGCGTACCGAGAATACCAGGGCAACCTTCTACTTTCAGTATTAAGGGTTGTTCAGGCATCTATCTTGCCATTTCAAAAAGGCGAAACAAGTTCTAAACGAAACCGAAACGTAGTTTTGCATATGAAAATTTCCGTGAGGGTTAAAACAAACTCGAGGGTGCCGAGGGTTGAAGAAAAAGAAGGCAGGTTAAATATCTGGATAGATGTTCCCCCTGTTGAAGGGAGGGCAAACAGGCGCCTGGTTGAAATTCTTTCAGAATACTACGGGAAGCCAAAATCATCAGTCACCATAAAAAGCGGGCTGAAAAGCAGGAATAAGATTGTAATCATAGAGGATAGATAATGGGTTACGCGGAAGAAAAGCAGCTTGTCGAAAAAGCAAAAAGCGGCGACATTAAAGCCTTTGAGCAGCTGATAAAGGCGACAAGCAGCAAGATATACAACCTCGGGCTGAAGCTTCTCAGGAACAAGGAAGACGCCGCGGACCTGATGCAGGAAACATACATAAAAGCTTACGAGCATATCGGCTCGTTCAAGGGAAATTCGGCCTTTTCAACCTGGCTTTACAGGATAGCAACAAACCTTGCCCTTATGAAAATGCGCAAGGATAAGAACAAGAAAGTTACTGTTGAACAGCTGAAAGAAGCTTCAAATCCTTCCATGGCAAGGGAAATGCCTGACTGGACGCATAACCCCGCGTACCATTTCAGGAAACAGGAATTAAAAGACCTTTTAAACAACGCCATAGATTCGCTTCCCCGGAAATACAAGTCGGTATTTGTTTTGCACGACATAGAAGGATTTCCCATAGCGGAAGTCGCAGACATGCTTTCCCTGTCCGAGCCTGCAGTTAAAACAAGGTCCCACAGGAGCCGCCTGTACCTGAGGGAAAAACTCTCGGAACACCTGCAAAACAAGGAAAAATATAAAAATTTAACGGGCATCAAAAACAGGAACTATTATGAAATGTGAAGAAATTTGCCGCCTCATATCCGACTACCTGGACAACGAGCTGGACAGGGATATCCACGAGGAAATACGCAGGCATTTGGCAGAATGCGAAAAATGCAAGGTTTTTCTCCATACCGTGGAGGAGACGCTCTTTTTTTCAAGGGAGATATACAAAATCGAAAAAGTTCCTGCAAGAGCGATAGAAAGGGTTTATTGCGAAATCAGGATAAAATATCAAAAAAAGAAGGGAAAATGAAACTTCGCGCCCCGGGATTCATCTAAAAGAATGAAAACCAAATCAAACGGAGGTGATTGATATGGATAAACTGACAAGATGGAATCCTTTCAGGGAGCTGGTTGACGTAAGAGACGATTTTGACAGGATAGTTGACAAACTCTTTAAGCCGGAAGCAGATTTCTGGGAAGGCCACACAAAGGCGCCGCTGGTAGACGTTTACGAAGAAGACGGCAAGCTCGTGATGAAAGCGGAACTTCCGGGCCTTACGAAGAAAGACATCGATATCTCGATAAGCGACGACGCAATCACCCTGTCAGGCAAGAAGCAGGATGTTAAAGAGGTGAAGAAGGATAACTTTTACCGCAAGGAAATAAGGGAAGGCTCCTTCATGAGGACCCTGCCTCTTCCGTACGCCATAGACAGGGACAAGGTAAAAGCTTCCTACAAGGAAGGCGTACTTGAGATTATTCTTCCCAGGTCAGCGGAAGAGAAAACGAAAGAGTTGAAAGTCAACATAGAATAATGTAAAATGAGAGGGAGAGGGTATGATTTTCGCCTTCTCCCTCTTTTTATTCGGAAACCTGACTAAAGTTTTTACAAGAGAGACGGCCGGCAAGGCAAAAGGATACGGTGGAAAAAAGGCTGATTATTATCGGGGCAGGCCCTGCGGGACTTACTGCGGGGATGTACTCTGCCAGGGCAAAGATAAAGACCTCCGTAATAGAAAAATTTTATCCCGGCGGGAACATGCTTATTACCGAAAAAATAGACAATTATCCGGGATTCCGGGAAGGCATATCGGGCATAGAGCTTTCGGAGAAAATGAAAGACCAGTATGCCGCCTGGGGAGGAGAACTTATACAGGGAGAAGCTGCCGAAACCTTTTTGAAGGGAAAGGAGAAAAAAGTCAGGCTTGGAGACGGCAGGGAACTTTCAGCCGGAGCCGTTATAATTGCCAGCGGCTCCCGGAGGCAGAAACTCGGTGTTGAGGGAGAAGAAACATTCACCGGGAAAGGCGTATCTTACTGCGCCATATGCGACGGGGCTTTCTTCCGGGAGAAAAAAATTGCAGTCGTGGGAGGAGGAAATTCCGCTCTCGAAGAAGCCATCTACCTTACCAGGTTTGCCAGCACCTGCTACCTGGTGCACAGAAGAAACGAGTTCAGGGCTTCAAAACATTTCCATGAAGAAATCCTGAAATACCCTTCCATCAAACCCATACTTTCTGCAATAGTAGAAAAAATCGAGGGCGGCGACTCGGTGCAGCGAATCATTTTGAAGAAGCTTGATACTGGGAAAACCGAGAGTATAGACCTTGACGGCGTTTTCATCTCCGTAGGGCAAAAACCCAACGTGGATTTTCTTAAGGGAAGCCTCAAGCAGAATCCCTCCGGCTACATAATAACCGACTACAGGATGCAAACCTCCGAACAAGGCGTTTTCGCCTGCGGGGATGTAATACGCAAATCGCTTTACCAGGTCATAACGGCCTGCGGGGAAGGGGCGACAGCCGCTACCTCTGCGGAAAAGCACCTCGACAGTATTGAAGAGCTTAACGGGGGAAGGTAAAAAATACTATTCTGCGAAGGTTCGACCTTCGTCTGAAAGGGATTTATAAGTGAAAACGAAAGTAGTAGTAGATTCTTCCATGCCGGTTCACTATACGAGGGTTGAAAAATCTGTCTTCAGGGCTCTTGAACACTTCGGAGTATTTTTCGAGGTTATAGACCTTGCGTGGAACAGGGTTTCGGCAGGCGAACTCGAAAACACCCACCTTCTCATTATAGCCCAGGAAGGTACGGGTAAATCCCTGGGCAGTGAAGAAACAGGCGCTGTCACAAGGGCGGTCTTCCAGGGCATGGGGCTTCTTGTCCTGGATGGATACCTCGGATGGTATCCTCCCTCTTTCCTGAAGGACCTGAAATTTTACGCTGGAGAAGAAGAGAAGGTATCCACCCTCAAACTCAACGAAGAAAACAAAATCACAAGCCTTGTTCAGCATGAAATACCCTTGAAACAGCCCCTGCTCGGATACAGGATATCTGACCAGGAAGGCTGGTCTACGCTTTTAAGCGACGAAGATAACAACCCCTCGGTAGTTTACAAGGACTTCGGAAAAGGCAGGATGGTCTTTTTCCTCATTTCTGCCGCGCTCTGGCAGAATCAGTACCTTGGGTTCGGCGAGGGATTGGACGGGGTTTTCCGCAGAAGCATGGTTTGGGCGGCGAAAAAACCGTATATCATGAAATCCATGCCGCCATTCATAACGGCAAAATTTGATGATGTCTCTTTCAGCGGCAGCAGGATAGCGAAACACGGGGAGACTCTCGCAGGAATGAGATGGCTTGATACTGTCAACAGGCACGGTTTCATTCCTAACGTGGCTCTTTTTATTGATGACATACAGGATGCTGATGCCGTGCGGTTCAGGGAGAAGGAGCGGAACGGATTGGCTGAATTTTCCCCGCATGCTTTCGTTGATTTCGACTATGCGAAAAATGAAGATGAATGTCCCATTTACCTGAAACACAGCGGACAGGAGTTTACTTTACAGGAATTAAAGCGTAATTTTGCCAGGGTAGATTCAAAATTCGGAGAGTGGGGTATAAGCCCTGCCAGAACCTTAAACGTCCATTACCAGGAAATAGGGCTTAATTCGCTGCCTTTCTTAAAGGAAAGAGGACAAAAATACACGATGACCCCCATAAGGCTTGGCAAGGCATGGTCTGACCCCGAAGCCCATTCGTGGGATTGCCCGCCCTATGGAAAGCCTGGTTTTTCCCTGGGGTCAATGCCCGACGATAATTATTTTTTCAATGTTCGTTCAATACCGCCACGGAAGGATGTGAATGTGCCTACTGCTGATTTTCTTTATGGATGTACCGGACTTCACGGAGAGAGTCCTTTCAACAATGTGGAGAAAGCGATTGACAGGGCAGTTTTCCAGATAAAAAGAGGGCTTGAAACAGGTTTTTTCGGCTGTCTTATGACTCACGAGCAAAGAATATCCCAGCTTACTCCCGATGAATGGGAAAAGATTATAGGAGGCATATCTTCCGCTTTAAAAACCTCTCCCCACATCATGAAAAGCTACGACGATATAAGCAGGTATGCCGAAAACAGGACATTTTACACCATAGAAGAAGCGGCATGCAAAAAAGAGCTCAACATCAGGCTCAAAGGCAAAAGCGAAATTCCCCAGTACCTTTCACTTTTTCCCGGGAACGGAGAAAATGGAAGGGAGAGCTTTCTCAAAATACCTGAATTCGAAAAGTCCACGGAACTGCGATTCAAAATATAAGAGACCTGGTCAGCAGTGCAGTTTATACCTTAGAACGAGGCAAGTCGCACGAACAAACCATAAAACCATGGAATGAATGCCGCCGGTACAGAAACGTTTTTTAATCAGAAATCATTGATATGAGAACATCTATTGACAGGAAGGAAAAAGAGGGGTACAATTATCGCGTCCCTGGTGACCACAGCGGAAGGGCAACACCCGTTCCCATCCCGAACACGGCCGTTAAGCCTTCCAGCGCCAATGGTACTATCCGCGCAAGCTGATGGGAGAGTAGGTGTTACCAGGGACATTTTTTTTGCCCTCATAGATATTTTCCCTGTCTTCAAAAGAGAGGAAAACATGGAAACCCGTCTGCCGCTCGAAAACCTTTCATCCTTCAATTATGAAACCAGGGAAAGAAGCCTGTCGGAAATCTCTGGCCTGGTAAAAAATGGCACCATTAAAAAAGCCTCAGAATTGACACCCTGGCCCAACCTCCACCTCCACACCTTCCATTCATTCAACTATAAAAACTGGTCCCCTGCCCGCATTGTTTTCGAAGGATGGCGCACCGGTTTAACATACACGGGAACTGTCGACTTCGACACCCTGGCAGGCCTGGAAGAAACGGTTAAAGCCGGAGAACTTCTCGGCACGAACGTAACCGGGGGATTTGAGTCAAGGGTACTTATTGAAGAATTAAGGGACGTGGTAATAAACTCCCCGAGCGAACCCGGTATATATTACCTTTGCGGCAAGGGATTCAAAAATGCCCCGGGCGAAGAAACCGAAGAAGGCGCTTTTTTCAAAAGCTTGAAAGAAACCGCCCAGGAAAGGAACAGGAAGGTCGTACTTAAACTTAATAATTATCTCTCCGAAGTAAAGGTCGATTACGTGAAGGATGTCCTGCCTCTCACGCCTTCGGACAATCCCACTGAAAGGCACATAATAGAATCCTACGAGAAAAAATCCGGAGAGCTTCCAGCCGGGAGAGCAGACAGGTTCTGGTCTGAAATACTTTCACTGCCTGAACCTTCCGTAAAAGAGCAACGGGAGAAAAAC
>Ga0272443_10004462_pt1 | contig 15239 bp, 18 predicted proteins | sample SSMAcet12_FD_193581 | JGI IMG/M metagenome (GOLD analysis project Ga0272443, IMG submission 193581) | Marine sediment archaeal communities from Little Sippewissett salt marsh, Falmouth, MA, United States - SSM-Acet-12 | ecosystem: Environmental > Aquatic > Marine > Wetlands > Sediment ...
CCCCTCGTAGACGGGCCCGTACGTCCCGAGAACGCCGAGGCTGATTGACCACGGTGCCGTAATCCCGGATTTTGCCGCCTCCTCTGCCATTGCGGTGAAGGAATGACCCGTGAAGATTAAAATCAAAACCACTGTACCGATAATTATTTTAGCTGCTTTCTGCCTCATTTTAGCCTTTTGGCTCCTGCATTGGAATATCGTAATGGTTCACATACTGTTGTCATTAACTGTCATGATGTATCACGGAGCAGAAGAACATGCTGAACGACATCTCATCTCCGTCGACATCATAGTACATTCCCGCACAGCGGAGTGTCAATAGTCCTTAAGTATTTGTCCCGGCCGGACGATAGACACCGTAAGAATAGGAAAGGCATTTCAAACTTGAGACTGCGATGAGGGAAACCACTTGAGGAAATTACACTTATGTATTCTGATTCTCGTCATCCTTCTCTGCTCGGTTGCCTGTTCCGTCGGGTACGGCATCAAGGTGGGATATCAGAAAAAAATGGTCCGTCATACGGGATACAGCGCCGAGGAGATATTTGACGCGTCCCGTGACGCCCTTCAAACCGTGGGAATCGTACGCTCCGAAGATAAAAAGACGGGTGTCATTACCGGCACGATTCCGCCCTACCAGGTGACAGCAACCATCACGGACGGTTCTCCCTGGCTGAAGCTTGAAGGCCGGGAAAATGAACGCGGCCTTTGGAAGCGTGATAAAACAAAAGGTGAGTGGTTTCTTTCCATCGATGGCACGCTGTACTATCGCATCGGTGCCGAAACCATCAAAGACGCCCTGAAAACATGGAGCCACGAAATCAATATGCGGATTCCCGGCCGCTGACAGCGGAGCGTTTCCAGAGGTATTAAGTTGACTCATCGTCGTCTTTGTATTACATTTCACCGTAATAACTGACCGGTGACTAACAAAAGGTTCGTGTCCTGAAAGGAGGATGTTTCATGTCGATTAGAAAGTATTCGTTTTTATTTGTGTGTCTGATCCTTTTCACGCTTGGGGGCTGCGTCGCCATGGAACAGGCGGTAAAACCGACGGCGACGACCGACACGGGAGCCGAAATGGCCCTGCCGCCGTACAGCGGCCCCAAGGCGAAAGTCGCCGTGGCCGATTTTGAGTGGAAGGTCGGCGGCTCGACGAGTTCGACAACCATCAGCGGTATCGGGAATCAGCCGGTAACGATTTCCAGTAGTCACAACCGTGGTTACACTTCGGGGCTTCGTGACATGCTCACCACTGCCATGGTCCAGACAAAGCGCTACCGTGTTCTTGAACGGCAGAATATCGCATCGCTGCAAAAGGAAATGGCTCTGACACAGCAGGGCTACACGGATAAGAGCGGAAAGACAAAGGGTGGCATCAAAGGCGCCGATCTCCTTATCATGGGTGCTATAACCGGCTGGGATCCGGCAACGTCAGGCGGCGGCGGCAGCCTGGGAGGTGGGCTCTTCGGAAAAGCATCGGCTGTGATCGGCGCCGTAGGTGGTGCCTTTAAAAAATCCTCCATGGCCATGGACGTCCGCATTGTCGATACGCGAACTTCTGAAGTCTTGGCGGCGACACGCGTTGAAGGTGTTGCCAAAGATGTGAGTCTCGGCGGCCTGGCCGGTTTGGCCGGCGGTAGCGGAGCCCTGGGTGGCAGCCTGGGCGGCTTCGCCAAGACCCCTATGGAGAAGGCGATTCGTACCTGTATCTACAATGCCGTAAAATTCATAGCGGAAAACACTCCCAACGAGTATATGAAGTACTAAAATAACGAGGCGGCCTTCCCGGGCCGCCTCGTCTTTTTCTTTATTATTTCTCCCGCTATTTCTTTTCCTTTTCTTGAATCGCTTTCATCGTGTCTTCAACGAATTTGCCCGCATCTTCCGGAGTCATCTCCCGCGTTGATCCCTCTTTAACCGGTCTGAAGTCACCCATTTCCGATTCAAACTTCCGCGCCGTATGCTGCGCTCCGAGCGACATGATGGCGAAAAAACCAAAGATGACACCGAAAACAATCCATGCTTTTTTCATTGACAGCCCGTGCACTTCCGCGCTCGCCAGAACGATCAGGAAACAGATCCACGCGAATGACAGAATGGTGCCCACGTAAGGAATAACGGCAATGATCGTCGTTATGGGACTGATGCCGCTTGCATAGGCACCACACCGGTAACACGTTTCGAAGGACTCCTTCGAACCCATGACCCGCCAGATGACAAAAAGAATGGCAGCCCCGACAAAGCTCATGATAACAGCCATAATCGGCCCGATAACGACCATCATGAAAGCGGCTCCGATGGAGAAGAAAAAACCGACTCCGATGATCGAAAGAATGATGTTGATGAGCACGGAAATAATACTGACAACTACGATAAACAGTACGGGATCCCCGTATCCTCCTCCCTTCGGCATGGATCGAAAAAAGTGAACCGGGTTCGATACTATCTGCCAGAAAAGAGACGGAAATTCCGCCATGACAAATTGTTTTACCTTTTCAAACAGTGAATTCATGAACACCTCCTCACTCGTCTTTTGATCATCGGTACGTATTCTTCCCGTCTCCGGTTTGCACCGAAAGGCAGGTTCACCCTCGGCAACTTCCACGCAGCACACAAAAGAAAAGATCCCGCAAGGATTTACACCGTCACGTCTCCTGGCTCCGGAAACCCGCCACCACTGTAACGAAGCTTCTCAGCCCAATCCAGTCGATTCGTTCTCATGAGCGGAACGATCAAATAACGTTTCCCTTGAGTGCGTTACAATATTTACAGCGGTCGGGTTCCGATTCATGAATATCTCTGTCACCGTGTGTGTCCGGTACCTTCTATCAGTGTGTCAAAGGAGATCACCTCCGCGTACGCGGTGAGATCCTGTTTTTTGATGGATTGTCCTTCCAATGTAACGAGGTATGTGTTCGCCACGATGATGTTGATGGATCCTGACCGGAGAGATGAATCGTATCGCACAACGGCCTTATGGCCCTTGATTCTCTCCAGCCGTCCACCACTGGCAGAGGCGAAATTCGGGTTGGTCAGCATCATCATGATGCTCTCCATGATGGGACTTTCAGTAATGACCCGGATAACGATACTGCCGTTACCCCGGTGATAATCGCGCTCGGCATAAACTCCCCCGCCGAGTAGGGCGGTCCCCACCGCCTGAGAATTGCTCTCCCCGGCGGTCCATCCCGGCAGTGGCTCAGGAAGAAAAGACGTGAGTGAATCGGCGGATTTCTGGCGGATAAGCTGCGATGCGTATTCGAGGTTGTCGGCCGCCGCCGCGTAATCACCGGCCTTGTAGTGATGAACGGCTTCATTGATCGACTGAACGACCTCGTCATCGCAGACTGCCTGAGTAGTGAAAGAAGCAAAGACGACTGTCATGACAATCAGTGCGCTGAGAAAAATCTTCGCCACCATTGTTTTCATTGTCATTCTCCTCGACACATGATCGGCCCGCTATGAGTGTGCAGAATCGTTATCGTCGCTCAGACTTACTCCCTCTATCAATATAGTGAATTATTATAATATAGTGGACGACATAATGCATGCAATAAATGATCAGCCTCATCATATCATCTCCCCGGGGATACGATGATCACGTGCCGGAGAAGATCATTTTAAAATCCTGGGTTATGTACTTTACGGTAATAACTCCTGTCCGCGTAGATCGGCGCAAGGGGATTATGCTGCGTAACACGGTCTTTCGTGGCGAGAACCGTTGTCGGCGCATGGGCGTACTTGAAGAAAATCGCATCGTGCCCCACACAAAGACCGAGGGCGATATTCAACTCCGTTTTCGCGTCATTGACCACTTTCGCCTGCATGACGGGATTGCACATGGCTTCCGGCTGACCGATCATAATTTTTTCGTTATCGGCAATCCCGATCTCGGTTTTGTCGATCCGCCCGACATTGCAGATGACAGAGACAACTACAAAGCCCTGTTCCTCCAGGATACGAGCAACCGTCGCCGCCTCCCGTCTCAGACCGGAGCAAAAGACGAGACCGAGACGTTTGTAATTCATTCGAGCCGCAAATTCACAGATCTCCTGGATACGCGTCTTCACGGGCCGTAGGACGAAGGGCACCGCATCTCGATTCGCATAGCACGACCCTTCCTGAATGGATGCCTGGAGGGCAAAATCCCGCAGGTCATCAGTGCCATATTCTTCACGCGTCTCATCAATGAGTTCTTCTTTTCTTGCCGTGGGACAGTTTTCCGGACCTGCCCCATCGGGATTCATACAGATACGCTCCGACATGCGGACCGGACAGCGGGCACAATCAGCATAATGTTCGTTATTCATTATCCTGTTATTCCTTTCTCTTATGATGGCTGACGTATGCTACCACACCACCCTATATGTCGCACATTTTTTCAATGCCTGTTTTAACCTGGTACTATACCGGCCATTTTTTGTCATTGTCATCACATCAGACACAGTGTTATATAGGCGACGCTGTAATGAATATTTCACATTAAAGTAAAGTGAAATATTCATCTTATTACATTATAATCATTATATAGATGGAGGTCTTTTATGAAAGCTGTTGTACGATGGTGGTTACGTGTCGTTCAGGAATATCTGCCAGCGGCATACGTTCTCGCTATCTTCCTGACATTTGTTGTTTTTATCATGGGGCTGTTTATCGCCGATCAATCCGTCCTGCAGATGATCAAACACTGGGGCGACGGTTATCCGAAACTGTTCCGATTCGGCATGCAGATGGTGCTGATGCTGCTTACCGGGTTCATTATCGCCCTGGCTCCGGCGACGCAGCGCGGTTTAAACTGGCTTACCAGTCAGGCCAAGACACCAACCCAGGGAATCATAATCGTGGGCATTATCTCCTCGATTGCCTGTTACTTCAACTGGGGACTGGGACTTGTCGTGGGTGCCTTTCTCGCCCGCGCCATGGGCGCAAAGGTCAAGGGCCTTCACTTCCCCCTAATTATCGCCGCCGCATACGCCGGTGAAGTGACACGGGGTCCCTCATCGTCGATTCCTCTTGTCTCCGCCACGAAGGGCAGCTTCATGGCGGACATCATGGGATTCACCGTGCCCGTCACGGATACGCTCTACACGTGGTGGAACATCGTTATCACCATTTCCGTCATCATCATTCTTCTCATTGCCTACATACTGGTTCACAAGGCAATCGACGAAAACGAAATAATTCAGTTCGAAGAACCGGAAAGCGTGGAAACGCCGCCAGCCGCGAAAGATCCGACACGTATGACTTTCGCGGAAAAGGTGGAAAACAACTATTTCACCAATGCCGTATTCGGTCTGCTCCCACTCATCTACATCATTATGACCTTCGCTACCAAGGGCTTCAAACTGAATCTGAATCTCGTCATCATGATCTTCCTCACAATCGGTATCTTCATGCACAAATCGCCCAACACCTATCTCGCCGCCATCAAGGAAGCCATCGTGGCGACACGGGGCATCATCATTCAGTTCCCCATCTACGCGGGTATCATGGGCATGATGAAGGGTTCGGGACTCGTTGAAATCATGGCGAACTGGTTCGTCATGGTCTCCACTCCGCACACCTTTCCCCTGTGGACATTCCTCTCCGCCGGTTTCGTGAACATCTTTGTCCCCTCAGGAGGCGGGCAATGGGCCGTTCAGGGTCCCATCATGGTCAAGGCGGCCATGAAGATGGGGGCCGACCTGCCGAGAACTATCATGGCCTTTGCTTGGGGTGACTCGTGGACGAATCAGATTCAGCCGTTCTGGGCGTTGCCGCTTCTCGGTGTGGCCGGCCTCTCCGCCCGCGATATCATGGGCTACTGTTTCGTTTTCTTCCTCCTCGCCGGTATCTTCATATCAGGCATGTTTATCCTGTTGACATTTATATAGGCAAACACGGAGAAAATCTTAAAAACGAGAAATAAAACACTAAAATCCCCGCTCCGGCGGGGATTTTCACAGGGAGGAAATACAATGGATAATAAAATTATCATCACCGCCGCCGTCTCCGGCTCGCGGCCGACGAAGGAGATGAACCCCGCCGTCCCCTACACGCCGCAGGAAATCATCGACGCCGCCGTCGACTGCCACAAAGCCGGCGCGGCCATCGTGCACGTCCATGTCCGTGACCCGGAAACGGGCGCCCCCGCTTATAACATGGAGTATTTCAAGATTATCCTCGCGGGCATCCGTGAACGATGTGACATGATCGTCAACCTCACCACGAGCGGCCTGAACCTGACGGGACCGAACGCCATTCAGGAGCGTCTTGGCCCCGTTTTACTGAAACCGGATATCTGTTCTTTCGATCACGCATCGATCAACTTCTTCGACCGGCCCTTTATCAATTCTCCTGAGTGGGCGGAAACGGCAGCCCAGGCGATGCGGGAGGCGGGCGTGAAGCCGGAGATCGAGGCATTCGATGTCGGTCACATCCATCAGGCCAACGACCTCATCAAAAGAGGCCTTATCGACGCGCCCCCCTATTTTACACTGTGCATGGGAGTCAAGTGGGGTGTGGGCGGAACGCCTGAGGACCTTCTCTTTATGAAGAGCAAGCTGCCCGAGGGGGCGCTGTGGAGCGTCCTCGGCGTCCAGCGCTCACAGCTGCCCATGATCACCATGAGTATGCTCATGGGCGGGCACGTCCGTGTGGGTTTCGAGGACAACATTCATATCAGAAAGGGCGTCATTGCCCGTGACAACGCCGCCTTTGTGGAGATGGCGGCGGACCTTGCCGAACGTCTCGGGAGGAGGGTCGCGACCCCGGCGGAAGCCCGAAAGATATTGGGCATCGGGAAACGGTCATAAAACCATCTCATCGGAGGCGCCGACGAAACGGCGCCTCCGTAAGTGTCACGATTTCATGCGGCATCGACATAGGAAACATCAAACCGACGTGCCTCTTCATCGTACGTAAGAGACGAATTCTTCTTCCAGCGTGCATCGTCCGTTTCGGGATATTCGGTTCGTATGAAGGCTCCCTGCGATTCGCACCGTCCGATCCCCACCGTCATGACAGTGAAAGTCCTTGCCAGTCTCACCCGCATCCTCGATAAACGATTCCTCATGGGCAACGGCATTGAAAACACCGTTGGACAGGCAGGTGTTACTGCCGATCCCAAAGGACCGCGTACGATGATTTCCAGGGCATCCGCTTCTTCAGATGCGGCTGCCAGCGCCGCCGTCATACCGGCACAACCACCGCCAATAACAATCACGCGATGTGTCATAAAACGTCACCAGCGGCCGCTGTTTTCCCTTCTCCTTGATTCTTTCCGGCATTTGCTTCTTCGATACGGACGATGATCTCCCCTTCCAATTCCTTAATCGCCGGATCACGCATGCAGAAGAGGGGAATCCGTTCTTCCGCTCCCTTTTTCATGGATACGAGAAACTCATACCCGCGGCGGCGGTTGAAACGGCGCATATCGTCCCAGCGCAGAATCTTTGTCGGTTCACCGTGAAACCAGCCGTCGCGAATGATGACCTCCTCCTTCGTCAGCACGATATAGGGCACCTTCCACTTCTTGACGCCCGACATGAGGCAGACAACACCGATCCCAAGCGATACAAGGCCACCAATGATCTGATCATACGCGGTTATCTGGAGGACACACATGACGGGGAAAAATACGCTCCCTACCAACGCGTAGTGCGGCCAGTAATAGGGGAATATCTTTCTATCATCGCCATTTGCCATAGTCGATCATCACTTCCTCGCCGTGGCGAGCGGTGGACGTCGTACGCCGATTGATGTAGCCTGTTCAAAGGCGTGACCGAGTTGGAGCACGCCGAAATCGTCGTGATGCCGTCCGACGATCTGGACACCGACAGGCAGGCCCTCTTCCGTAAACCCGCAGGGCACCGATATGGCTGGATTCCCCACCGTGGAAATGTAGTAGCAGGACCTCATCCAGTCGATGTACGTGTCCATTGAAATACCATTGATCTCGGTGATGTAGGGCTGGTCTATATCAAAGGGCGGTACCTGGCTGACGGGCATGACGATAAAGTCATAGGTCGTCATAAATTCACGGACACGGTGGTACAGGGCGGTACGCTTCTTTTCGGCGACCCCGATTTCCGAACCCGTCAGCTCCATCCCCTTTTCGATGTTCCAGACGACGGTATCCTTCATCATATCGCGGTACTCGGGAAGCAAATCGCTGTACATGATGTCGTAGCGCCATGCGCGCCAGACCTGGAATATCTCGTCGGCGTCGGAAAAATCGGGAAAGTCCTCATCGATTCGGCAGCCGAGTGCCTCGAATGTCTTCTTCTGCCCGTTTAACACGTCCATAATACGGGTGTCCACGGGAAGACCACCCACATCGGGGCTCCAGGCAATCCGGACCCCGGCAAAATCGCGGGCGAGGGGCCGGCTGAATATCTCACCCGGTTCTTCAATGGCGATGGGCGACCGGGAATCGGGACCCGCGATAGCCGACAGGATCAGGGCGATGTCGTCCACCGTCCGAGCCATTGGACCCTGAACGGCCAGGGGATACCACGCCGCCTGACTCGGCCATAAGGGCACCCGGCCCGGCGACGGACGAAATCCGACGACGTTGCAGAAACTCGCGGGATTCCTCAGGGAACCGCCGAGATCGCTGCCGTCCGCCACGGGCTGCATGCCGCAGGCAAGGGAGACCGCCGCGCCACCGCTGCTTCCACCGCAGGTTTTCGTTATGTCGTAAGGATTGTGAGTTTTGCCGAACACCTCGTTGAAAGTCTGGGAACCGGCACCGAACTCCGGCGTATTGGTCTTGCCGATGGTGATGGCACCCGCTTTTTTGAAACGCTCCACGATGAGCGCGTCTTCCTCGGGAACGAAATCCTTGAAAACGCGGGACCCGAAGGTGGTCCGCATGCCTTTTGTCACGGTCAGGTCCTTGTGCGCGATGGGTAGACCGTGGAGCGGTCCCGTATCCTCACCATGTGCAAGGGCCTCGTCGGCCTTCACCGCCTTCTCCAGGGCGTCATCCGGAGAAATCATCGTGACAATAGCGTTTACCTGCGGATTAACACGCTCTATCTGCTTCATGTGTGCTTCCATGCATTCGCGTGCGGATATTTCTTTTGTGCGAATCATGCGGGCCATCTTCCGCGCCGTCAAAAAACATATTTCATTGTATGACATGCTTTATTTCCTTTCCCTCTGATACAGTCATGGACGTTACGCCTTTTGTACCTCACCAAGAAAGATAAACCACCGCTATTGTACAGTCAATCGATTCTCGCATCTGCCGGGGAATATGATAAAATAGAAGTGAGAATGGGAAAGGAGGCATGATGATAGTGGAACGATTTGATAAAAAGGGAATGCTGATTATTCCGAATCCTGTCTCGCAGGCGATAGCACCCACGGTTGTGGTCGTTCAAAAGCTTTTCTGCCCCCGCGGCCATTCTCTGATCAACAGCCGGGCCGATTTCAACGGTCATCCGGGTATCATCATCGCCGCCACCCGTCACGATGAACACGGCTTTATCGCACTTAGTCCCATATATGGCGACAAGAGACGGATCGCTCTCGACATCGATCTCTCAGACGGGGAAACATATGATCTGTCCTGTCCTGAATGCGGTGTTAAACTCCCGCGCTTCGGTCCCTGCAAGTGCGGAGCGGATCTTATCAGCCTTTTCCTGACACAAGACGCGGACAACAGCAACTGTGTCGTCATCTGCAACCGTGTGGGCTGTCCCAACGCGCAAATAATCTCCAGCGGCGAAGTCATATCGGAGACTGTCTTCAAAACAGAGAAATAAGCCGGCTGAACCGAATGCTTTTTCAGAACAAGATGAAAGCGTCTTTTTCTTGACACCACGCCCGAAAATTACTAGAGTGCGCGGTCGACGTAACACCGGTCGTCTTCGAGGCAATATCTGCATGACGAATATGTCCTGTAACAACGCTACATTTTCTCCGTGACACCATGACCGCGATTATCGAAATCATCAATACCGTTCTGCCCGTCTTCCTCGTTATGGGCCTGGGTGTCGGGCTGACGCTGAGCTCCTTTCTGTCTCAGGACGGCTTTGCAAACATCCGCAAGCTCGTCTTCTACGTGTCACTGCCGGCGCTTCTCTTCAAAAGCGCGGCCCTCTCGACTTTTTCCGAGACATTCAATATCGTCGCCCTCAGTGCCACTATCACGGTCATCGTCATGACGGCATTCGTCTCGTATCTCCTCTCCGGCCGCCTTTCTCCCTCGCGCCGTGGTGTTGTTGCCCAAGGCATGTTCCGGGGCAACATGATCTTCGTGGGTATTCCCATCGTGGCGTACGCCTTCGGCGATGCCGGCGTCGCATCGGTGGTCGTTCTCGTCGCCTTCATCATACCCGTTTATAACCTGCTCGCCGTCGTTGTCCTTTCCCTTCCCCACCATACGGGTATCGGTACCGCCGGAACCATCACGAACATGTTAAAAGATATAATTAGAAACCCTCTTATCATCGGCTGCATTGCGGGACTTCTCTATTCCGCGATGGATTTCCCTCTCCCCATCGGTATTGCCCGCACACTGGACCTTGTCGGCCGCATGGCTCTGCCTCTCGCTCTGCTGATTGTCGGTGCCTCTCTCGAGTTTCGCACGTTGCGGGGTGATGTCATGGCGTCCCTCGTCGTATCCTTCGTCAGGCTGATCATCTTCCCCAGTATTCTTTTCACGCTCCTCATCCTTTTCGATTACGGCGGCATCCCCATGAAAGCAACAACAGTCATGATGGCGGGACCCGCGGCGGCGTCAAGCTACATCATGGCGGCGGAAATGAACGGGGACGAACACCTCGCCTCGTCTATCCTCATTGTTTCCACTTTCCTTTCGCTTGTGACAATTATCGGCTGGCTCTATTTCTTCAGCTTTATCGACTGATTGTCCGGCTTGACTTTCCGGGGAAACAGGCTCATTCAGAAAATACCCGGCACATACGGGAAAACTCCACCATACGATGGGAGTAAAACGGATGCCGAAAAACAACACAATCATCCCCGCCGTGATACTGGGTGCCCTTCTGGCAGCGGGTATCGCTTTCGCCGGCTACTGCATCGGAAATGCCCTCCTCACCGCCCGGACGGCAAGCCGGTACGTTACGGTCAAGGGCCTCGCCGAACGAAATGTCCCGGCTGATCTCGCCATCTGGCCCATCACCATTACGCAAACGGGTAATACCCTCGCTGACGTTCAGAAGAGGCTCGATGAAGTCCGTGACATAACACGGGCTTTCCTCGGAGATGCCGGACTCGCAAGCGACACCATATCGGAATCGCCGCCCCGCATCACGGACTAATACGCACAGGGATACAGGGACCAGAACATGCCGCCAAACCGCTACAGGGCGGACATTACCATAACGGCGAGGACACCTGACGTGAAGCGGGTGAAGCAAGCCATGGAGACATCCGGCACACTCGTCAAAAAGGGAGTTGTCCTCGCGGACAATTACGGCTGCGGGACGGAATTTCCCTTCACGCACCTCAACAGCATAAAGCCCGCCATGATCGCGGAAGCCACGAAAAACGCGCGGAAGGCAGCGGAGCAGTTCACACGGGATTCGGGAAGCACCGTCGGATCGATCCGCTGGGCGCGACAGGGCCTTTTTACTATCCGCGACCGCGATATCAATTCACCGGACCTCACGATCGTTCGCGTCGTCACCACAATCGAGTACTTCCTCCTGTCTCCGTGACGGGACTGTCATAGTGCGGCGGAAAGCGGTTGCGGCACCGGGCGCCGATCCACTGTTTTAGGCCGATGCAACTGCCGAGCATTCGCATTTTCCCTCAAGAAAATCCAAAAACAACCGATAAAGTCAGTAAGAGCATCGAGGCACTTCAACACCATCGAAGATAAAGTGACCGAAAAGAGCGGTCACGTATTTATAGCGGAAGTGAGCGCTCGAATGCTTCGGCCGCCTGAGATATTCGCACTGGTGACGGTATCGCGGGCGGCCTTTTCTTTAACCGTTTAGCCCCTGCGTAGGGACACAGCTCATAGCATGACTTTCCCCACAAGCCAGTACAAACTCATACCACAGAGAACCGTTCCGGCGAGAGACCGCGTTTTCCAGGCACAGAGGAGCGTGGGAACGGCGACGATCAGTTCCGGTTGAAAGAAAACGACGTGACGCGGTTCACCGCCGGTGACGAGTCCCGGCAGGACGAGGGCGCTTAAAATCGACACGGGAATGAAGTCCAGCCACTCCACGAGCCAGTGCGGCAAACGGCGTCGTGACAGAAAAAAGAGAGGGAACCATCGGGGGATATAGGTAACGACCCCCATGCCGACAACGGTGAGAACGTATTCCAGGCTCATGAGGCTGCGTCTCCTTCACGACTGGAACGCATTTTCTTGATGATCATGCCTGCAGTCGCCGCAAACATGGAGGCAGTGATGACCGGTGCGTTACCCGGCATAATCAGTGACAGCACCACGGCCACCCCCCCGGAGATAAACGCAATGACGACATACAATCCCCCGCGCACCTGGAAGACAATAAGGCAGAGAAACATGGCCGTCAGTGCATAGTCGATGCCGAAGGCACCCGCCGGGATGAACCCGCCGCAGACCCCTCCGGCGACGGTGGACGCGATCCAGGCACCGTTCGCCGTGTGATTCAAGACGAGGGCACGTCGCCAATCCCACGATGAGCCGCGAAAGCGCACCGAATTCAGGGCGAAGCTTTCATCGGTCACCCCATACGCGAAGAGCGACAGCCACCCCCTGGGCATGTTTCCCAGGTGCAGGGATAGGGACGAACTCATGAGTACATGGCGCAGGTTCACCATGAATGTTGTCATGACGACGGGCACAATACCCGCGCCGGCCGCCAGCATGGAAACACCGATGAACTGGGCGCTGCCGGCGAATACCACAAGTGACATAAAGGCAACTTCAACAGGTGTGAACCCCGCCTTTTGGGCAATGACGCCGAAGGCGATCCCGATGGGAAAATACCCGAGACAGATGGGCCAACCCCCGGCGATGCCCTCTTTCAGGATGCTTATCACATTGTTGTGCCGTAATGCTGGTGATTGTGACATGGCTGCCTTTCTCCGCGACCATCGGTGACGATTGACGATACATACTATACCGCCCGGACGAAGTCAAAAGACAAGACATGTTCCGGGCTTTCCACGATTGACTTGTCCTTCTCTCTCCGGTATATTCCTTTGTGATTCGGGATTGTTTCGCCGCTTACTGCTTTTAGACCATCTTGCCGTATTTTATACCATGTCCGGGATCAAAACATAAACCGGGAAACAGAGAGGAACGGAAACGATGCAGAATTTTACCTTTTACAACCCGACAAAGATCCTTTTCGGTAAAGGGCAGATCGGAAAGATCGGAAAGGAAACAAAGGCCTTCGGTACAAAGGCGCTTCTCGTCTACGGTACGGGAAGCATTAAGAAAAACGGTATTTACGACACGGTCGTGTCCTCCCTGACGGATGCCGGTATCGAAATCGTCGATTTTCCCGGCGCCCGGTCCAACCCCGTCCTGTCCCATGCGGTGACCGGTATCGAGCTGGCGCGACAGGAGGGTGTCGATGTCATTGTTGCCGTGGGTGGAGGAAGCGTCATCGACACGGCGAAGACCATTGCTGTCGGGGCAAAGACTGACGAGGATGTCTGGAAATTCTTCACCCGCGAAGCCGCCATCACCGGTGCGCTCCCCATTGTCACCGTCGTCACCATCTCGGCGAGCGCTTCCGAAATGAACATGGCTGCCGTGATCACAAAAGAACAGGGCGCACAGAAATTCAGTATCCGGTCGCCCCATATTCAGCCGAAGACATCCATTCTCGACCCGACGGTGCTCTTTACGTTGACCCCGCAATACACCGCTTACAGCGCCGTTGACATCATTACCCATTTGCTGGAGGGGTATTTCAACAACACTGAGCCCGACAGCATCCTTCAGGATCGTATTGTGGAGGGTCTCATCAGGACGGTCATGGAAAGCACGGAGACACTACTCACGGAGAGGAATCACTACAATGCACGGGCGAACATAATGTGGGCAGCCACACTCGGCTTCAACGGCTTGACCACGGCCGGTATGGGCGTCGTCGCTCTCCCGGCCCACATGATCGAACATTCATTGAGTTCCCTCTATGATGTACCGCACGGGGCGGGTCTCTCTATTGTCCTTCCCGCGTGGATGCTGTACGTTCACGAGAAGCGTCCGGCGAAGATTGCCCGTTTCGCGCGCCGGGTTTTTCATATCGAGAAATCGACTGAGATTGAAACGGCGCGCGCCGGTATCGAACGCCTCAAACAATGGTTCGCGTCCATCGGAAGCTATACATCCCTCGCCGACGCGGATATACCCGATAGCGACATCGCAAAGATAGCCGACAACGCTCTCGCACTCGCCAAAGCATGGGGGCTGAAGGACTATACGCTCGTTGTCATAGCGGAAATTTTAAAACTCGGCCGTTAAGGAAAAACCACCAATGACAGGCATTATTATCGCAGGCGGCAAAAACACACGCATGAGCAGGGAAAAGGCCTTTCTCGATATCGGCGGCGAACGGATAATCGATCGCATACTTTCGATTTATCGTGACCTCTTTGACGAAGTCATCATCGTCACGAACAATCCCCTCGCCTATGGCGAATTTGATGCCCTGATCGTGACCGATCTCATCCCGGGGAAAGGCGCTCTCGGTGGCATTTATACAGGGCTTTTCTATTCCTCATCAAAGCACGCCTTCGTGGCCGCCTGTGATATGCCTTTCTTAGACAAAGATTTCATCAGGGAGATGATGCACCACGCCGAGACCGCCGACATCGTCGTTCCGCGATCACCGGACGGGCTCCAGCCGCTGCACGCCATCTATGCGCGCAAATACCTCCCGGCGATCGAAAAGCGCATCCGCGCAAATGAGTTGAAGATAACCGGTTTTTACGGACGTAAGAAGACGGAGATACTCCCCCCGGAAATCATCACCCGCTTCGATCCCGACCATCGGATGTTCGTCAATGTCAATACGGAGAATGAACTGTCACAGGTGCAATCGCTGGCTGCCATAGATTCTCAATAATATTCATTCTTTGTCGACAATAAGGGCTTCCTTGCCCCAAGTTTTTCACTCATCGAGGGAATATTAATGGAATACCCGTCATGGTGATCGCCTCGAACACTTCGGGTATGTTTACACGCAGATAGTAATTCACGGGAATAACCGCAACTCGATTTTGCACGGGCACAGATGCATGCAAGCGGAACGGTCTCGTGTTAAAACAAA
>Ga0272443_10004463_pt1 | contig 15234 bp, 20 predicted proteins | sample SSMAcet12_FD_193581 | JGI IMG/M metagenome (GOLD analysis project Ga0272443, IMG submission 193581) | Marine sediment archaeal communities from Little Sippewissett salt marsh, Falmouth, MA, United States - SSM-Acet-12 | ecosystem: Environmental > Aquatic > Marine > Wetlands > Sediment ...
ATTTAGCAGGAAGAACTCCGGGTAAACATCTGGTGGTTCAACAGTGAATCTGTGGCTGATCTGTTACTTATTTCTGTTTCTCTGAGAAGGAATGTTTTTTCCTGTGGTATATTGTTTTTTTAATCTGAATTTTTGGGGAGAAATGAATGATGGGCTGCAGGATAATTCCTGCAGTAAATATTACCTTATTCTGCAGTTATTTTTATTGGCCTTGCGAAATATCCGATTCCGGGTATCTCTGAAGTATTGTTGTAATTTCTGGTTGATCTTGGGGTTTTAATGTTTATTTCCGGAATTTCAGCGCCTATTTCTCTTCTTGGAAACCAGAGTGATCCGTCACCGTTGTCAAGTGAGGGCGAATCTACAATCATTACTGCATTCTCCATGTCAACAGATTCAAATTTACTGTTTTCAAAGGGAAAAACTTCATAAATTTTCTTTTTAAGGTCTGCTTTGCCAAGCAGGAGTACAAGTATCTGTATTGCATCCTCTACGTGATAGTTGATCTCAAGTACTGCTCTCTCTTCTTCAAGCTGAATATTTACAGATTCAAATGTGATATAGCTGTATCTGTTGTCTCCGGCATACGCCGGACTTATCAGTATTGATATAAGCATGAGGGAGAGAATAATCAATCCTGATTTTTTCATCTTAATAGATATGCTAAAACTGTTGATATAGGCTTTCTGGTCGGATTAGAAAAAAAAGAATTTCATGGTGTTTTGGAAAGGGTAATTTCAATGCTTGAAACATTGGTCTGGCCACTCTCTGTATCCACCAATTCTGTGCCTGTTATGATTACTGATTTCTGAACACCTTCCAGAAATCTGTTTGTTGCAATCTCAGCAGTATCCACTGCCCTTGATATTGCCTTACCCCTGGCCTTTACAGCCACATGATCTGCTCCCTGATTGAACTGTGTAACAACTGCAAGAACGTAATTCATTACAGGTTTGTTACCAACGAACACTGTGTTATCGGTCATTATGATACACTCTCCCATCAATTTAGAGATATTTTTTGCTTGCTATCAATTCAGCATTCAATACTGAGGCGCCTGCTGCACCACGGACTGTATTGTGTCCTGTGGCAATGAAGCGGAGACCTTCCCTTACTCTTCCTACAGATACTGACATCCCGTTGCCTGAATTCCTGTCAAGCCTTGGCTGCGGCCTGTCGACAGCATCAAGGTAAATGACGGATCTGTCAGGTTGTGTGGGCAGGTTGCTGAAAGGTGCCCTGTAGTTTTTAAAATCATTGATGATCTCATCTACAGGGTCCGTTGTGTCAGCCCATATTGCCATTGTGTGCCCGTCAATGACCGGCACCCTGTGGCATGAGGCACTCACCTGAACCGGAGAATTTTCGATCTCTGAACCATTAAAATGCCCCATAATTTTTTTGGTCTCGGTCTCCATTTTTGTCTCCTCAGATCCAATGTAGGGGATAACATTGTCATAAATTGCCATTGCCGCAACTCCTTCAAATCCTGCGCCGGAAACTGCCTGCATTGTTGCAACCCTGATGTCTGAAAAACTCCTGTTTCTGATTGGATTAAGGGCCATTGCCATTACAATTGTTGAACAGTTTGGGTTTGTCACAATGAAGCCGTCTCTGCCCCTGTCACGCTGGATGTCAATAAGACCCAGGTGTTCCGGGTTCACTTCCGGTATTACGAGCGGAACGTCTGCATCCATCCTGTGGGATGCGGCATTGCTGCATACTGCAACTCCGGCATCTGCAATGCCGGTTTCCAGTCCGCCTGCAAGTTCAGCCGGAAGCGCCGAGAAGACTATATCAAGATCTTTTACACTCTCTACTGAGGTATCTGAAACAACAATGTCGCCCATCTTTTCAGGCATGGCGACATCAAGCCTCCAGTTAACTGCTTCCCTGTAACTCTTTCCCGCACTCCTTTCGGATGCTGTAAGTGTTTTCAGGTTGAACCACGGGTGTGCGGCGAGCAGCTGTACAAATCTCTGTCCGACTGCACCTGTTGCACCAAGTACTCCTACATTGATCATGGATTAAAAAAGAATTGTCTGGTTTGTATAAAGGGTTTCTCTAAAAAACCTTAAACCATCTTGATTGCTTCTGCCGGACATTCGTCTACACAGGCTTCACAGTCTACGCAGAGATCTTCATCAACAACAGCGATGTTGTTTTTCATGCTGATTGCCTCTGACGGGCATACATCTACACAGGTTTCACACCCTGTGCACTTTTCAGCGTCAACTTTTGCTACCATAATATATCCTCGGAGTTATGTTTGTACAGGATAAATAAAAGAGATTCGATTGAATTTCAAAAAATTATTATCTGACTTCATTGCCATGGCATGAATATCTGTATTTTATTTAAGCAAAATCAGTTTTTCATGCTACTTCTGGTCATTTTTTCCGGGATGCGCATTTCGCATCTTCTAAAATAGTTTTTTTAATCAGTCGGGCGGCGGCTTTTTTTGGATTTTTTTGTTCTGAACCGGTCAACTTTCCTGCCCGTTTGAAGAACCTGAAATAACTTTTTTTCAGTTGGGGTAATATTTTAGATAAAAATAGACTTTCCGGTTAATCTGCCGGTTCAGAATCAAAAAAAAATCTCTTTAAGGGAGAGTTTTCATGCGGACAGACCAAGCACATCGTCCATTGTGTAGATGCCCGGTTTTTTGCCTGCAACCCACTTTGCGGACCTTATAACTCCGTGTGCAAATACTGCGCGGTCATATGCTCTGTGTGAGAGTTCAATTACCTCGTTGTTGCCTGCAAACATAACTGAGTGGTCTCCCACTATATCTCCGCCTCTGATGACATGCACGCCAATCTCATTTCCTCTCTCTCCAACCATGCCTTCACGGCCGTACATCTCCTCACGGTCTCCTGCTTCCTCTTTGATTATCTCAAGTATTGTCTTTGCAGTGCCGCTTGGTGCATCCTTTTTGAAGTGATGATGGGCCTCTGTGACCTCGATGTCATAATCTGAGAGCTGCTTTGCGGCCTCACGGACCAGTTTCCAGAAGATATTGACGCCTACACTGAAGTTTGTCGATATAACTGCCGGAATAGTGCCCTCAATATTAACTCTGTTCTCTTCCCTCTGCTCTTCAGAAAAACCTGTTGTGCCAACTACGACTGCAATACCGGCCTTCGATGCTGCCCGGATGTTATTTACCGCAGCACCTGCGATGGTGAAGTCTATAAGAACATCAGGTTTTTCCTCACTGAGAAAATCTTCAATCCTGTCTGAACTTACAACTTTCCTGCCCAGGAGGGTTCCCTCTCCGACATCCACACCACCTGCAAATTCGAGTGCCGGATCTTCATCAATCATTGCTGCAATGGTCTTTCCCATCCTGCCGAGTGCACCACATATTGCTACTTTAGTCATACTGCGAAAGCACCTCCTTTAGTGCGCTGATGTTTTTATCTTCCATGTAGTCAAGCGGAAGCCTGAGTGGTCCTGCTGCCATGCCAAGAATCCCTGCCGCGGTCTTCACCGGAATCGGATTTGTTTCTATGAACATGGATCTGAAAAGAGGTGACATCCGGTAGTGGATGTCCGCTGCACCTGCGAGATCTCCGGATTTGAATTTCTCATACATCTTCACCATTGGCTCAGGCATGATATTTGCCGCAACGCTGATTACTCCGCTTCCACCAATTGCAAGGAGCGGAAGGCTCATAGCATCATCACCGCATATGACTTTGAAATCCTCGTCAGCAGTATCTTCAATGATTCTTGACATCTGAACAATATCGCCTGAAGCTTCTTTGATTCCGGCAATAGATGGATGTTCTGCAAGTTCTGCTATCAGATCCGGAGCAAGGTTCTGACCTGTCCTTCCGGGAACATTATACACAATTACCGGGATGTCAAGATCGGCGAGTTTTGTATAATGCTTAACAAGTCCTGAACGGTTTGGTTTGTTGTAATAGGGGCTTAGAACCAAAACACCGTCTGCGCCAAGATCCTTTGCTGCTTTGGTGAATCTCAGGGCTTCTGAGGTATTGTTTGAACCGGTTCCTGCAAGAACCGGCACCCGCCCGTTTACGACATCAATCGTCCGGCCGATAACTTCCTCGTGCTCTTCAAAAGTCAGAGTTGCTGATTCTCCTGTTGATCCACAGGGTACTACCCCGTGAACTCCTCCGGAGATAAGAAATTCAATGTTGGTAGACAATCCTTCAAGATCAAGATCTCTTTCTGAATTGTCCTTAAAAGGAGTGATTAATGCTGGATATACACCCTCAAACATGGAGTGTTTATATGATTTTCTTCCTATTTACCTTTCTTGTAATGTTGCCGGCCACTCTGTTGCGTACCTTCTTTGAACTTATCACCGCAACTTCAGATACTGCCTGCTTGTTTGCATCGAAATCGTTTGTAAACTTCTCTCCGTGCTTTGCCAGAAGTTCCTGGCCAAGTGCCTTTATATATGTTGGTTTAATTCCCATGTTAGTTACCTATTGGTTTTTATTATTTATGCGCCTTTGAAGATTAATAATATTTCTGACTATCTCTACAGGATCTTCACCAAGAACCAGTATTCTGCCCTCTCTTAATGTGCTTTCACGGTTAAAAATAACATCGGGAACATCGCCCTCTTTGCAGCATGCTGCAATGCCCCAGTCCACAGATGCCGCCACAGGCGGCAGTCTCTCGGGGTCAAAAGATCTGACCTCCGGGAAATATTCACGGATTATTTCAGTGTTTTTCTCTGAATATTTTATGGTTGCCGCAGATCTTATTGCTCCGTCATATTTCATTGCCGTGAGAATGGCTGATGATATCTCTGTATCCGCGCTGAACATTATATCATCCGGAATTATTACCTTGCCTTTGGATGCCGTTATTCTGTCAGGAACGCCTGCAACCTCTCCGTTAATGACTGCGTTATTCTTTGCAAAAGCAATGGTCATTCCTGATGCCGGTATCATTTCCGGGTTTAAATCCTCTTTAAGGGTTTTTAGTGCCCTTTTTAACTGCCGGAAAATTTCTTCATTTTCTTCGTTCATTTCTCTGTGGACTTTTTTGTTCTTCCTGTTTTATATATTGCCACTGACTTTCCGGCGGCGCTTTGTATGGGTGACTTATTTTACCTTTGAACAATAGAATATTTTTATGAATCAGCAGGTCATTACGGACTGTTCAATAGCGGCGGTAAGTTTAGTCATCCTTATTCTCAGTCTTGCTTTATTTCCGGTTTTTATCCCTGGCGGATATGCAGTTTTAGCCTCGATAGTTTTGTTTATTGTCCTTATGACTGCCGGAGGATTTTACATATCGGGCGCATTTCCGGCGAAAAAGAACTGAATTTATTTCAGAATACTAAATTTTATAGGTTTATTGTGATTTGGGCTTAAAACAGGATTTATTTGCGGTTTTTGAGTCTGAACATTTTTCTGCTGCTTTAACTGACATTTTCCGGTATTTTGTATTTCCGGCTTTTTTAGGATATCATAGTTTTTATTGTGGTCATACCGGGTTTTATTTCAGACCTGTCTTTTTTTTATTGTCGGGATTCTGTTTCTTTCCCTTTTTTGCCTGCTGTTTTTTCTGCGAGGTGCCTTTATTCTTCTCGTTCCAGGCTTTCTTCTGGGCAGACATCTTTTTCTTCTGCTTGTAATACCACAGTGGATGGGTAACAGATTTGTTTTTGCAGAGTGCATCAGGGTTTACGCACAGTCCGTATGTTTTCATTGTCGCGCAGCCGGGAGGGGTGTACTCTGTGCCGCCTCTTCCGGAGATATGTTCGACCTGGTACATTGTCTTCTGTACGTCAAAATCCGGTGCCCTGGTATAGACTTCGACTATCTGGTGAAGGTCCATTCCGATTGTGTGCATAAAAGCCGTTACGGCAAACCTCGCGGTATGTGGGATGTTTGTTCCTTCAGATACTGCGGCAATTATAGCTTTCATACATGGCGGAAATGAGCCCTCATCCAGAGTTCCGAACTGTTCAAATATAATCTGCTTATAATTCACTGATATCTCATCTATTGCCGGTTTTAACAGTTCACATATGGAGTCAGATACGGGAAGTGGCAGCTGCTGATGAAGTACGGTTCTGATTCTCTCTTTTAAAAGTTCAGATTTTTCTTCATTGCTGATTCTGACCATCCCGTTTCTTAATTCACGGTTTACAAGCTGCCATTTTGATTCCTTCAGGTTCGGGACAAGACCTACATATGTGTGCACCGGTATCTCATCTGATGAAGGGTCAATTCCCATGCTCCGGGAGACATAATCCTTTTTGTCCTTGTCCTCGGTCTGAAGGTAAAAATATGCTTTTTCGGCTTCGTAGCGGCATATTTTATCGGTGACTGCCCTCTCTTTCATGCAGGATACGATTACTCTTGATATGGCATATGCCAGAATTTCGCCTTCCGGAAATTCATTCCTGACATTTTCAAAGGAGTATGGGGGTTTAATTGCCTTTTGTATTCTCTCTTAAGCTTTTTTGGAAATTACTGTTCCAGTACGGCTTTTAAGAAAGTTATCCAGAGAATACGCGCTGCTGCTGACGAGATCGTGCGCTTCTTTTAAAAAAGGATATTTTGCCAGATCTTTTTTGTCAAATTCGACAGGCATTTTCAGTCTGTTTCAATACGGGGTGCCAGAAGGAATTCAACTTTTCCATTGCCCTTTGCAATCCCGAAGCCGAATTTTACAGGATGATCTATGCCGATGTCGATCTCCACACTGTCTGACCTGCTCATCACTTTTCCCATATCGCGGAGATAATCAAGGGAGAATAGTGATTTTGCTTCAGCCGGGGTGATTGATTCAAGCTGATCCTTCTCAAGTTCAAGGTTAATGTGATCGGTATCTCCGTCCGCCTCCATGAAAAATGCAGGTATTTCCGGATTTATACCAAAGGCAATTTTGTCAGATACCAGTGATGCGGCTTTTATAGAACTGTTCAGATCCGAACCTGATATCACTGCTTTGCCCGGAAGATCAATTGACGGAAGATTTGGATCTTTCCTGACCGTATTTACGTCCAGAAGGGCAATTGAGTATTTATATCCACCAAATGCCATTTCCATCTTATGCCCGTCATCGGGGAGTTCAAGTGAGAGTATTTCATCTTTGCCCATCATTCCGACAATATTTTTCATCTTGTTGATGTCAAGACCGATCTCGGTTTCGGTTGCATCATAGGATGTAAAAGCTCCAGAACTTAGGGTTAAAGAGATCATTGCGACGTTCGCCGTGTCAACGGCGCGTGTGTTTATTCCTTCGGGGCCAATGTGCAGCCTGCACTCTGTTACCAGGGCGGCAATTACATCAATGGCCTCTTTAAAGACATCTGTGTTAATTTCTGCTTTTAACATTTCTTTCCCCATTACAAAGTCTATTATAAACTAGATTAGCATAATTTTTAATTATATCTAATGTTTGAACTTTGATATTTAAAAAAAGGAGGATAAATACGGACAATGGGTTCTCAATGGGGAGCAGACAAGTACTATCGCAGGTCAAAGGGCGAAGGTTACAGATCAAGAGCTGCTTACAAACTGGTGGAGATTCAGAAAAAATTCGGATTAATCCGTGAAGATGACAATGTGGTTGACCTTGGTGCGGCCCCCGGAAGCTGGCTGCAGGTTTTAAAGGGCATTACCGGCGGAATGATAATCGGCATTGATCTCAATCCTGTGGTTCCCGTTCAGGGGACACATTCGATAAAAGGAGATTTTACTAAAAAAGAAATTCAGGATAAAGTTATCTCTATGACTGGTGAGAACAGCGTAAGTGTTGTTGTATGTGATGCTGCGCCGCAGTTTGCGGGTAATAAGTCATATGATCAGGCAAGAGCGATTGGGCTCAACGAAGGTGCGCTTTACTTTGCCTGCCGGATGTTAAAACCGGGCGGGAATTTTATAATCAAATCTTTTCAGGGTGAGATGTTTCAGGAACTCCTTAATGAAATAAGGCAAAATTTTTATGCAGTGAAGGTCTACCGGACAAAGGCATCGAGAAGGGGGAGCACTGAAGTATATATTATTGCAAAAAATTTTAAGGGAATAAGGGATGCAGAAACTTACTGACAATTATGGCAGAAAAATATCAAATCTGAGAATTAGCATCACTCCACGGTGCAATCTGAACTGTATGTACTGCCATCGTGAGGGGGAGGACAATCCGGGCGCGGAGATGTCACTTGAAGAGATTTCAAAGATATTTAATGTGGCCTCTGAGTTTGGGATCAGCAGTGTGAAGATTACCGGTGGTGAACCGACTGTAAGGAAGGATATCTGTGATATTGTATCTGCGGTTCCGGATTCGATGGAATCCTCAATGACTACAAACGGGACTCTTCTTGCTCCTATTGCACATGATCTGAAGGCTGCCGGTCTTTCAAGAGTAAATATTAGTCTTGATTCTTTAAATCCGGAAAAATATAAAAAAATTGCCGGGAAAGACATGCTCTCGGATGTCCTTGAAGGTATTGAGGCGGCTGTCGAGGCAAAACTTACGCCTGTTAAGATCAATGTTGTTATGCTTAAAGGGGTAAATGACGACGAACTTGAGGACTTTGTGGACTTTGCAAGGGGAAGGCGGGAAATAATTCTTCAGTTTATTGAACTTATGGACTTCAAGGATCCCGATTCAATCACAAATGTCGATGAACTTGAGAAGGATCTTCAGGACCGTTCAAAGCTGATAATTACAAGGCGGATGCATCACCGGAAAAAATACTGTCTTGACGGCGCGGAGATAGAGGTTGTCCGCCCTATGCACAATAAGGAATTCTGTGCAAACTGCAACCGTCTGAGGGTGACTTCTGATGGTTATCTTAAGCCGTGTCTGCTGAGGCATGACAATCATGTAAATATCAGGGGTCTTTCTGAAGATGAAATGCGTAAGGCTTTTCTTAAAGCAGCAGAGTTAAGAGAGCCATATTTTAAGTGATTTGGCTTAATATCTGATTTTTGGCGGCTTAATGTCCGCCATTATATTCTTGGGGTTATTCCTTCGGTTATCATCTTATGATGAAAATACTGATAATTCCTCTTTTTGAATGCCGGAATGTTGCTCTTTGGTAATATCTGTGTCTGATGATATGGATATACTGCGGCCGGTTTTTTCTCTCAGATTCTCTTTGAAGCGGATCTCAGATCCCTGACTATTTTGCAAAATTATTTTTTACCGGCGGTTTAACTGGTAATTATGCTAGCTGAAAAGAATGAATATACCCGTGTTCTGGATGTGTTATACAGCAAATCTCTTGTTCTTGAGTCTGTAGGTGATTTTAATCCTGTATTGTACTTCTATTTCATTGACTCTATTGCACATATTGACTACTCGGTATGTATTCTTGCATACAATTACCATAATCTCAGAAATAAGATGAATATGGAATATATGCGCTGGAGGATTGATGAGGAGAAGAAGGGTGACCGGGTTTATTTCCCTGAATTTATTAACTGGATGAAGGAAAATCACCGTGATAAATTTGATGAACTTCCTTCATTGTGGAAAGCGATATATGACAGTAAGACTCCGTCAGCTTACAGGAGTTTTAGAATTGCAATTGATCCTGGTTCAAATCAGCCAACTGAAGTCGGAGCGTTTAACAGGTGGATTGATGAGTTTTTTTCACTGAAATTTATCAGAAGTCTGTATAAGGGAGAGTCTCTTGATCTTCTGTTTATGGAGTTCATGAAATCCCGCGGCAGGTAAAATCGGAGGCTGACTGAATTATGGGGGTAAAGGGGAGTTTTTGTTATGGAAGTTGAAAAATTATGTTCCGGGCTTGTTAAGATAAATACAGAAAATCCTCCGGGGAACACAGAGGGCGCAGTATCTTTCATCGCAGATCTCTTTGATGAGAGGGATATTCCTTATAAGATTACTGTAAATGAGGGCGGAAGAAATAATATTCTGACAGATTTTGGTGATATGCCTCTTCTTCTTGCCGGGCATCTTGATGTTGTACCTGCCATTGCAGACCACTGGGAATATGCTCCGTATGGGGGTGATATAATAGATGGTTTTGTTCACGGCAGAGGTTCAACTGATATGAAGGGTGGCTGTGCTGCTCTTCTCTCTGCGTTTTTCAGGGAATATGAATGCAGTGGTAATGTCTGCGCAAACCTGTGTTTTGTCTGCGATGAGGAGGGCGGAGGCAGATATGGGATGAGGCATATTGTTGAAAAAAAATTCTTTAAGCCCTGTGACTGTCTGATAGCTGAACCAACTCCCGTATATAACCCTTCAGTTGGGCAGAAAGGGCTGCTAAGGATCAGTTTTGACTTTGCCGGGAGGCCTGGACACGGCTCGCTGTATCCTTATGCCGGGGAGAGTGCGATAATGAATGCCCTTGATTTTATGTCTTTTGTCCGTGATCTTGGTAACCGGGATTTTGATGTTGATCCCGCGGTTTTTGGACTTATTGGTGATTCTGCAGCTCTTTTGGGTGAACTTTTTGATATTCCGGGTATTGAGAATGTTCTGAAGAGGATAACATATAATCCTGGTGCGGTTAATGGCGGTGAGAATACCAATATTGTTGCTGAAAAATGCTCTCTTGATCTTGAGATGAGAATTCCCTGGGGTTGCAGACCTGAGAATCTAATATGTGAAATGTCGGATTATGCGGGTTCTGCATTAATGAACATCAGTGAATCAGTACCTCCTTCACTAACTGATCCTGACAGTGATATTGTAAAGAACACCTGTAGCTGCATTGAAAGTGTTTATGGTTGCAGATCACTTCCATTTGTTCAGTGGGCAGCTACTGATTCAAGGTTTCTCAGGGATGCCGGTTTTTCTGCTCTTGAGTACGGGCCTGGTGAAATTGATCTTCTCCATGCAGTTGATGAAAAAGTATCTGTTGAAAATTTACGCAGGTCAGTTGATGTTTACAGGGAACTTATCCGTAAATATGCCTGAAATGTTGTAATTATGGGTTCTTTTATTATGTCCTGCTTTTATTTCCTCTTCCTGGTGCGGCACCTTTGTGTGAAATTTTTATGCGCCGGATTTCAGAAGGATATTAATTTCTGATTTCCGGTAGTTTTTTGAATTTTTAGGGCTTTATTTTCTTTTTATCCTGCTGGCAGAATGTTGTGGGATATTTTCTGATGCTACGCGCTTTGATGATAGTTCCGGATCTGCCAGTATTGTGGCTTAATGGACCATGTGATAATTAATTTATATCTGTATGGATCATAACATGGATGTGCCATACTGCACCGGTCAGATATTTTATCCCTAAATTTGCTATTATTTGGGTGGTTTTGGGAAAAGTTATTTATATTATGTGTGTTAATTATGGTCTATGCCAGTTGTTAACGGTGTGAACAAAGTTCGGCTACCCCCATCGGCAAGAACGGTTCTCAACCTGCTTGAAGATGGCGAGCCCAGAACTTTCAAGGACATGACTGAAGAGGCAGAAATTGCCCCGCGGACCATACGCTACGCATTAAAGCGCCTGAAAGAGAATGGATATATCATAGAGAAATTTAATTTCCGTGATGCACGTCAGGTTCTTTACCAGAAGAAAATTCTTACTGAGGATTCATCTGAAGCGGCTACAGCATGAAGTATCCTGTCTGCGATATCATGACCTGTGATGAGATTGTCAGAGATTATCTGCCTTACATAAGGGCAGAATTAGTCTGCAGACTTGTTCAGGATCGTGGTATTCCACAGGTCAAAGTAGCAAAGTGGATGGGTATTTCCCGTTCAGCAGTGTCACAGTATCTGAATAAAAAAAGGGGTTGTAAAGACATTGTAATGTCTGATGACCTCAACAGAATTATTGATTCATGGGCGGAGGGCGTCATCAGTGGTGAAGGATCTGTCACCATCTGTGATGTCTGTCGCTGTGTGTATCGGATGAAGGAAAATACCGGATTCTTTATTGAATCTGATAATTGTCCGGAATCAGAATAACAACTCATTTTTAGCAGTAATTTATCTCTGATCTATTGTCTGCTCCGTGTTATTTAACCGGGATATTTTGTTCTCTAATACTTAAATCCGGATATGGATCTTATTAATTCCAGTTCAGAATTTTCCGATTATCTTATCCGGAATTATGATATCTGTAAATTTTCTCTCAAAATATCCGTCTGTCATTCCTGCGATATAATCTGAAACTATCTCGGCAGGTGATGCATTTTTGATATAATCCGGATTTTTACTGTTTGTTTCAAGATATTCGGAGTATATGCCGGAATTTTTATTTTCATTCTCCAGGTCCTCAAGATAAGTCTCAAAGAGAAATTTATACATAAATGCAATCTTTTTCTTCTGTGATGTGAGTTTTTTATTATTATATATATTTTTGTAGTTGAACTCTTTTAGATCGCGGAGTGCATGTGCTGTTTTATCCGAATAACCTATTGTAAAGCTGTTCTCTTCAGTTTTTTCTCCTGAATTTATATTCTCTGTGCTGCTGTTTTCAATAAGGTCCATAATCAGGTTGTTTACAATTCCGCGGTTGTCACTGCCAAGAATTTCATATGTGCTCTCCGGGAGTTTTACATCATCCGGCAGAAGACCGATCTCTATAGCATCCTGAATGTCCCGCCCTATATATGCTATGGTGTCTGCCAGCCTTACCACACAGCCTTCCGGTGTGGAAGGATAGAGGAAACTGTTTTTATGGCTGCTATTATATGCCGATGAGAGTTTTTCATCGAAAATATTCCATGATGAATATCTTTTGTATGAAAGTCTTCCCTGGTTTGATTCTCCGTCATGGCACAGTATTCCGTCAAGAACCTGGAGTGTCAGATCAGAATCTTCAATTATGTCCAGAAATCTTACACTCTGGATATTATGCAGGAATTTCTTTGATCCATGTTTCTCACATAATCCGGAGAGAATTTTCTCTCCGGTATGCCCGTAAGGGGGGTGGCCTATGTCATGTCCGGTGGCGATGGCTTCTATCAGATCTTCGTTCAGCCTTAGCTTTCTTCCGATCGTTCTGCCTATTCTTGAAACGATCTGTACATGGAGTGCCCTGTGTGTTATATGATCATTTGAGACGAGGTAGAATACCTGGGTCTTGTCAATATATCTTGAATATGCACGCGAGTGAATTATTCTGTCACAGTCGCGGGAAAATTCTGTTCTTATATCTTCCGGGTGCCTCTTTTTCCTTCTTACTGCATGTGAATTGAGGGTTGCAGATGGTGAATAGAATTTTTCTATTTCCTGATATGTGTCTGAATTAAAAGCTTTGCTGTAGTCTTTATTTTGGGAATTGTTCATATCTGTGCTCTTTTGTATTGATTCTCTGTGTTCATATAATTCCGGATATAATAAATTATTTCTGTTACCGGCTAAAAACGTCTCTGCCTGAAGATTATAGATAATAAATCTGTGTATACTGTTTTTCAGGGTGATTTGTCACAGATATTTTTATTTTCTGAATGATGCGTGTTTTAATAATCTGACCTGGAAGTATGCCGTATATTTTGGATTATTCTGAAATATCCATGTAGAAATTGATACCTTTATTTTTAAAAGGAATTCAATATTAGATTATAAGAAATTTTTTTGGAGAAAAATATGGCAGATAATAATACTGAATGTGATGGTAACTGCAGCAGCTGCCCATCAGCAGCAGGTTGCAATGATCCAAAGAAGGCTGAGTCAGGAATTGCAAAAAAAGTGGATATGAATGTAAAATATGTTATTCTTGTTCTGAGTGGCAAAGGCGGAGTGGGCAAGAGTACAGTCTCAACTAACCTTGCAATGGCACTTTCCAATAAGGGATATACTACAGGAATTGCTGATATGGACATTCACGGTCCAAATATTCCAAAAATGCTTGGTATTGAGGCTGAAAAACTTACATCCTTTGACGGTAAGAAGATTTCACCGGTAAAGATTACCGGCAATCTGTCAGTGGTTTCAATGGCATTTCTCCTTCCTGAAAAAACAAGTCCGGTTATCTGGCGTGGACCTATGAAGAATACTGCTATAAAGCAGTTCCTTGAGGATACCGACTGGGGAGAACTTGATTTTCTGGTGGTCGATCTTCCGCCGGGCACAGGGGATGAAGCCCTTGCTGTTGCCCAGCTTGCCCCAAATATTGCCGGTGCGGTTATTGTTACAACTCCACAGGAAGTTGCTATCCTTGACTCCTCAAAGTCTGTCAAGTTCATTGAGCAGGTAAATCTCAGAGTTCTTGGAATTATTGAGAACATGAGTGGATTTACATGTCCGCACTGTGGTGAAGTGGTTGATCTCTTTGGCAGGGGAGGCGGAGAGAAAGCAGCTGAAGATCTCAATGTTCCTTATCTTGGTTCGATTCCGCTTGACAAAGAGATGCGTGAAGCCGGTGATTCAGGAAAGCCATTCATTGTAAGGCGTGACGGAACAGAGCAGAACAAGGTCACCTGGCAGCATGTTGATGAGGTCATGGAAAACATTCTGAAGCAGATCAAAGAATAAGATTTTTAGAATTTAATTATCTTTTTTTCAGATTATCTATTTATTCTATCAATTCTCATATTTAGTGATGAAAATCGGAATTGTTGGTGGCACAGGCGATATAGGGGAAGGGCTTGCCCACCGTCTCTCACATCAGCATGAAATAATCATTGGTTCAAGGAATAAAGAGAGAGCCTGTACCATGAGTGACGGGCTTACTGAAAATCTGGGTGAGAGGGGAATAAAAGCAGACTGTAGTGGAGCTACCAATCAGGAAGCTGTTGATAAGGCAGATATTGTTGTTCTTTCAGTCAACTATAAACATCTGGAATCAACACTTGCGGAACTTACTGGATTTGAGGATAAAATTGTTATTACACCGGTAAATCCGATTTCAAAGGGTGATCATTTCTATTTCGATCCTCCTGCGGAAGGATCGGCTGCACTTGAGATTAAGCGTCTTCTTCCGGAAAGTTCACGCATTGTTGCGTCATTCAATAATATCTCCGCACAGAAATGGAAAAGACTCGATGAAAAACTGGACTATTCTGTTGTGGTATGCAGCGATGACCAGGATGCAAAGAGAACTGTGATGGAACTTGTAAACAGCATATCTGAATTGAAAGCACTTGACGGTGGTCCCCTTGAGATGTCTTCCGTTGTTGAGAGTATTACTCCTCTTATTCTGAATATTGCAAAATTCAATCATATGAAAGATGTTGGTCTCAGATTCTTTTAATTAAAATTCCGGCAGTGAATAATCATCTGTCTTACAAAATATCAATTTAAAATTTTGAAAAAAGGTCTCTTTTTTTAATTACTGGTTGATTCATAAATAAT
>Ga0272443_10004465_pt1 | contig 15229 bp, 12 predicted proteins | sample SSMAcet12_FD_193581 | JGI IMG/M metagenome (GOLD analysis project Ga0272443, IMG submission 193581) | Marine sediment archaeal communities from Little Sippewissett salt marsh, Falmouth, MA, United States - SSM-Acet-12 | ecosystem: Environmental > Aquatic > Marine > Wetlands > Sediment ...
CCAGGTGAGCCCGTTGAGTGCTTCGGGGACTCCGACAAGACTGCCCAGGAACATGCTGTTGTAGGCCGGACTCTCGCGGGAAAATCCGTCATACTCAAAGCACTCGTCGCGGACGGCTTCATAACCGCGCAAGGCTGTCGCGGCCATTCGTGGCAGCCCCAGGCACCGGGCGACCGCCGCCATGGCCTGGTAAATGCGCGGCACTTTGTTGTTGGCGGTGGTGGCGGTATCGGCCCCGCCGACGTAGGGCTCGGCCCCGAAGGCGTATTCCAGCAGCAGGTCGCGTTCAACCCGCGCCCGGTCCTCGGGACGCCACAGCGGTTGTCCCTGCGCGTCGCAAGCGTCGACCACGAGGTCGTAGGCCAGCGCGAGATCGGCCAAGTGTCGGATCCCGTCCGTGCTGGGATGGATGCGCCCGGCACCCCAGTAGTTCTGGAGCATCGCGGCGCGATCGGCTGTGTCCTTCGCGTAGGCGTCCGCGCACAAATGCCGTTTGAACTCCAGGGGCAGATTTTTGTCGTGCCAGGCGGCATACATCGGGTCGCAGTCGGCGATCGTGTCCCAATAATCGTGGTACAGCCACTGGCGGTAGCAGTGGGCCAGGCGATTCAGGATACGGATGGTCACCTCAGCATAACGGGAGTCGTTGGTGAACCTGTAGAGCAAGGCGCAGCTTCGAGCGGCCTCGATCATGTGTCCGATTTTGCGGCCGCGGATATTGCCGCTGAAGCTGACGTGGACAGGACGGCCCACCCAGTGCCACGCATGCTTGCCGCTTCGATCGTCGGGGTGCCTGCGTTCTTCGTTGTTGAGATAGAAGGTGAACGTCTGACCTGATCGTGGGCATACGAGCCGTCCGGTTTCGGGATATTGTTCGCTCGGATAGACCTGGCCGCAGCGTTGGCAGGTGAGCCGATCGGGATCCCGCCAATCCCAGTGCATGAGGCTTTGGCCGACCCCCTCTTGCGACTTGCGCCCGACGCAGTTCGGACATGTCAGGCCGTAGGGATTGGTGGGCGACAGTTCGGGGATCATTCGGGCGATATAGCCTTCCTCTTGTGCGATCAGATAGTCGGCCAGCTCCTTGTGGCTTTGGAGCCATTGATTGCCCCAGTCGGTGGAAGCGATATTACGCCTGGCCTGCTCGAAGTGATCGGGGGTCAGCAGGACGGGGTGGTCGACGGCTGTGCGCGTTGCGAGTAACCGGGTTTTGCGCTCCTCGATGCGGCGTCGGAAGTCTCGCTCGGCTGGCGTCTCGCCGGGCTGCTGCCAGGGCAGGAAGCCCTCCCCACGGGTGACGGCCTCCACGTACTCCGTTTTTCGATCCACGGTCTTGGAGCCGGAGGCAGCGGTTTGACTGCTGCCGGATGATGTTGCCGGGACGGTAAAAGTGACAAGGAGAACGCCTGTGATAAGAACTCGGGCTAGAGCGCGTCGGGCAATCATGACAACCCCCGATGTCTGAACAGAAAAATGGGCACGACGATCAGTTTTTTTCGTGAACCGTTTTATGGCGACGTCGGATTCTCACGGTTCAGGCGACGGGCGTCCAGCAGCGGTCCCGTATTTGCTCGGGATCAAGTTTCGAGGCACAGCCCGGTCGTAAGGGAGAACGTCTGATCGCCCGGCATCCTGGTCGGTCTCACGCGAAGTCGTCGAGCCGGCTGACCACGTCGACGTGGTGCGTCTCGAGGGCCTGGCGCGCGCGTTGCGGGTCTTCGAACCGGAACGCGAGGACAGCCGTACCTGCACACTGCGACGAGAACGAGTAGACGTACTCGATGTTCAGGCCGGCCTGTTCGAGGGTTGCCATGACGGTGTCCAGCCCGCCGGGGTGGTCCGGCACCTTGATGGCCATCACCTCGCTGACGTTCACCACGCAGCCGGCCCGCTCGAGGACTGCGCGGGCCTGCGCGACGTCCCGGACGATGAGCCGCAACACGCCGAACTCCTGTGTGTCGGCCAGCGACATGGCCAGGATGTTGATATTCGCCTCAGCCAGAACGTGGATCGGCACGCGAAGCTGCTGCGGTTTGTTTTCGAGAAACAACGACAGTTGCTGAATCGTCATGACCCTTCTCCCTTGCCATGGCTTGCATGGCCGGCGTGCGATCCCTCGTCATGTGCCGCCGGCGGGTTGCCTGTCGGTTTTTTGTTCACGCATGTCCACCACGCGCCGGGCCTTGCCGGCTGAGCGCTCGAGCGTTTGCGGCTCGACGAGGCGTACGTGCACGCGCAGGCCGAGGGTGTGCTCGACCGCGTTGGCGAGGCGCTGTTGGAGGCTTTCCAGCTCGCTGATCTTGTCGCTGAAAACTTCTGACGTAACCTCGACATGAATCTCCATCTGGTCGAGCCCCTTGCTGCGCGTCAGGACGATCTGGTAGTGCGGCAGCGTGCCCTCGACGGCCAGCAGGGCGGACTCGACCTGCGAGGGAAACACGTTGACCCCGCGGATGATGAACATGTCGTCCGTGCGGTGGCTGATCCGCCGGATCCGCCGCAACGTCCGCCCGCAGGGTGACGGGGTCGTCGCGAAGGCCGTGATGTCGTGCGTGCGGTAGCGGATGACGGGCATCGCCTTTTTGCTGAGCGTCGTGAGTACGAGCTCTCCTTCCGCGCCGTCGGGCAGCGGTTCGCCCGTGGCCGGATCGACGATCTCGGGGTAGAAGTGGTCCTCGAAGACGAACAACCCATCCTGCGACGCGCCCTCGGAGGCGACGCCGGGGCCGATGATTTCGGACAGTCCGTAGATATCGTACGCCTTGATGCCGGCCCGGGCCTCGATATGTTCGCGCATTTGTTGGCCCCAGGGTTCGGCTCCGAAGATCCCGACCCGCAGCGGCAGCGCCCGCACGTCGATTCCCATCTCCTCGGCTCGTTCGATGATGTGCAGACAATAGCTGGGCGTACAGCAGAGAGTCGTGACGCCGAAATCTTTCATGACCATGATCTGCCGTTCGGTGTTGCCGCCGGAGATCGGGATGACCGTCGCGCCGAGCGCCTCGGCGCCGGCGTGCAGCCCGAGTCCGCCGGTGAACAGGCCGTAGCCGTAAGCATTCTGGACGATGTCGCCGCGGTGGACGCCGCAGGCGGCGAAGGTGCGGACGATGACCTCGGCCCAGACGTCGAGGTCTTCGCGCGTGTAGGCGACGACGATCGGCTTGCCCGTCGTGCCGCTGGATGCGTGAAGCCGGACGATCTCGGACATGTCGCTGGCGAACAGGCCGAACGGGTAAGTATCGCGCAAGTCGCTCTTTTCCATGAACGGGAGCCGGGCGATGTCGGCCAGGTCGCGCACGTCGGCGGGTGCCAGGTTTCTTTCCCGCATCCGGTCGCGGAACAGAGCAACGTTCTTGTAGGCGCGATGCACGACCGCCTGGAGGCGGCGCAACTGAAGGTCACGCAGCTGGGGGGTCGGCAGGAAATCCGGCGCGCTGGCCGGGTGAAAACCGCCGTACAGATCGTTCCATCGTTCCATCGGCACCATCGAGCCCCCTGTTAAAAGGTCGTCCTTGTCTCGGCGTTTTTTAGCGTCCACCGTTTCGCCCCAGTTCGAACGCTTCGCGGTTGATCGCGTGAAGGCGTTCGGGCAGGTTTGCCTTGATGGAAGCATGCCAGCTCTCGGCCGCAAACGGAAGCGAGAGGCTGAGCACGCCCAGCAGTGCCACGTTCAGGCTGCGCGGGTTTGCCAGTTTCCCGGCCGCGATTCGGTCCGGTGCGATGCGTGTCCCGCCGGGCCGCAGGTAGTGGCGACTCGTCTCCAGTTCGCTTTCGGCCAGGACGATGAGATAGTCCGCCTCACCGACCGGTACCATCGGGCTGAAGACCTCCCGCCCGAACCGCACGTCGCTGGTCACGGATCCGCCCCGCTGGCTCATGCCGTGCAGTTCGCTCTTTTTGACATCCCATCCGGCCGCGAACGCCGCGTCAGCGAGGATGTCCGAGGCTTTCAACACACCCTGCCCGCCGAGGCCCGCGAATACCACGTTAATCACCGTTCCCCCATCGATCGCTGCCGGTTCGCTCATTTCTGCCCCCCTCTACGGGCCGGTGCATGCTTGCATGTCGAGGCAGCCGACTTAGCAGCCGCGTCGCGCTCGTACTGCTTGATCTTGCCGGCCGCCAGCACACACGGTCGGCGTGCAACGATGACCGTCAGTTCATCGCGGGCCAGCGCATCGCGGAGCAGCGCTTCAAGGTGCGCGTTGTCGGTCGTCGGGTCCAGGACATGTACGTTGGCGATTCCCACGGCCCGAGCGAGGTCCTCGAGCACGAGCCGGGCCGTCGGGCTGTGATCGAGCTTACGGCCTGTGCCGGGGTGCTCCTGGAGGCCGGTCATCGCGGTTGTTGCGTTGTCGAGGATGATCACCACGTGCCCGGTGGGCGGCGGGTTGTAAGCCATCTCGACCAGGCCGGTGATCCCGCTATGTACGAAGGTGCTGTCGCCGATGACGCTGACGACGCGACGCGCCTCGGTTTCGGGCAGCACGTGCCGTAGTCCCAACCCCACGCCGAGGGCCGCCCCCATGCAGACGCAGGTATCCATCGCCTCGTAGGGCGGCAGCGCGCCGAGCGAGTAACAGCCGATGTCGCCGGCGACGATGCAGTCGAGCCTGGATAGCACCGCGTATACGCCGCGATGCGGGCATGCCGGGCACAGGGCCGGGGATTTGCCGCGCGGCAGCTCGGGCTCGGGCGCGGTGTCGCCGGCCAGGATGCGCCGAACGCGGTTGACGTTCAACTCGCCGAAACGATAGATCGTCGGTGCCGACTCGACGCCGATCCCGGCTGCCCGGATCGCGTCGGCCAGGTACGGGTCGCCTTCTTCGATGACATGGCAGCGGTCCACGCTTTCTGCAAACGCGCGGATTCGGCCGGTCGGCAGCGGGTGGGTCATCGTCAATTTGAGGATTCGCGCGTCGGGTGCCGCCTCGCAAACGTGCACGTAGGAGACGCCGGAGGTAACGATCCCCAATTGACGGTCCCCCGGTCGGATGCGGTTCAAGTCGGACGATTCGTTCCAGGCGTCGATCTCGGCGAGTTTCTGACACAAACGCCGGTGCGCGGGTCGGGCGTTGGCCGGTACCATGACGCGCCCGCGGATGTCGCGCTGGTACCTCGGCGTGGCGCCTGACCGCTTCACGCGTCGCGAGCGGACGACGGTCTTGGAATGGCAGATGCGCGTCGTGAGCCGCAGCAGGACCGGGACCCGCCAGCGCTCGGAGAGTTCCAGGGCGACCAGTGTCAGGTCGTAGCATTCCTGGGAATCGCTCGGTTCGAGCATCGGCGCCCCGGCGGCCACCGCGTACCGGCGGTTGTCCTGCTCGTTCTGGCTGGAGGCCATCCCCGGGTCGTCGGCCGTAACGACGACGAGTCCGCCGACGACCCCCGTATAGGCAGCCGAGAAGAACGGGTCAGCCGCCACGTTGAGCCCGACGTGCTTCATCGTCGCCAGGGCCCGCGCGCCGGCAAAGGCCACCCCGATGGCCACTTCGAGCGCGACTTTCTCGTTGGGCGCCCACTGGGCCCGGCCGCCGAGGATCTGAAAGTATTCGAGGATCTCCGTAGAAGGCGTGCCCGGATAGCCGGTGCCGAGCGCTACGCCGCCGTCGGCCGCGGCCTGCGCAACCGCCTCGTCGCCCGTCAATAACAAACGGCCCCCCTCGTTCATGCATTCCTCCGGCTGGTTGTAGAGTGGAAGCTCGGTTCGGCCTCCACCTTTTTGGGTGCGGTCCTTCCGCGATCGTATTGTACCGGAACCGCAGGCCCAGCGCGAACGCGCCGAGAAAACGACCAGGTGCAAGCGGGTCAGGTAGAAATGGCTTTTTCTAAACCGGTCTGGTATGCTGGCGATTTATCGCGATCAGGCAGAATGTCGCATGTTTTGTCAGTTCGGCTGAATGAGGTGAAATGCCGGCGAATGAACTTGAAGGCAAGGGCAATCCGCAATAAAAAGCTACTGACCAACCCCGGTCGAGGCCTGGGAACCTGACAGCACGCCTCTTTTTCTTCGGTATTATCATCTTTTTCTGTAAACCGAGCGTGAGTCATATGCATGGCATAAAAGAGGGAGTGCTTCCATGCAGCGTTTCTATCCGCGTTTTCGTGGTTGTCTGTTTTTGGTAATGTTCGCAGGCATGGTCCTACCGGCCGTCGGCGCAGAAAAGGAGGGGCCGGCGGCAACGGCAAAGGCTCTCCGGACGGACGAAGGGCTCGCGTTGAGCCGTGAGGGCACAAGCGATTATGTCATTGTCGTCCCTCGTCAGGCCTCGCTGGTCGAGAAGACGGCCGCCCGTGAATTACGGGAGCATCTTGCTCAGGTGACGGGCGCATCGCTGCCGATCGTCTCCGCGGATGAAGCCCCCACCGGTCGTCCCCGCATCGTTCTGGGAGACAGTTGTCTGACGCGTCAATTATTGGATGGTTTCGACGCGGCTGAACTTGCTCCCGACGCGATCGTTATGAAAACCGTGGGCCCCGACCTGGTTTTGACGGGCCACCCGCGCCGCGGCACGCTTTATGCCGTCTTTACGTTCCTGGAAGATGTTGTTGGCGTGCGCTGGTGGACGTCAACGGAGTACCACATTCCCCGCCGGCCTACGCTGATGATTCCGCCCCTCGATGTGCATTACACCCCCGTTCTCCCCGACCGCTCCACCCGCTACCTGGAGCTTTCCCACGGGTGCTTTCTGCCGCGCGACCGGTTCAGCAAAGAGCAGCGCCGCCGGATGGGCGTTTTCTCGGCCCGGCTGCGGCTCAACGGGCACGACCACTGGGCGATTCCGACCGAATACGGTGGGCCCAACACGCTGCTGGGATGGGTCCACACCTTTTACGACATCAATCCGCTGCTTCCGCCGGTCGTCTATTTTGAAGAACATCCGGAATGGTACAGCCTGATCGACGGGAAACGAACGCATGAGAGGGCGCAACTGTGCCTTACCAACGACGAGATGCGCAGAGAGTTGACGCGAAGAGCCATCGAGCGGCTTCGTAAGGCGTGGGACCCGACGATCATTTCCATCAGCCAAAACGACAATTCGAGAAACTGCCAGTGCGATAAATGCCGCGCCGTGGAAGAGAAGGAGGGGAGCCCGGCCGGCTTATTGATCCACTTTGTCAACAAGGTGGCTGAGGATATCGAAAAAGAGTTCCCCGATGTGCTCGTTGAGACATTGGCGTATCAATATACCCGCAAGCCGCCGCGGTTCGCTCGTCCGCGGCATAACGTGATCGTGCGTCTTTGTTCGATCGAGTGCGATTTCGCCCAGCCGCTGGAAAAAAGCCCTCACAATGCCGGCTTTCGGGAAGACCTGGAAGGCTGGAGCCGAATCGCCCCGCAACTTTACATCTGGGATTACATAGCCAATTTCCCCAATTACCTGATCCCTCATCCCAATCTTCACGTTTTGGCGCCCAATCTCCGTTATTTTGTTGAAAACGGCGCGATCGGCGTATTCGAACAAGGCGACAGCGGCACGCGCACCGGCGATTTCATACGTCTTCGTGCCTGGCTGATGGCCCATCTGCTTTGGAACCCCGACCGTGACGAGGATGAACTTCTCGACGAATTCCTGGTCGGTTACTACGGCCCGGCGGCCGGGCATTTGAGGGCGTATCTCGATCTGATAAACGAGACCGCCCAACAATCCGGAGCCAAGGTCGGATGCGGCGAACACGACACGAAAAAATGGTTGACCCTGGAAGCGGTGAACGAAGGCACGCGGCTGTTCGAAAAAGCGCTGCACGCCGTACGCGACGAACCGGTGCTTCACGAGCGGGTTCGACGCGAGCGTTTGCCTCTGGATCTCGTGTGGCTGCGGCGTTACGACGAATTTCAAGAGACTGCGAAACGGCAGCAGTCCGCGTTCCTCGGTCCGGACGATGCGGCGGCTGCCTGCGCAGAATTCATCCATCTGTCGAAAAAGCACAACGTCGGGGAGTATCGTCAGGGCCATCCTTTTTCAGAACTGGAAGAGGAACTTCGCAAGCAATTCAATCTGTCTGAGTGATTGGACTGCGATAAAGCGCCCGATGCTCGTCGGACGACACGAAAAAAAGCGGCCGACCGGGGGTCGTACGACGTGGCTTCGTCTGGCAAGAGGGAGATCGTGCCGGCTGAGGCAGGGGGCCTCATCGCCCAGACAGCAAGGCGTGGGCTTGAAGCAGCAGCTTTTCGGTCATCTCCCAGCCGATGCAATCGTCGGTGATCGATTGGCCGAAGGTCAGCGTATCGCGTCGGCCGGTGAACGGTTGTCGGCCCTCTTTGAGATTGCTTTCGACGAGCAGCCCCATGAGCGCGCGGTTGCCTTCGGTCCGCTGGTTCAAAACGCTGTCCCAGACGATCGCCTGGTTGCGGGCGATTTTGCCGGAGTTGGCGTGGCTGCAATCGACCATGATCAGCGGCGGCAGGCCGGCGCGGTCCATGGCGGCCGCGGCTGCGGCGATGCTGTCCGGGTCGTAGTTGGGGCCCGTGCGCCCGCCGCGGAGGATGATGTGTCCCCAGCGGTTGCCGCGCGTGCGGACGATGGCGGTGCGTCCCTGTCGGTCGATGCCCAGGAAGCTGTGCGGCTGGCGGGCGGCCTTCATGGCGTCGATGGCCACCTGGACGTTGCCCTCCGTGCTGTTCTTGTAGCCGACGGGCATCGACAGGCCGCTGGCCATCTCGCGATGGGGTTGCGACTCGGTCGTGCGCGCCCCGATGGCCCCCCATGCGACGAGGTCGGCCAGGTATTGAGGCATGATCGTGTCGAGCATCTCGGTGCCGCCGGGCACGCCCATCTCGTTGAGGGCCAGCAGCAGTTGGCGCGCCTTCTGGATGCCGACATCGATGGCGAATGAGCCGTCGAGGTAGGGATCGTTGATGAGCCCTTTCCAGCCGATCGTCGTGCGCGGCTTCTCGAAATAGACGCGCATCACCAGAAAAAGCCGGTCCTTGACCCGCTCGCTGACCGCCTTGAGCCGGGTGCCGTATTCGAGAGCCGCCTGCTCGTCGTGGATCGAGCAGGGTCCGATCACGACGAGTATCCGCCGATCGAACCCCGCCAGGATCTGGCGGATCGTGTCCCGCGCTTCGAGCACACACCGGGCCGCGGTCGGGGTGATCGGGACGGCTGCGACAGCCTCGGCCGGGCTGGTCAGCGGCTGGATATCCCGGACGTTCAGGTCGGCGGTCTGCGGCAGGACAGCCTCGCCCTGGTCGGCCGATCTGGCTGGACTGCTCGCGTGGTCATGCACGGAGGGGTCGGGATGGCTACTCGGTTCGGCCATGCGTTGCGTTCGCTTTCAGGCGATTGTTGACTGGCGGCTGCGTGATTCCGGGTACAGACAATTATTCACGAAGTGGCACGCCAAGTCCACCCATGCTGACAGGAGGGCGGTGGGTCCGTGCCGCCGGTTGATGGTTGGCGGCCGTCGGGGATAATGGGGGGATGCGATACCCCGACATCGACCAACAGTTGCAGGTGTTGACCCGCGGGTGCGAGCGGATCGAGACGCTGGACGAGCTGACTCGCAAGCTGGCTGCCTCGCGTGACCGGAAAAAACCCCTGCGGATCAAGCTCGGCCTGGACCCGACGGCCCCGGACATCCACCTCGGCCACACGGTCGTTCTCCGTAAGATGCGGCAGTTTCAGGACATGGGCCACAAGGCCGTCCTGATTATCGGGGACTACACCGCCCGGATCGGGGATCCTTCCGGCCGGTCCAAGACTCGGCCGGTCCTCGGCCGCGGGGAGATCGAGGCCAACGCCCGCACCTACTTCGAGCAGGCGGGCCGCATCCTGGACATTTCCCGGCGGAAGATCGAGATCCGCTACAACAGCCAGTGGCTGGCCAAGCTGCGGTTCGCCGACGTGCTCAAGCTCGCCGGCCAGATGACCGTCGGGCAGATGCTCAAGCGGGAAGACTTCCGCGACCGGTTCCAGGCCGAGGTGCCCATCGGCGTCCACGAGCTGCTCTACCCGCTCATGCAGGGGTACGACAGCGTCGCCATCGAGTCGGACGTCGAGCTGGGCGGGACGGACCAGACGTTCAACAACCTCGTCGGGCGCGACCTTCAGCGCGATGCCGGCCAGGAGCCGCAGGTCGTCATGGTCCTGCCGATCCTGGTCGGGCTCGACGGCCGGGAAAAGATGAGCAAGTCGCTGGGCAACTACGTCGGTGTGACCGAGTCGGCCCACGACATGTTCGGCAAGCTCATGAGCGTGCCGGACGAATGCATGGCCAATTACATGACGCTGCTGACAGGCATCCCGGAAGACGAGATCGCGGCGCTGACGGACCCGTCGCGGTCGCACCCGATGGAGGCCAAGAAGCGGATGGCTGTCGAAATCGCGGCGGCCTTTCACGAGCGTAGCGAGGTCGAGCAGGCCCGGCGCGAATGGGAGCAGATCCACCAGAAGAAGGCGGCCGGCGACGGGCACACCGTGCCGGCCGACACGCCGACGGTCGGCGTCGACGCGCTTATGGACAACGGGCGCGTGTCGGTTCTCCGGCTGGCGATCCAATGCGGTTTCGCCCAGAGCAACAGCGAGGTGCGCCGGCTCATCGCGGAGCGGGGCCTGCGCTACAACGGGCAGGTGATTACCGACCCGCTGGCCGACCTGGAAGTGCGGACGGGGGACATCCTCCAGCGGGGCAAGCGCAAGTTCGTACGGCTCAGCGTAAAATGAACGCATCGGGAGGAGACGGGCAAGATGCCCGTACCACCCTGATATAGCGAAAATGAACGCATCGGGAGGAGACGGGCAAGATGCCCGTACCACCCTGATATAACGAAAATGAACGCATCGGGAGGAGACGGGCAAGATGCCCGTACCACCCTTGGTGCTGGAGCGAGGGAGTGTCGTGATGAAGCTGCCCGCGCTGTCATCGCCCGAATGGTACACGGGCCTGTACGTTTTCGATTTCGGCGACCAGGTGGCCGTCGGTTATACGGCCGACGAGATCGCGGTGTTGCTCGAATCGGAGCGGTTCGCGGATGGCAAGGTCTACCGCATCCACCGGGCACAGCCGGACGGGACGCTCGAACTGAAGGGCGTGGCGTCGTCGACGTTCCGGTCCGAGGACGGGATTTTCTTCTACCGGGCCGAACCGGCCGCCGCGGCCGCGGATTTCGAGGCATTGACGCGACTGGCCGGCCGAACGCCTCCTTCGTGCCGCGTGAAGGTGCATCTGGCGCGGATCGCCGGGGCAAGGTACCCGGAACTGACTGTTCTGATATTCCCCGCTGAGTTCACGCACGACGTGGCCGGCTGGCTGGAGCGGATCGGTTTTGAGGGAGGCGATTTCGTCGAGGGCGGGCCGAGCCAGGTGACCGGCTACGCGGAGTCGGGTGCGGTCGTGCGCGAGCGCGCCCAGTTGTGGCCGGCCGACAGCATGGCGCGGTCGGCTGAGGAGGTACTGGCTGCGGTCGATCGGGTGGTCCAGAGGGTGCCGGCATGAAAGCGGCGCGCAGGCAGTGGCTTTCGTTTCTGTTCGATTGGGGTGTGCGGGCGAAGCGCGACCGCCCGGACGGTGATGAGCTCCGCCGACGGATGGAGGCGATGTCCTTCGAGACGGACACGGGCCGACTCAACGTGCGCTGGACGAAGCTGCTGCGCGACCGGATGCGGCGGCGGTGGTTGAGGTTGAAATGATGACTGCAGTCAGGCCAGGCAACGGTGGTTTTTTGGACAGCATGCAAAGGGTGTGGATCTATGGCTGGTAGCTACGGTTTCGGAATCATCGGCGCGGGGATGATCGGCAATTTTCACGCCGAGGCGATCAAACAGTTGCCGAACGCCAAGTTGGTGGCCGTCTGCGATAACACGCCGGGCGCGGCGGCGTCGTTTGCCGAAAAGCACGGCTGCCAGGCGGAAAGCGACGTCGCGCGGTTCCTGAAGCGCGGCGATATCGACGTCGTGACGATCGGCACGCCGAGCGGGACGCATGCGGAGTTGGCCATCGCCGCAGCTGAGCACGGTAAGCACTGCATCGCCGAAAAACCGCTCGACATCACGCTCGACAAGATCGACGCCGCCATCGAGGCGCACGAGAAGGCCGGCACGAAGCTCGGCGGGATTTTCAACGTGCGGTTCATGCCGACGGCCCGGCTGTTCAAGAAGGCCGTCGAAGCGGGGCGGTTCGGGAAGCTGACGTTCGGGATGGCCTACGGTCCCTGGTGGCGGGATCAGGCATACTACGACAAGGGCGGGTGGCGCGGCACGTGGAAGCTCGACGGCGGCGGCGCGTTGATGAACCAGGGGATTCACACGATCGACCTGCTCCAGTGGCTCATGGGGCCTGTCAAGCGGGTCGAGGCGATGATGGGCACGATCGCTCACGAGCGGATCGAGGTCGAGGACACGGGCGTCGCGACGGTCGAGTTTGCCAACGGCGCGTTGGGGACGATCGCCTGCACGACGAGCATGTGGCCGGGCCACTTCCGAATCGTCGAGGTCTCGGGCACCGACGGCACGGTGGCGATGGCGGACCAGAATTTCTTTTTCTGGCAGTTTCGCGAGGCGCGGCCCGAAGACGAGCAGGTCCGCGGACAATACCTCGAGTTTCCCGCGGTGTCGATGGGCGCTTCGAATCCGTCGGCCGGCATGACGGCGGACGGCCATCGCGACAACTTCGCTTCGTTCCTGGCGGCTCTGGATGCCAACCGCCGGCCGGAGATCGACGGGGCCGAGGCGCGCAAGGCCGTCGCGATCATCCTGGCTGTCTACGAGTCCGCCCGAACGGGCAAGGCCGTCGAGCTCAGCGGCTGAGAGACGCAGTTCCGCGCTGCGATTTCGTGAAATGGATGGGCATGATCCAAGCCGCGACCGTGCCGTAGCGGCCGCCCCCCGTGGCGGCCATATCTGCGGTGCCTGCGTGCACCCGCATGTGCGTGGCGTCCAGGGATAGGACTTGCCGATGGGTCGATGGATCGTTACGGCTGTCATCGTAGGGTGCGTGGTGGCGGTCGCTGTGTTTGTCGGTCGCGCTGAGCCTGAGTCGGACGTCGACTTCCGTTTCATCAACCGCGGCAGCATCCAGACGCTCGATCCGGCGCGGATGAGCTACATCCAGGACATCCAGGCGACAGCCGCCTTGTGGGAGGGGCTTACGCAGCTGGACGCGCGCACCTGCGAGCCGATCGAGGGCGTCGCCTATCTGCCGCCGGAGGTCAGCGACGACAGGTTGACGGTCCGCTTCACGCTGCGGCCGGAGGCGCGGTGGTCGAATGGCGATCCCGTGACGGCCGACGACTTCGTGCGGGGCTGGCGGCGGGCGATCGAGCCGGGCACAGCCGACGTTTATGCCGAGCTGATCGCCCACCACATCGCGGGGGCGGTCGAATACGCCGCGTGGCGCTCCGCGTACGTGAACCTGCTGACGGTCATTCGTTTTCTCCAGCACCGCTCACCGATCCAGGGCGAACTGCTCGCCCAGACGCTCACACACGCTTCCGGCGCCGTCCTGGCTGCGCTTCTCAGCGAACCGCTGCCGGACCCTCCGCCGGCTGACCACGATCCATTCTGGGCTGACCGGGCGGCCGAGCTGGCGCGTCTTGACGTGGACTGGAAGTCGCTGGGCGACCGGGTTCTCGATGCGCATGTGGCCGAGATGGAACCGCGTTTCGCACAGGTCGGCGTCCGCGCGCTGGGCCCGCGCCGGCTCGAAGTACGTCTCGTTCGCCCGACGCCCTACCTGCTCGACCTGACGGCCTTTGCGACCTACATGCCGATCCATCGCAGTATCGAGATCCTGCGCGATCGCTACGAGGGCCGGCCCGTCAGCGCGATGGGCGTCTGGGCGTGCGATCCGCAGTGGACCAAGCCGGGCTATCACAAGGACGGCTACCCCGGTCTGGTCACGAACGGAGCGTTTCGGCTGGCCGACTGGCGGTTCAAGCGGCGGCTTCTGTTCGAGGCGAACCCTTATTACTGGGACCGGGCGAACGTGCGTTCCCGGACGATCGAGGCGATCGAAATCGAATATCGCAATACGGCCTTCCTGCTCTACGAGCAGGGTCTCGTCGATATGATGATGGACCTGACGATGGACTATACGCCGGAGCTGGTGCATCTGGCCGAGCGGGGTCTCCGTGACGACATTCACGCGATCCCGTCGTTCGGGACATTCTATGTGCGGTTTAATTGCCGCCCCCGTCTCAATGACGGGCGGGAGAATCCACTGGCCGACGCGCGGGTGCGCCAGGCCTTGACCCGCGCGATCGACCGCCAGGCGATCGTCGACCACGTTGCGCGGCTGGGCAATCCGGTTTCGGAGACATTCGTGCCTGCCGGGCAGATACCGGGCTACGAGAGCCCGGAAGGTCTTGGGTATGACCCCGATGCGGCGCGCCGCCTTCTGGCCGAGGCGGGTTTTCCCGATGGCCGGGGCCTGCCGGTGATCGAGTACCTTTTCAACACGGGCGCCCAGAACGAGCCGGTCGCCCAGGCGATCGAGCGGATGTGGGGCCAGACGCTGGGGGTCCGGGTCCGCCTCGTCGCCAAGGAGACCAAGGCGTATGCCGAGGACCTCGTCGCCCACCGTTTCATGACCGCTCGGGGCGGTTGGTTCGGCGACTACATGGACCCGACAACGTTCCTGGACCTCTTCCAGTCGGCCAACAGTCACAACACTTCCGGCTTTATCGATGCGCTCTATGACGATCTACTGGCCGAGGCGGGCAGGACGACCGACCCCGCGCGGCGCCTGGCGATCCTGTCCGCGGCTGAGGGATACCTGCTCACGCAGGCGCCGCTGGCGCCGGTCTACACCTACGTGATGGTCTACGCGTGGGGTCCGCACGTCGTCGGGCTCCACCCGAACCCGCGCAACTGGTTTCCCATGCAGTTTGTCGGCCGGGGCGAGCGGCCGATCGCACGAGGGATGGGGCCCTCATGAAATACATCCTGGTACGGCTGCTTCTGGCAATTCCCATCCTGTGGGTGATCTATACGATCACCTTCGTGATGGTCATCACCGTGCCGGGCAATCCCTTCCAGCAGGCCGACCGGCAGCTTCCCGAGGGCATCCAGCGCGCGCTCGAAGCGCGCTACGAGATCGACAACAACTGGCGCTACTACTGGCAGTACCTGGCCGGCGCGGCTCAACTCGATTTCGGACCGAGTTTCCAGTACCGCGACTGGACCTGTACGCAGATCATCGCCGACGCGCTGCCCGTCTCGCTTGTTTTGGGGATCAGCGCGATGCTGCTGGCCGTCCTCGTGGGCGTGCCGGCCGGCGTCGT
>Ga0272443_10004467_pt1 | contig 15221 bp, 15 predicted proteins | sample SSMAcet12_FD_193581 | JGI IMG/M metagenome (GOLD analysis project Ga0272443, IMG submission 193581) | Marine sediment archaeal communities from Little Sippewissett salt marsh, Falmouth, MA, United States - SSM-Acet-12 | ecosystem: Environmental > Aquatic > Marine > Wetlands > Sediment ...
GCTTCTTCCTTGAATGCTCGGTCAAAGCTCCTACGGATTGATTCCTTCCCCATATGGACTCCTCCTGTGAGTACCATAACTCTATCCTTTCGATCTGTCCACTAATTCGGGGCAAGGACAGCGGCATCCCATCTACTCCTTTAATTGTATCAATGTCACATTCAACTGAGTATCTATACCTTAGTAGCTCCAACACTTCGCTGAATGGTCATATTTATTTCGCAGGTGAAATTTGCGATCTAGAGACAGACTATGCCCATCCATATATTATTAGCGTCTCGCCTGACTTCTCTTCTATTACAACAAAAACAATAGACTCAATATACTCATATCGCCTAATGGGGACAGTGGGAATTAACGGTGGTTTACTTGCACTATATGACTATTCAGGCATACAGCACATCATTACAATTATGGACAACGGCGAGGCACAGTCGATAAGGTCATCAAGTTCTTTTCCTCGTGGTGGTGAAATTCTTGATTTAACAATTAGTGAGGATAACGCAATTGTTGGGTGTGGATATGTCCAATATAGAGGATCGGGATCTGATTGTTACTACTTCAAAATGAACACCAACGGCAAAATAGTATGGAAATATACAAAGGGAAGTTACTCAGAAGATTATTTCAAGCGCGTTTTTTGTACCTCTGATGGTGGATTCCTGTTCGTTGGAAACGTAGAATCCGAAGGTACCGACAGGGGTTCTATTCTCCTCCTCAAAACCGATGCTAACGGGCGGTATTGATTATGATTTTGGTAAGCACATCAAATCGCTTAAAAGGCACCGTAACAAGGCTGTTATCGTCTATTCTACTCATTGCGCTGATTCTCTCCAGCTGTGACCTCGACAAACCAACCGACACCGACCTCGGTTCAGATACGTGGTATTGGATTCTTGACTATCCGGAAGGAATTATCCTGAAGGATGTAATTCCGCTTACAGACAGCACTTTCGTGTTACAGTGTGTGACAACATCTGAGGAGTTGATCCTTCACGTTGATGCTTTTACCCAGACAATCGACACAATCGCAAAACCCATTGACAGCTACATGACTATACTGAGACAAATTGCGGCATCTTCTGATGGAATGGTCTTTATGCTATACCAAGGTTATGATGAAAACGGTGAGTATCTAACTGTCGTCAAGATGTCCTCTGACGGTATTCCTATCTGGGAGACATCAATTGAACAGCGAGCCGAGACATGCTCCATTGAACCAATGTCGAATGGTGGTTGCTTGATCCACGGTATTTATGGTTGCATGAATAGCTTCAAAGAAATGGACTTGTGTTTCTATATTGCAGGATTAGATCATTGCGGGAGGCATATCGGCACGCATTCACTTTGCAGATCTGATTCGTCTGGCACTTTTTACCTTGGTATCTGGGCTATATCAACAGAAAACGACGTGTTCTTTGTAGGATCATTCCAAGCGCATGACTCTGCAGGTTATCGTCAGTGTATCACAAGTATCGAACCCGATTCTTTTACACTGTCAATTACGATTTTAGAATCTCTGGACGCAAATTCCCCGTTGATCACGGAATGCACTGAAGACGGCGTGCTTCTACTGTTCAAGAGAGGGGGAAATGTATTAGATAAGGTAATTATAGATGACAACAAGCAAGTCCAGTCAATCAATTCTTGCCCATATCCTTTTTTCTGGATGACCCTGAATGATATAGGATATAGTATTGAACTCTGATAACACTATTACAGGTTGTGGAATTTTGAGAAATGATTTTCTATACTTCAAAATGGATTCTTATGGCAGCTTCATTTGGCAATTCACTATGGGTACTGACTCACATGATTCATTCCTTCGAGTATTTCCGACTTCTGATGGAGGTTACATTTTCATTGGATGTACATCCTGCAATTATGTAGGCAAAGACTCCAAAGTCCTCCTCCTCAAAACCGACGCCAATGGCCGGTATTGAGGGCAAATCCGGACTCAAATATTCCCTTGACTCTGCCGATCTCAGACATATATTGGCGAAACCGGCGTGGGGCCGTAGTTCAGTTGGGAGAACGCTTGACTGGCAGTCAAGAGGTCAGGGGTTCGACTCCCCTCGGCTCCACCAAAAATTGAAGAGCCTGCTTAATAAGCAGGCTCTTTTCTATATATCATGGTTACGGTCGTGATTGGCGAGCAGGTCAATAACCCTTCCAATTGATGTGGTATACTACACCATTCGAATCAACGTAGAATATCCTGTACGATGGTGCAGATGGTTTGTAACTGTCAGGATCAATCTGTTCTCTTGTTCCGGAGTACGAATTCCAGTTGGAATGATACGTTATCGAGCGGTCGTAATAATCGGGATCTGTTTTGGGCGGTGAAAACAGTGAACGAGTGTGATACACGAGCAATCCACCACCGGTCAAGTCATCGTATGCCTCCGATGGCTCTCCCCATGTAACGAGTACCTGGGAGAAATGCCGCCCCTCCCAGAGAGACATCTCATCTCGTATATGTCCCGTGCAGGAACAGAGAACCACAAGGATCATTATCGTAATAATCGAACTGACTCTCGCCATAACACATCTCCCGCTTTGCACCTCACAGCCAGTCAACAGAATTAATATATTCGATATATTAATATCTTTTTTCGGGCAACATAAAACAGACTGTAAGTAGTATCTACTACTTAAGCTTTTCCTTGAAGAAGTCTGATGTTTTCCGAAGTACGCTTTCGAGAGCATCGGTCGTGCCCTCAAACGGATGAACAGCGCCGAATGTATGCCCCGTGTTCTCCACACGCAAGAACTCGGTATTATCCTTATCCGCCCATTCGAACAGTTGTTTTCCCTCCCGGATTGGAACGGCGACATCCTGCGCACCGTGAACTATCAGCAGAGGTTTCCCAAGCTGCCGTGTGGCTTTCTCAAGGTTTAGAAGGTCATCCTCGTTTTGCTCCAGATCATCAAGCAGTACAGAATTAAGGCGCATCATCTGATTGGTGCGCGTATTCAGGACCTCGAAATATCCCCTCTCACGCCATCGCGCCCTGTGTTTCTCCGAATAGCGGTTGAAATCTGATACCGCTGACCATGTAGCAACAGCGGAAATGGTATCATCCTCTGCTCCCGCAGCGAGAGCAATCCCTCCCCCACGACTGTGCCCGATTACACCGATATCATGACCGGTGATATCTCTATAGAAGCCGTTACGAGCAGCCTTCACGAGTTCCCGCAGCTCCCGGATCTCGCGTGAGAATGTGTTGTCTGCAAACTTTTCGAGTTGATCGAATTCCGTCAGGCTCTCCCCCACACCATTGTACGAGAAATTGAATGTCACCGCCACGAATCCTCGATCAGCGAAATACTCTCCAATGTATGGCCAGAATCCCCAGTCCTTGAATCCCTTGAAACCGTGCACCATCAATATTACGGCTCCCTTTCCGATATTCTCTTCACCAAATAGAGTTGTTCTGATAATCTCGCCGTCGCTTGCCTGGAATGTGATTTCTTTGCCACTCATGTTTGCGAACTCCAATCAGTTTGTTGAACTATAGTACACCTACAGCAATGAAACACATAGGGATTCATGAACTTCCATTATAATAGGAAACAACTGGAAGGATCGTCAAATGTTCCGTTTGCATGGCGGGAGTACCGGGAATCCGGCTGGCATCCCCCCCTCAAATGCCCTTGTCGGGATCGACAGGATGCCATTTTGGTTACGGCTCCCGAATTCCCGGAGTTGTGGCGCCCGCCAAGATTGCGTGTATTAAAACACCCCAAGAACATAGATCTTTATCAGGCGGTAATGGCTGCCCTTTTCTTCTCAAGCGTGTGGGATGGACCAAATCTTTCTCGTTATTAAGCTAACGTAATGAGGATTAATTTGTCAAGAATTCTTTTCTTCGAAATGCGGTTTGGGCTATTCCGCATTTTCTGAAGGATTACCGGTGATTTTTGCTTCAAGGCGGTTTACCACCTCGATCAACTGATCCACCTTTGATTCCAACTCATCAAGATCTTTCTTTTTCGCCACCTTGAGATTCTCGACTGTATGGGTTACCTCGTCTGACACACGATCTCTGAATTTCTGAGTGGAATCATGCGCCTTGTCCATCAATTCACTAATAGCCTGTGACCTTTCAGATTTGGCAAGTTCGCCCTTCTGAATAAGCGTATCGATTATCTCCTCGGCCTTCTGCCGAGTAACCTCGATTGCTCCCAGTGAGGCAAGCATTGTTTTCTTAAGAATATCCACGCTCGACTCTCCTCCGTGTGCAATAAGTACCCTTAGCATCTCGAGTGTCGGCCTGTCAGCCGTTCTGCCCCTCAGCGATTGAAGAAACGCTTTCCCCAGCACGCGCGTCGTGGCATCCTCACCGGATACATTATCAATGACCCTGACCCGTCGACCCTCACGGATCAACTCGATTACCCGATCAAGCGTAATATTCTCCGCCGATTGCGGATCATACAACCGCCGATTCGAGTATCTCTTCAGAACATACTCCATATTTTATTATATGGTGCGACGCACCAGTTGTTGCAAGAAAAAAAGGAATTGAGGATTGAGGTTTCTTACTGCTTTGCTAAGGAAACAAGAACGATGTTTACGATCTCGAGAAGACGTTCGCATGAAAAAGGCTTTTTGACAAACATATCACCGCCTACCTGGAACGACCGCCCCTGGTCATCGCGGGAATCCTTACCTGTCAGAAAAATAACCGGTATATCCTTCGTTTCAGAGTTTTTCTTCAACTCATCGCAGATTTCATAGCCGTCCATATTCGGCATCATGATATCAAGCAGAATCAGATCCGGTTTTATTTCTTTGGCACGCTCTATGCCCATAACGGAGGAATTTTCCGTAGTAACCCGATAACCGGCATTTTCGAGAAATGCCTCGATAATCTGAGTGATTTCGGCCTCGTCATCTATGACAAGTACCTTCGCTGTCTTTGTGTTAATTTTGCTCGTCATACTCACCTATTCAGTATATCGGCTCTGCTTTTCAGAACTATAACAAAAAGAGAAATCTCTCACATTGATCGTGAAAGGGACACCGCAACCCTCAGGGTTTCTGCAAGTTCTTGTGCCATAAATGGTTTCTTGATAAACAGCGTTCCACCATGCGCGAAGCTCAAGCATGCATCATCATGATAGTCTTTTGCCGTCAAAAAGACCACCGGGACATCTTTTACATACCCCTCCTCGGTCAGTTTATCGGCCAGTTCGTAGCCATCCAGCCCCGGCATCATGATATCGAGTAATACAACATCAGGTTTGTACCGCTTGACAAGTTCCACAGCTTTCTCAGAATCGGTCTCACCGGCAACCTCGAATCCGAATTCTGAAAGAAGGCTGACAATGGATGATATCACTTCCGGCTCATCGTCCACTGCAACGACCCGGATTAAATCCAATGAGGTATCGTCGAACTCATCCTCGAAGAAAATATCGTCTTCAACCATTCGCGATTTCATTTCTCTGTATTCTCCCCGGTTGCCTCAAGAGCAATTACAGCTCTGACCGTATTAATTAATGCTTCCCCGGAGAACGGTTTCCTCATATAGACCTCACCACCGGCATCGAATGATTCTCCGGCATCCCATCTAATATCGTGTCCGCTTAGGAAAGCAATCGGGATATGCTTGTATCTATCATCTTCCCTTAAAATCCTCGCCAATTCATACCCGTCCGTTTCAGGCATCGAGATATCAAGGAGCATAATGTCCGGTTTGAAATCTTCAAGTGTTTCTATTGCTTCCCTTGCGGTTAGTGCGGTTCTAACCTCGAACCCGTTCCGTACAAGATATCTCTCGATAAAATCAAGAACCAGCTTCTCATCATCGACTGCAAGCACACATTGATTCGTACTCATTCCAATTCCCTCTTTTTGATCCTTCGTTCTTTAATATCGACAGGTAATCAGAAGCAATTAACCACGAAGTAGTTCTTCGTAGAATTCGGGGCGGCGGTTTTGGAAAAGGTCATTCCACGGGGTCACCATCTTATCCTCAGCAGCAGATGGATCAATATCAGCAATTCTGGCAACTTCCGTATCCTCGTCAGACCGGCAGATCAGTTTTCCATCCGGGCCGGTAATCTGGGATGATCCGGTAAAATGCAGATCGAGTTTATCGAGGCTTTCATCTCCTATACGGTTAGCTGTGATTGCGAATATTCTGTTTTCAACTGAACGGGTTTTCATTATCTCCTGGCAGAACCGTGTAACAAGATTTGAGGGATGACAAATTATATGCGCCCCCTGCAGCGCAATGACACGACACAACTCAGGGAAGAAATAATCAAAGCAGATCATCATTCCGATTTTAACTCCCCCTCGTTCGAAACAGATCGGCTTCAAATCACCCGGATCGAAATATCCTGTCTCCGGACCGAACAGATGTATTTTACGGTATATATGATATTGTCCACCCTGGACAAGAACCGCAGAGTTGAATAATCTACTTCCATCCTTCTCCGGCATTCCGAATACGATTGTCCTACCCTGCCGTTTTGACAACTCCATCAACCTGCGGCAGGTTTTTCCGTTCGGGATTTCCTCGGCATACTCGGCAAGCTGCTCACGGTCAGAAAACAGATATCCGGTATTGCACAACTCGGGGGTGACAATCAATTCGGCGTCCGTATTCGATATCATGTCGCATAAACGATCAACATTATCATCCACAGCAAGACGCTTCGGTTCTGTCTGTACGAATGCTACTCTCAAATCATCCCCGTCGTGTCAGCATCTGAGGAGTCTGCGGGAGTTTCTCTCAGCGGTTCATTCTTATTTATGTCATAGGTAACGATTTTCCAGATTCCTGATCGCATCAGCCTGATCCGGCTTTTTTCAAAGAAATCGCTGTAGCCAATCGTGTTCGGATAAACTGCAAACTCCAACCATGCGGAGTCTTTCATTACTCTAACCGAACGGGAACTAAAAGCTGGCTTGAGTCCGTTGGTATATGTCAATTCCATAAGAAGCCTGTTTGCATCGAACCCCTCAGATTTTGCTTTCAACGAAAGATGTTTATCTATCAACATCATGTCACCGGAATTAACGGCTTTCTCGATATCATCCGCAATCGACTCGATTGCCGTCCTGTCGTCAACTGTCTCTGCCGGTCCGCATCCCAAACACACTACGATTATTGCAAGGATACCGAATATAGCTGTATATTTCATATCAGTTCTCCTTTCGATGAGGGCAAAGTTATTATAAATCGTGCTCCGCCTTCAGGTCTCTCTTCATACTCGATTGTCCCGTCATGATCGCTGATAATTCGATGAGACAGGGCAAGTCCGAGACCTGTACCACTCTCTTTTGTCGTGAAATATGGACGGAATACTTTCTCTCGCTGGCTCGATGGTATTCCGGGACCATTATCTTCAACCATGATACGGACACCATGATCTCCATCGACTAATAGCCTCACCCAAATCTCGCAATCCTCACTGCATGCTTCGATAGAGTTTTTAATAAGGTTTATAATCACTTTTTTGATATCATCACGATCCGCCTCGATCGATACTGACTCCTCAATCTCGCTTTTAAGAGTGATGTCTTTGGACATTGCCTCGACTTTCATCAGGTCGCATACTTCATTCACGAGTATGGACAAGTCGAGCATTTCCTGTTTCGCAGCGTGAGATCGAGCAAGTGCGAGAAACTGGTTCACAATCTCATTCAGGCGTGCTATCTCGGAGCGGATATTACTGACAAGCTGAGAATATTCATCGCTGTCCTCACGCGGTTCGAACTCCGATTTCAGCCTCTGTGAAGCTATCCCGATTGCGTTCAGGGGATTTCTAATCTCATGCGCCACACCCGCCGCAAGATTACCGAGTTCGGACAACCGTTCGCTCCGTTTTGCGGCACGCTCCATTTTGCGCTCTTCGGTGATATCGTGAATAACGCTGACAGCCCCAATCTCCCGACCATCCGGACCGGTCACCTCCGATGCCGCCACTATTGCTTCGATCTCTCCCCCATCCGGCAGTTTGATCCGTCGCTCTCTCCGTGCTGTCTCCCTACCGACCCTCTGAAGCATCAGGGGATCATCATTAAACAAGTCCGCATATTTCATCCCAACAGCTTCCGATTCCCGCCTCCTGAATAGCTCTTCCGCACGAGGATTAAACAGCTTGATAATTCCGGAACTGTCAACAACGACAACAGCACTCTGCATCGAGTCGAGAATATTGCCCGTCACCCGTTTCATTCTCACAAATGAATTCTCGAGTGCGCGGTAGTTCAGATTTGCTAACAGCAGGATTACGACAAGGAATGACACGACAAACAGGATAATGCCGATTGCTGTCAACTGGTGACGGAAATTGCGGGTCACCTGTTCAAATCCATCCATCGACAACCCGATTCTAAGTACTCCGGATGGAAGACCGCTCGCCTCAAACGGACGGATTACTTCAAGAACATTTTGCCCCTGAAATTCAACCTCTCTTGCTCCGAAACCATTCTCTTCAAGTATTTCCTGAACGAATGGATCGGATTCTATCTTTAGGACCTGCCCTATGTCACGGGATGAGAGTACAACCCCCTCATCGGTTTGGAAGAAGACATATTCGATACCCATCTCCGATCCAATTCCCCGAATCAGGGTTCCGATTCCAATTTGACGATTAAAATTATCCAATACACTATAATCAGCGAATAGAACCACCGCTCCGGGCGAATCGGTTCGTGAGATTGCAAGGACAAGCTGTGCGGGAATAACCGGATTCTCATCTCCAACAACGAAACTCGCGCTCCGAACATGCCCCATCGCTATATCCTCGAATGGGAACCGTTCGACGAATGAGGGATCGTATGTTGTCCCGATTGCATCCACAACACTCGACATCACAATCTCGCCATCGGTATTGACGACATCCATTCGGTTGATTCCAGTCGACTGGCAGATTCGTGCTATCTGAAGAGGTGAAAGATCGCCATCCTCGAAACGAAGCCCGGTTAGGGCGGCAACATCTGAAAGGTTATCCATGACCAGATTATTCACCATGTTGCTTGCCGCAACCGTATTACTGCTGGAGCGTATAACAGCTTCAACCAGCCCCTTCGCCTGATCTTTCATCATCCGCTTGATATTATTGCTGTTCTCGCGGATTCCTACCACTACGATGGTAAGAAACAGAGCCGCAAGCGACACGCCTACTAAGGCAAATACCTGCGGCTTGATGCTGAGAATAAATCTCAGAGAACCTTTCTTTGATGGTAAATCCTGCACGATTTTGAATTAACCGGGGCACAATCCGACAGTCAAGGCAAAACCCTGTTTTATTGTTGAGTGTATTTCGATGATTTCTATATTTAAGTTATGGTAAAATTGCGTTGCATAATCATATACCTGGTCGCTGCACTGCTGATATCCTCATGTGGAGGTTCCGGCGGTGATGAGAATCTCTCTTCGAATGATCTCGAAAGAATTCGCAACGAGGAAACCGGCATTGTCATTATGTATTACGAGGGTGAGCCGTTCACAGGTACTGTTGAAGACTCGATTCCACAAGCGGGTGTCGACAGACTCAGGACCAATTATAAGGATGGTCGGATACACGGCAAACAGACCGGATGGTACCCGGACGGCACGATTGAGCGAGAATTTCACTTCCACGAGGGTTATCCCCATGGTACTCAGGTAATGTATCAGCCAAACGGGCAGGAATTCATAGAGTCTAATTTCCAATATGGAAAGAAGGATGGTGAATTCAAGCATTGGTATGACAATGGTCAGCTCTCTTCAATTGTGGTTTACGAAAATGATACTGAGATTTCACGTGTCGAGTACACCCCGGATGGTTCAGTCAGGGACAGCTTATCAGAATTTTAGGCTGAGATTTCGACCGAACATCCCGCTCTTTCGAATTTCTTGTTTTGGAACCTAAACCACTGTATGACAACACCCGAAACAGTCATTATGCGCTATTAATGGCTTGCCATACGATTAGTATGCAGTATCTTAAAGTAGTACAAACCCATATTCAAAGATACGGAGACAATATGAATAGAGCCAACCTGATCGCGGTAGCCATCATCACTATACTGGCTGTCTTCGCACTATCATCAATCTCTGCAGCTGATCAGAAAGTGGACTACCAAACCGCAAGAAATACCACAGCTCACATTGCTGTGACTGTATCTGTCAGTGACCTTCCATTTGAGAAGGATGTTCAGACAAAGAGACCGGATAGAATCATTCACAAACATCCGCGCCCGGCACCTCCGAGCGATCAATATCTCGAAGAACTGCAAAAAGATGCCAATACAAGGGGTGTGGCAATCGCGAAAACTGATGCTGCAAAGGACGATAAACCCTCGGGCTTCGTTACAGTTTGCAATGACTATATTGGGGTAACATCCACCGGATGGAATCCTCCCGATCCGCATGCCGCTGTCGGTCTGAATCACGTTGTTGCTGTAGTGAACAGCTCGATAGCAATCTTCGACAAAGAAGATGGCGATCTTTTATTTCAAACATCGGCATCGTCATTCTTCTCATCGGTTAGCCCGCCATCGACATTCATTTTCGATCCAAAAGTCGTATATGACAAATGGGAAGACCGATTCGTGATACTCTTTCTCTGTACAAATGATGTCGATCAATCATCATATCTTGTAGCCGCTTCAAAAACCGGTGACCCAACAGGCGACTGGTGGCTCTATGATCTCGATGCATCCATGAACGGCACTACCCCGGTTAACGAGTGGCCGGATTATCCCGGTCTTGGGTTTGATGCCACCGAAGCGGTATATATAACATCCAACCAGTGGGATTTCACCTCAGGCTTTGTCTATTCAAAGATCAGAATTCTCGACAAGACCGAATTATACAGCGGTACCATGACTGGTTGGAATGACCTGTGGGACATGCGTTATCATAATAATGATGTCGTGTTTACGATTAAACCGGCGCTGACACTCAGTGATGATGCCGGTGGTGAGTATCTTCTCAGTAACATCTGGTATGGCGCTCCCTATACGACTTATTGGAAACTGACAAATCCTGTTTCGGCATCCCCCACTCTTACGATACAACCTCAGGTCGATCTTGCCGCCTCATACACCATTCCGCCGAATCCACAGCAGTCTGGTACTTCAACACGGCTTGAACCGGTTGGACCAATGACTCAGGATGTATTCTACCGGAATGATAGGTTATTTACAGCGTTCTCACAGGGATACATTTTCAATGAAAAAACTGTTGCGGCTCTGAGGTTGATCGGAATCAATACAACGACCGCAGATCCGTTCCTCGATGAAATATTCGGAATGGATGAGAAGTTCTATTTCTTCCCCGCCATAGCAACCGACCACCAGGACAAGATTTTCCTAATCTTCTCACGTTCTGCAACGGATGAGTACGCAAGTATCTACTATGTCCAGAATTATGATGTCGACCAGATATCATACCCACTGAAAGTGGGAGGCGGCTATTATGGCGCCGGTTCAACTGCAAGGTGGGGAGACTATGGAAGCATTGCCGTCGACCCGGATGACAGATCCATGTGGCTGTTCCATGAATGGCCGACTTCGAGTCACGCCTGGTCTACATGGATCGGTCAGATACCCGGAAGTCCCCGTCAGGCAAACCTTCTCTCACCGGAGACTTCATATACAGACAGTAACAAGGTCCTGACTTTCGAATGGGAGAATGTGGCGGAAGCCGACAGTTTTATTCTTCAAATTGATACGGATGCTCTCTTCTCATATCCAGATTATGAATTCAGGGTCGATCAAACATCTTACACGGATTCATTCTTCACAGCCGGAACATATTATTACTGGCGAGTGGCGACACTGAATCACTGCGGGCAGTCCGATTTTACCGATCACAGGTCATTCAGGCTCTGTGATATTACACATGGTAATGCTGATGGTATTGGAGAGACAGATATCGACGATGTTGTCTTTCTGATAAGTTACATCTTTGTAGGTGGGACCGCCCCAGATCCACTCTGGATTGGTGACAACAACTGCGATGACACAATTGACATTGATGATGTTGTCTATTTGATAGAATACATTTTCAACGGAGGACCAGAACCCTGTAACGGCTGCTGATATCAGTCGCTGTTATTCCCGAGTTAACAGGATATTACCTGTCTCGGGCGAGTTCCTCCACAGCTTTTCTTAAATCGGCGATCTGGGCTTTCAGGTCGTCGATTTCTTTTGTCTTCTTATACAACTCCTGTATAGCAACAAGCGCGATACCGGCAGGATCAACTGTCGAGATCGAATTATCATCACCGATGCCGAACAGTGCACTTAACTCCTGAGCGTTCGGACCGATGTGACGTCTCTCCGGATCCGACTTGTAATTCCAGGCCATAATATCGAGTTCGAGAAGTTTTTCGAGTATTTCCCCTCCATCGATTGTCTCGAAATTTTCTTTGAGATCTTTGCTGCCGGCATTTGTCCATTCACCGGCACTTGAAAGATATGCACCGGTTGAGGTGTTTATAAGCTTTGTTGGCTCGTTGGGTGCAGTACCTGACTGATTCGTGATGTAGAGTCCTGCATCCGCCCGTAATACCATCTGCTCTCCGATGCCGGATGCTATCGAGTCATTCACATCCAGTGAGAAATTCGCTGACAAAACAAACGCGCCCGGATGATTTGCTTTCGCGCTAAACCCGGCAGCAAGAGCATAATCGTTTCTTGCCGCACAGCTTCTCCCCCCCGGTATTACAGAGTATTTGCCGGAAGCATCGTTATCCGTACCGCCGCCGATTGTGGAAGACCCACCGTATGCCTTGTTGTTCCAGCCGCCTACAACAGCCGCTCTGCTGCCATCCGCCAGATTGGCCTGCCCTCCGAGAACAGCCGAATATAAACCCGTTGCGGTATCCGCATAACCACCTGCAACAACCGCAGCCAATCTATCCGCATAATTGTATGTGCCACCACCAACGAAAGTCCACTGATCGCCCGCATTGTTTTCTAATCCTCCAGCAACCACTGAATGAGAACCGGTTGCAATATTCGTCTGACCGCCACTAATAACTGTGTATTGATTGAGTGCCTGATTGTCACTCCCCCCGGCAATTGTGGAATAATTGCCGGTAGCATCGTTATCGTTACCGAGTGACATTGCGAGAGTTCCGGTGTTCGTATTACCCGACCCGACATTCATTTTGCCCCCGGCGGATAGATTTTCGGATGCGGAAATACCACCCGTAACAGTCAGCTTCTCCGTCGGTTCTGTGGTTCCAATCCCGACAGAATCATCGATTTCATTGAGAACAACTCTCGTGTCCTCGACCTGCCATGCGACATCATCCATCGCGGCGGATGTCTGGACAGATCCATCCGGGAATTTGTAACCGCCTTCTGTGGAATGAATTGTACCGGCAACCTCGAGTGCTTCCTCAGGTTCAGTTCCGATTCCCACGCGACCGTCACGATAGACCACGAATGTGTGCTCCTGTTTGCTTTCGCTCGATGAATCGACCGCAATTGCCGCACCGTCTTCTGCTTTTGTAATCCGAAGAGATATCGATTCCGTTGCTGCGTCAGCTATTCCGACCGTGCCACCAACAGCTATGTCATCGGCGACTCTCAGTCCACCTTCGATATCGAGTTTTGCCTGTGGTGTCGATGTTCCGATTCCCACCGAATCGGTTAGAGTCTGAAGGCTGATATATCGCCCGTAATCGGCCCATCCGCTGACTATTCCGACATCATCATGGCTCGCAGCCCATGCCGATCCATCCCATTTGATAACCTGACCGTTCTGCGCGCCGTTCTGGTTAAGGTCGATGAACAGGATTGATCCGTCGGAAATCTTGGTCGAATCGACCGAGTTGTCAGCGAGCTTGTCAGAATCAACCGAATTGTCGGCAAGCTTATCCGAATTGACCGCTCCATCGGCGAGTTTTGCGTTCGATACAGCCAGATCAGCGATGTTTGTTTCGGTAACTGTGCCGTCCTCGATATTATCACCTGTGACCGCATCGTCCGCGAGATCATCGGTGTCGACCGAGCCGTCTGCGATATGTTCCGATGAGACAGCATCCAGCCCCAGTTTATCGCGGTTAACCGCTCCATCCGCAATTTTCGATTCGGTGATAGCGTCATCCGGTACATCGGCGGCGATATCCGATGAATCGGATACGCTTGCGACGAATGAGTATGGTACCGCGATTAGACGAGTTCTCGGCGTGATTTCCTCGCCACCGACAGAGATGCTCAAATATCGGGTTCCGGATGAGAAAATATCACCTGGAATTGACGTGGTTTCTCCGAGTGTAAGTGAAAACAGACCGTCTGTAACGGGGACCTGTGTGAAAGATTCTGACCAGAGGAGCAGACCGCCCTCGTCCGAATCGTAGATTGCGGCGATGATATCGACCGGTGTTTCTATGGGGTCGCCGTCAATGTCGATCAGACGGCCCTGATATGAGATTTGGCCGGGGATTTCGACCGCCGGAGCGGGTGTTGCCGTAAACAATAACAGGCAAATCGCCAGAAAGCCCAGTGCCGCCTGGACTTTCCTGCTGTAGCTTCGTTTCATTTCGCCACTCCTGTGAGGTATATAAGGATATATTTTTCTCGAACATGGCGCTGATTTGTCCCGGTATGATATGACGAAAATACAGTGGATTTCGGGTGTAGCTGGCTCCACTCAACCATTATTCAGGATAACTAAAACTTCAAAAAAGTCAAGGAAACAAGCACGGGATGAAGGTCTGTTTCCGGAGTGAGCGAAGCGAACGCAGAAACCCGACAAATCATATTTCCGTAGGTCAGGAATCCTGCATTCCTGACGATTTCTTCGCTGTCATTCCCGCGGAGGCGGGAATCCAGGCAAGGTTGGTTGAGGTCAAACGCTTGATTTTCATAACCGATATTAAATCATATTCTTTGAAATGATTCTACGAAGACCGAAATCAACACCCTATACGAAAACTACGCTGCCTCATACAGCAAAGGACTGGACCCCTGCCTGCGCAGGGGTGACAACCGCTGGCGTGGCCCGGGTCCGACCCGGGTATCATTCTGATGTATACAAGAGACGAAATCCTCTTTTCAACACAGCATGGATTTTCTAAACTGTCATCTTATCTTCATATTCGATATTGTAAGATACCCGGGGCAAACAGGGGCTTGTTGACAAACCCGGCATTTTGGTTCTGACTTCTATTAGTTATGTCAAGATCGGAAGTGTTCGTTCTTGAAGATGTTTATTCTCGCAGATTCGAGCAAGAAAGCTCTCAAGAGCTGTGAA
>Ga0272443_10004468_pt1 | contig 15219 bp, 11 predicted proteins | sample SSMAcet12_FD_193581 | JGI IMG/M metagenome (GOLD analysis project Ga0272443, IMG submission 193581) | Marine sediment archaeal communities from Little Sippewissett salt marsh, Falmouth, MA, United States - SSM-Acet-12 | ecosystem: Environmental > Aquatic > Marine > Wetlands > Sediment ...
TTTGCCATTGGCATATTTCTCTGGCTTGTCCTTGCAGAGACCACTGCACGCGATGCAAACACGCTGTTTGTGATGACACCGGGCGGTTCTTCAGTGGTATCCCCTGACTTTAATTTCAACAGCTTCACAATGATACTTATCCTGGCCATCTTATGCATGATTGCTGGCATAGTTCAATTTTTTATGGGGTTCGGCAAATTTACGAATGCTTTATTAGTTTTTGTGGGTATCATGCTAACGATCAGCTTCCTGGCCTGGGGAGCCAGTGGCGGTTCGATCAATGTGGGCGGCATGTTGAGGATCATGATCATGCGCAGCATCGCCATTGTCCTGGGCGCGCTGTCCGGCATTCTATGTGAGCGTGCCGGCGTGACCAACATCGCCATTGAAGGGATGATGATCACCGGTGCATTGGTTGGTGCAGTATGTGGAAGCCTGTGGGGCCTTTGGGCTGGTGTCCTGGCGGCAATAATCGCCGGGGGGTTAATCTCAATTGCTCACGGCATTCTTTCCATCAAATTCAAGGTTGACCAGATCATCTCCGGAACGATCATTAATATTTTCACGATCGGGCTCACCTCATATATCGTGACAAAAATTCTTCAGGAAAGAGAATGGCAGTATCTAAACGAGTCTGGCATCTTCATGCCTTACAGCATCCCAGTTCTCTCAGAAATCCCATATATTGGGCCAATCCTCTTCAACCATAATATTTTTGTATACAGCATGTACATTCTGGTCGTTGTACTAACCATTGTATTATTCCGTACAAAATGGGGATTACGGCTGCGGGCCGTAGGCGAACATCCCAAAGCTGCCGACACACTTGGTATTAACGTATTTGGGATTCGCTATTTAGCAGTCATCTTGAGCGGCATGTTAGCCGGTTTTGCCGGGTCTTATTTCTCTCTCGGTTCTGCCGGTTATTTCAACCAGTCAATGACGGCTGGACGCGGTTTCATCGCCCTGGCAGCCATGATCTTTGGCAACTGGACACCTGTTGGGTCCCTGGGAGCCGGTTTGCTGTTTGGTTTCTCAGAAGCCCTCGCAACAAACCTTAATTTGCTTGGGGTACCGATTCCGTCAGACATCCTGGAAATGGTACCTTACGTCCTCACAATGGTTGTGTTGGCCGGCGTGGTCGGCCGCAGTCGGGGGCCTGCCGCAGCGGGTACGCCCTACGAGAAAGAATCATTATAAAGTTACCCGGAGAGCTGTCTTCATAAAGTAATCCGCTAATCGCAGAGCAAACCATCCGGATGAATCACTACCGGATGGTTTTTTATTCGCCAAGAGTATAATTAAGGGTGAAAAACGGTCAGAATGGAGCAGGCATGCAGGAAAAAGTTCATCCAATATATTTGGATTACAACGCCACCACGCCCATCGTCAAAGAGGTTGCAGATGTGATGGCGCCCTACCTTTATGCACATTTCGGGAATCCCTCCAGCACTCATCCTTTCGGTGTACAGGCGAAACTGGCGGTCGAAAAGGCTCGCAAACAAGTTGCCGATTCGATCAACGCTGAGGCCGGTGAGGTACTCTTCACAAGCGGTGGTACGGAAAGCAATAATTTTGCGATCCGCGGTTATGCACTCGCCAGCCAAACAAAAGGCAGGCACATCATCACCAGCGCTGTTGAGCATCCTGCCGTCCTGGAAGTGTGCCGCTATCTGGAAGCCCAAGGGTTCACGGTCACCACCCTGCCGGTTGACGAATACGGCATGGTCAATCCCCTGGACCTGCGAAATGCGCTCTCACCGCAGACCATCCTGGTCAGCATTATGCACGCGAACAATGAGGTGGGGACCATCCAGCCAATCCGGGAATTAGCAGACCTGGCGCACAGCGTGGGTGCAGTTTTCCACACGGATGCCGCCCAATCCCTGGGAAAGATGCCCGTTGATGTACAGGCATTGGGGGTTGACCTGCTCTCCATTGCCGGGCATAAGCTCTACGCGCCCAAAGGCATCGGTGCGTTGTATGTGCGCACCGGGATCCAGCTTGACAAGTTGATGTACGGCGCCGACCATGAATTCAACAAGCGGCCAGGCACGGAAAATGTTCTGGAAATCGTTGGTCTGGGCAAAGCCTGTGAGGTTGCCAGGCGAGATCTTGACAAGAATATGGCCCATTTCAGGGAAATGCGTGACCGCCTTCATTCGGGGCTTCGTGAGGCTCTGCCAGAGGGCAGTTTTCTCCTCAATGGACACCCCGACTTGCGCCTCCCCAACACCCTCAGCCTGGCATTCTACATGGTCGAAGCGAACACCCTCCTTGCAGAGATCGGTGATCGGGTTGCCGCTTCTGCCGGCGCGGCCTGCCATTCTGATGACATTGACCTTTCGCACGTCCTGGTAGCCATGCAGGTGCCCATTGACTATGCAATGGGGACGGTCAGGTTTTCCGTTGGCCGGGGCTCAACGCCTGAGGAAATCGATCAGGCTGTCCAGGTACTGGTCGAATCTCTCCATTCGCTCCTGCCCCAATCCCAACCAGATAAGTCTGATCTGGAAAAGGACATACAGGACATCAAACTGACCCACTACACGCATGGTTTAGGGTGCGCATGCAAACTGCGTCCGCAAGCACTGGAGAAGGTTCTGGCAAACTTACCGCCGACCATCGACCCGAAAGCACTGGTGGACATTTCAACCAACGACGATGCTGCCGTCTATCAGCTCAGCGACGATCTGGCAGTGGTGCAAACCGTGGATTTCTTCACACCTATTGTGGATGATCCCTACTGGTTTGGGGCGATCTCTGCTGCCAATTCCATATCGGATGTTTACGCCATGGGCGCACAACCTATTTTCGCTTTGAACATCGTCGGGTTTCCCTCAAACCGCCTTCCGCTCCAGGTACTCGAAGCAATCCTTCAAGGCGCGCAGGAAAAAGCACGGGAAGCCGGTGTCTCCATTCTGGGCGGCCACACTGTAGACGACACCGAACCCAAATATGGAATGGCCGTCACCGGGCTTGTTCATCCTGATAAGGTGATCCGCAACAGCACGGCCCAACCAGGCGATGCACTCATCCTCACCAAACCGATCGGGCTGGGAATCCTCACGACCGCGCTCAAACAGGGGTTGGTCAGTCGCGAAGTCGAGGCGAAAGCCATCCGGATTATGGCTGAACTCAATAAGACAGCTGCCGAATGTATGCAAGCATATCCCGTGCACGCTTGTACAGACGTGACCGGATTCGGCTTGCTGGGGCACCTGCATGAGATGACTGCCGGGTCGAAAGTAAACGCCCTGCTTCACCTGGGCAATATCCCTATCATCCCCGAGGCGCGCGAGTTGGCTGGTATGGATATCATCCCCGGTGGTACACGCAACAATTTAAGTTTTGTAATGCCGCATGTGGCTTTTTCTAAGAATATCTCTCAACGTGACCAATTCTTGCTGGCAGACGCACAAACCTCCGGCGGTTTATTGATCAGCCTGCCTGAAAAGGAAGCCAGGGAATTACTCGAAAATCTCCAAAATAACGGAGTCAATGCAAGCGTGATCGGTGCCATTTCACACTCCGGCGAGGGAAAAATCACCATCGATGATTAGAAAATACCTGTGGCTCCATCTGGATTAAGAAATCAATTAAAAAAACTTACTTTTTCATGACATCAATTGAAGTATTTAAAGTCGGGTCATACTTTAGTCGATAAATCCTATGGAACCTTATAAAATATAGATTGAGTGGAAAGAATATTTTGTAAAATTGATTCATAAGAGTCGAAATAAAGCCCTGGAAAGGAAATTTAAATGGTTATTTTAAATGTATCCAATATATCAAAACGCTTTGGTGACGTGCAGGCTGTAGATGATCTGAGTTTTGAAGTCAAACAGGGAGAGATCTTCGGCTTGTTGGGTCCTAACGGTGCTGGAAAGACCACAACCATTCGTATGATCCTGGATATCTTCACACCCGATTCTGGAGAGATCGCTGTTTTAGGTGGAAAGATGAACGAAGAGAAGAAGAACCGGATCGGTTACCTGCCTGAGGAACGTGGGCTTTACCAGGATATCCCTCTGGAACGCTGCCTAAATTTCCTGGCAACCCTCAAGGGCATGGACGAAACAACGGCCTCCGCGCGACTGGCAGAATACATGAAACGCTTTGAGCTATATGAAAGCCGAAACAAGAAAGTTAAAGAACTCAGCAAGGGTATGCAGCAAAAAGCCCAACTGATCACCACACTGGTACACGACCCTGACCTGGTGATCATTGACGAACCATTCACCTCACTTGACCCGGTCAATACAGAAATGGTTAAGGACCTTCTGGAATCAAAACGAGATGAGGGCAAAGCGATCATTATGTCCACCCATCAGATGAACCAGGTTGAGGAACTCTGCGACCGAATCCTGCTGATCAATCACGGTCAGCGTTTACTATACGGCACATTGCGGGAAATTCAGAGTAATTTCTCATCCCGCGATATCCTGGTGACACCCCTTACCACGCTTCCCAATTCGATCAAAGGTGTCCGTGAAATCCATAAATTGAATGGGCGCTTCCGCCTTGTCTTGAATGAGGGCGCTCAACCAAACCAGATCATCAAAGACCTGATCAATCAAGGTGTTGAATTGAACGAATTCGAGATTGCTGTTCCAGCTTTGAATGAGATCTTCATCAAGGTCGTCCAAGAGCAAGGGGATGAGAAAAATGAATAAGACCTGGCAGGTCATCAAATATGAATATAGGCGGCATGTCTTCCGCAAACGTTTCCTGGTCATGTTATTAAGTTTGCCGGTTGCCATTTTAGCCCTGGTCCTACTGTCCTATATAATCGCATCAATCTCAATTGATAAAACACCTGTCGGGTATATTGATCCGGCTGATGTGATTGATGAATCGTTGATCGTTGAAGAAGGTGGCAATGCATATGAGCCTGTGATCAGTTTTCTTCCTTTTTCAGGTGAAGAGCAGGCAGTGCAAGCCCTTGAATCGGGAGACATTCAGGCTTTTTTCTCACTTCCCGAGGATTACCCGGATACACTGGATGTCAAGCTGACCTACGCTGAAGAACCAGACAGCATCATTCAGAGTCAATTCACCGATATCATCCAGAACAGCATGATCGCTGCCGAGAATCTTTCCCCAATAATGGCGGAAAGACTTCAGGAAGGCAGTTTGATCACATTTGTCGCCCTGGATGGCAGCCGTGAGGTGAATGAGGAACATTGGTTCATGATCTTTACACCCTTCATAGCCGGCGCGATGTTTATCATCGTCGTTATGTCAAACGGGGGATATTTGCTGCAGGCTGTCGTGGAAGAAAAGGAGAATCGCACGATGGAGATCGTGATCACCTCAGTCTCCCCCAATCAACTAATGACCGGGAAGATCATTGGAAATATCGCTGTCGGATTAACGCAGCTCATCGTCTGGTTGATATTCTTATGGATTGGATTATCCATCAGCGGCAATGTCTGGCCAATTCTCAAGGATTTTTCCCTGCCAACAAATTACATCCTGGTCATGCTCCTGATTATGCTGCCTGCTTTTGTAATGGTCGCTGCCCTGATGGCTGCCATTGGTTCCACAATGACAGAAATGCGGGAAGCGCAACAGGTTTCAGGCATGTTCTCGTTATCTATCACAATCCCCTTCTATGTTTCAACCATCATCATGGAAAATCCAAACGGGCTGCTAGCAATGATCCTCAGCTTTTTCCCTCTGAGCGCGCCAATCACGGTTCTGATGAGAATGGCATTCACGGTCGTCCCAACCTGGCAGTTGGCGATCAATATCGCCATCCTATTTATCTTTGCTATCTTCTCAATCTGGTTCGCAGGCAGAGCATTTCGCATGGGAATGCTCCAGTATGGGAAAAAATTGCCGCTCAAAGACGTCTTCAAAAGGCTTGGTGAGAAATGAATAAAACCTGGATTGTATTTAAAACAGAATTCATCAATACTGTTACTCGGCGTTCCTTCCTTATCATGTTGATCCTTGTTCCGCTTGTCCCGGCATTGATCCTTGGCGGCATTTCACTGTTCAAAGGTGAAGATTCTGATGCCGGCATTACCGAAATGTTCCAGCCAGACCTAACGGTCGAGGTTCATGAAGGTTATGTCGATCAAGCTGGGATCATTAACGGCATTCCGGACTGGATCACGGAAGACCGCCTGGTCGCCTATACCGACGCTGAAACGGCCCGAAGAGATACCCTTTCAGGAAAGCTTACAGGGTACTACGTCATCAAACCAGACTACCTTGAATACGGCTCTATCTTGTATTATCGCGAGGATTTCAATCCAATAACTGGGTTTGAGTCAACCCCAATAATCGATGGTCTCATCAACTATAACCTTTTGGGCGCTGACCAAAGCTTGTATCAAGCCTATCAAAATCCAATCCGCGTGGAAAAGGTCGATATTGCGCTTGATGTGACCGAGCTGGACCAGAGCAATCCCCTCTCCTACTATATCCCCTACAGCATCACCTTCCTGCTTTATTTCGTGATCATCAATGCGTCAAGTATGCTGCTGGCAAGTATCGCAAAAGAAAAGGAAAACCGGGTAATTGAAATCATATTGAGTTCGATCAAACCCGAACAACTTCTGACAGGAAAGATCCTGGGGCTTGGTCTCGCAGGGTTGCTCCAGATGGTAGTCTGGATGGGCAGTGCTTTACTATTGTTAAGGATTGGTGGAACCACAATCGAAATCCCAGCCGGGCTTCAATTTACACCTGAGATCCTCATATGGGGGATCATCTTCTTCATCCTTGGGTACATGCTGTATGCGACGATCATGGCAGGGATCGGCGCGCTGGTGCCCAACCTCAAAGAATCATCACAGGCTACAATTTTCGTTGTCCTCCCTGCTATAGTTCCCCTGATGATGATCAATGAGATCGCTGGTCAACCAGACTCAACCATTTCAATTATCTTGAGTTTGATACCGTTCACTGCATCAAGCACAATCGTGACTCGCCTGACGGTCAGTGCGATACCTGCCTGGCAATTGATCGCATCCATCGGGTTACTGTTCCTAACGTTCATACTCCTTGTTCGGGCAGTAGCCAGGATGTTCCGTGCACAAAACCTGCTGACAGGTAAGAAATTCAGTTTTGGCTTGTTCCTCAGCGTACTTTTCAGCCGGAAAAAAGATTGATATTGCCTGTCCGCCTGAATAATGTGGGTACCAAACTGGAACTTTTCTACACGGGCCAACGTCTTTTAGATTGACACTGTTTTGGTTGCTTATCGCGGTTTGTTAACGCTATGGTGCAAGAATCTTTAGGTATCAACGGATACAAATAGTTTCGCACGGATTAAGTCTCATATATAATATATATAAGGAGAACCCGGTTTCTTGCTAGGAGGAACGCTATGAAAAAATATCTCTTCATCATTACGATCTTGATCCTAGGCATTAGCCTTGCCAGTTGCAATTATCCCGGTCAGGTCACACCAACAACTCAAGTTGATGTTTTAAATACTGTCGCAGCCCAAACCTTCCAGGTTCAGCAAGCGATAATTGCGCAAACGGAACAGGCAGCCCAGGAGGTTGAAACGGCTACCAATACACCGAGTGCAACAGAGGGTGAAGTTACTTCCAGCCCTGAACCGGAACAACCTACAGCTACGCCAACCCTGACACCCACAGAGACGACCGAAGTTGAGTGCGACCAGGTAGCTTTGTTCTCTGAGACGGTCAAGGATGGCACAAATTTCGATCCGGGTGAATCCTTCACAAAAACCTGGACGCTTGAAAACGCCGGCGCATGCACCTGGGATGCGGACTATGATGTTGTCTTTGTCAGCGGCGATGCCATGGATGCGCCAGCGTCTCAACAACTGACGACAAGCGAAGTCGAACCGGGAGAAACGGTAACCATCGCCTTTGACCTGGAAGCGCCATTATCGGCCGGAACACACCGGGGTGAATTCAAGCTTCGAAATGCTGATGGTGTCCTGTTTGGCATTGGGGAAAATGATGGGCCTTTCTGGGTTGAAATTGATGTCGAAGGCACACTGTATGATTTCGTGAAGAATTTCTGCGAGTCTGGCGTAACCTGGACCAGCGGTGCGGGAACCCTTTCCTGTCCGGGGACATCTGGTGATAACGATGGATGGGTCAAAAAAGTAAACACACCCACCCTGGAAAATGGGGCCGTTGAAAATGAACCAGGCTTATTAACACATCCACAAAAGGTCAATGATGGCTGGATAAAAGGCACTTTCCCTGAAATAATCCTTACAGAAGACGTGTATTTCAAAGCGATCATTGGATGCAACAACACCGAGAACTGTGATGTGAAATTCAAACTCAATTACATCATAGACGGTGGAACGGAAGAAACGCTTGCTACCTGGCATGAGATTCAAGATGGTCAATACAATAAAGTCAAAGTCGATCTCAGCAGCCTGGCAGGCGAGGAAGTGCAGTTCATACTTCTGGTCGAAGCCAACGGGGGGTGGGCAAATGATGAAGCCCTCTGGGTCGCGCCAAGAATTGAACCATAAATCTACACACTTTGATGAGAAACCGGCAGGGGACATCCCCTGCCGGTTCTAATTTTTAAGACAAATGGGATTATTTAGATTCTCGATTCTGCTTGACTTTTTTTGCCTATCACCTAAAATTGATGGGTGACCAGCTTCAATTCGTTCGCTGGTCTGGAGGTAATAATATAAATGAAAATAAAAAAGACCACAATCCTTTTGGTTCTAATCCTGATTTCGGGTGTACTCCTGTCCGCATGCAATGATGGTAATTCAGACATCGACATTGAAATGCAAAAAACATCCTTTGCCCAGACTGCTGATGCTCAAGCCACTATGACAGCTCAGGCACAGCCTACAGCAACACCCACCGTTGAGCCCACGCTTGAACCCACGCCAACTGAGACACAAGAAACTGAAATCGCCCCTTCGCCAACACAATCTGAAGAGACTCCAGTGAGTACAGCAACATCAGCTTCGGTCACAGGAAACGATTCGGGCACCTGGCGCGCTCAGGATCCCGCCGACAATACCGAGTTCACCCCTGGTGAGGAGTTCACCGTCACATGGACGATTGAAAACACCGGCTCGACAACCTGGAATACAGATTACTATATTGAATTTGATTCAGGGGAACAGATGGATGCGGAAAGCGAGATCTTCCTGCCCTATGCTGTATCACCCGGTACAAATGTACAGATCAGTGCTGTCTTTACAGCGCCAACCCAAACCGGTGAATATCAAAGCAACTGGAACCTCGTTAATGCTAACGGCACTGCATTTGCCTATTTCTATATCATCATCGAAGTCGTTGAAGGCAGCGACAGCTAACCGAAGAAGAATACCGGATAGATTTTAACACCATTTTCTATCAGCGGGAGATTCCCCATGACCGTCGATCTGTTTGAAGTTCGACAGAAAATAAAAACCGAGGCGGAGAACCTCGGTTTTACCCATATAGGGATTGCTCCATCAACCCCACCACCGCATTACCAGCAGTATCTGAGCTGGATCGAAAACGGCCTGCAGGCGGATATGAATTATCTCTCACGCCCGGATGCCGTGGCAAAGCGCGGCAATCCCCAACAGGTGTTGGCTGGATGCAGGCGGATCATTTCTCTGGTCATGCCATATCAACCCCCTCAGCATGCATTGGAACCTGTCCCACCAGGCAAAGGGAGGATTTCAGCCTATGCCCGTACAAGAGATTATCATGATCTCATCCTGGATAAATTGAAACAGCTTGAAAATGCCATCCGGGTACTAGTTGAGGGAGAAATCCAGATTAAATCTTATGTTGATACCGGGCCAATCCTAGAACGATCCTACGCGTCTCTTGCGGGGATTGGCATATCCGGCAAGAACAGCTGCCTTCTCATCCAGGGCGTGGGATCATTTTTCTTTCTGGCGGAAATACTGACAGACCTGGAACTCCCAATTGACGAGCCTTTCACCCGGGACCTGTGCGGCACCTGCCGGCGCTGCATTGATGCCTGTCCCACACAGTGCATCCTGCCTGACCGGACAATTGATGCCAGCCGCTGCATCAGTTACTTGACAATCGAAAACAGGAAAGGAATCCCGGATGATCTCAAGGGGGAGATCGCTGATTGGGCCTTTGGCTGCGACGTGTGTCAGATCGTCTGCCCGCATAACGCTCGAAATAGGAATCAGACCAGCAGCCTGGGAGAGCCCATCCTGCCAGAGTTTCTGGACCTGATCGAACTTTTCTATGCAGACGAGGGAGTTTTTTCAAGTAATTTCGGTCAGACACCGCTCTCAAGAGCCAAGCGGACCGGTATCCTGCGGAATGCGGCAATCGTGCTTGGAAATCAGAAATATGCTGCCGCCCTCCCTGCACTGAAGTATGCTAGAGAACATGAAGACGATCCTGCTGTCCAGGATGCATGCCGCTGGGCAATTGATCAAATCGGAAGTCCTGTTCCCATCAATCCTAAATAGTGATGAAATCTCTCAACATGGCTGCTGAACCCAAATTCCATATAGGGGACATCCCCATTTACGGCGACTTGATCCTTGCCCCCATGGACGGGATCACAGATCTGCCCTTCCGCACGCTCTGTCGTAAACTCGGTTCCGCGATGTGTGTAACGGAGTTCATCAATGCGCTGGACGTCCTGGAAGACAATCAACGCTACCACAAACGGATCGCCTTCGAACCCGTACAGCGACCGCTGTCATTGCAGCTTCTGGGCGATGAACCCAAGCAGATGCTGGAAGCTGCTGCCCAGTTGGTTCCACAGGTCAACCCTGATATCATCGACATCAATCTGGGCTGCCAATCAAAGAACGTCACATCCAGAGGTGCCGGCGCTGCTTTGATGCGGATTCCTGATATGATTGCAGCTATCTTCAGAGAATTCACCGATGAATATAGAATCCCCATATCCGGGAAGATTCGACTGGGATGGGATCAAGACCAGTTGAACTATCTGGAGGTTGCGAAGATTATCCAAGATAACGGTGGCGCGATGGTTGCCGTTCATGGGCGTTCCAGGAGACAGGCCTACAAGGGGGCTGCAAATTGGGAACCTATCCATGAGATCAAAACAGCGCTTCAGATACCTGTGATCGGGAACGGTGATGTTTGCACTGTGGCAGATATCGATTCAATAAAAAGCCTTACAAAATGCGATGCAGTTATGATCGGCAGAGCTGCAGTCGGGAATCCCTGGATCTTCAATCGGGTGGATCGCAGCGATGTGCCTGTGGAACTTCTCAAGACGACCATCCTCAATCATCTGGAGGCTATGCTGGATTTTTATGGAGATCGCGGGATCATTACTTTCAGGAAATACCTGAAAGCTTATCTTTCGCCCTACGAGATCTCACGCGATGTCCTTCTTCAACTTCTGAAGAGTCAGGATCCTGACTTTGTCAGGACATTTATTCATTCATTTTTCAACCGGGAACAACATAGCAATCAATCACCGCGACAGCGTTAACGCACGTCGTCGACTAAATTCTCAATTAGTTTGTTGACAGGGTGCAGCAGCTCATCAAATGCTATTTGAATAGATGCAATATCCTTAACATGTAATTGTTGCATCATCTGCACCGATTCCTGATAGTGGGTCTTGATCTGATACATTCCATAGCTGATCGCCCCACAGCGGATCAGGATTTCCTGCGCCTCCGCAAGCAGTTCAGGGTCGTCCACACTTTCGCGGATGTCCTTGAAGCGTCTCTGCGATGGATGTTTCACAGTCTCTGCGAACAGGATCGGCAAGGGATGCCGCCCATTGCGCCAGTCGGGGTTTGGCGGCACTTCAAGAGAATCGCGCAGATCGTCATGGATTTGGATCAATACGCCATATTCCCCTCCCAAAGCCTGAAGATGACCCATTTCCGTAAGGTCCACGCCAACGGCCAACCCGCCCAAGGCAAATGCGCCTGAGAAAAAAGTGCTGCTCTTCAACTGAGTAACCTCCCAATATTCCCTCTCGCTGTACGGATTCTTGACATCCAATGATTGCCCATAGGCAACATTTTCCATCATTTCAGAAAGGACTGTGATTCCCTTATGTGCATCATCTCTGGAAACAATTAACGCCGGTAATGTATGAAACGCAAGTGAGACCAGGGCTGCGCTCATGTTTGCCAGGTCGACAGAACTGAATCCATCACTCGAGAAGCGCTGGTCATTATCAAGGAGATCATCCAAAATAATAATCGAAGAGAATGCCAAAGCCAGGCATGCGCCTGCAGCGACAACATGCTCATTTTCACATCCATATGCTTTCGCAATCAAGCCTGGTATCTGAACATGTTTCGGTTTATCGTTTATAATTTTAGTGACAAGACCATTCAACTCTTTCCAGTCTAATAGGGTTTCATAATTCTGAAAATATGCGATGATTTTCGAATACATTTTATCCACTCCTCGGGCTTGCTGAACAGCACTTAACCTATTCAGCAAGCCTTGAGTCTAATGCAGTGTTATGTCCACCACTCCCATAAGTCGAAAGTCTGGTACTTCTGAACATCTTCTAAATCAGCATTGCATATTTCAGCAAGTTTAGAAAGTTGTTCATCATCAGATTTTGAAACATTCTGGAGTGCTTCATAGAATTCTTTCATTGTGTTCACCTCCTTTCCTATCAAATGGGGCAGTTATGAAAACCTCAACTCCAAAAATAAATAACCAATTCAAAAGAAATTGGGATCTACTCTCCCAATGGATAGAAATAATTGCTAGTCTGCTTCTGTTACTTTTTCTACTTTTTTTCTCCTACACTGAACTCATTCTGAAACCTGATATCGGCATTTCAATTAATTGGAATACTGGCATCATTACAAGTGTTGAAGAACAAGCGGAAGATTATTTTCAAGTCAACGATCAAATACTGACGATCAACGGCGTCCCAACAGACGAATTCAAAAACTCAGCCAGTGGTAATCCCATTACTGAAGCAGCTGAGGGTGATTCGCTTGAATTTGTTCTCCTCCGCGAAGAGGAGGAAATCCAGGTTGTTTACCAGAAACCACCTCAGGAAAACCTTATTTTCCTCCAAATCATTTCAGGTGATTGGATTCTGCCTTATCCTTTCCTTGCAGCAGGAATGATCACAGTCCTTTTCATCCGTCCCAGAACGCCCACACGCACGCTGCTGATCCTCTTTTTTTACACTTTTGCGGTTTGGATCAGTGCTGGACTAATATCATCCACCGGGTATTGGGCATCACCGACCATCATGCGTGTCGGCCTTTGGCTTTTAGTTCCGATTGCTTTCCAACTGCATTGGCGTTTTCCAACACCTTTTAATTTCAGCAGGAAATGGATAAATATCATCTCCTATACGATATTCACCGGGATTGCTATCACTGCGATCATCAGGGCTGAAAAAACAAACTATTATCTGGTTGCCTTCATAGGAATGGTTATCACTTCCTTCACGATACTGGTTATCAAATATTTCCGTTTCAAGGAAAACCGCAGGATCCTGAAATCTATTCTCCTTGCCTATTTACTGGCAGTCCTTCCACTCCTGTTGATGGTGATATTAATGTTATGTAAATCCGCACCATTGAAAGGTAATATCGCGCTCCTGGGCCTTACGGCAATTCCTGGCTTTTATTTTTTCTCGGGCTATAGAATCCATATCAAACGTGAAATTCGAAGAGTCAATTCAGCCCTGCGTTTTTTTACGGTTTCCATTATTATCAATTTCGTTATAAACTTCATAATTATCCTGCTGCCTTCAAGGCTTGTTAACACGACGGTTATCAGCTGTATCTCTTTCATCACGATCGTCCTGATCTCATTGACTGGTTTTGGTATCCTGCTGATCATCCCCGCGCTTGCCAACGACCAGGTTGATCTATTCAAATCAGAGACCAATTCACTCCGTTTGAGTGCAAACCGTGCTGCAGCTTTTATTATTTATTTAGTCGTCACTTCAGCCCTCAGCCTGGGATTAAACTCACAATTAATAATTCCTCAGGGCTGGCAGATCCAAGATATCATCATCTCAGCACTAATCAATGTCATTCTTGTCAGCGTATCCATCTTGTTGTACAGACATTATCAAAAATTGTTTGATAAGATCGTTCTGGGAATCCAACTCCCGCCTGAAGAATTGATTCGTGATTACGCTCTCAGCATCAGTAATTGTCTTGAGATCAAAGCACTGAAAGCCCTCATTAAAGAAGAGATTCTGCCAAGCCTCCTAATCCGGGAATCTATACTTCTGTATACAAAAGGCAGCTCAAAGGTTAATATGCTCTTCTCAACAGGTCTTTCAAAGGCTGAAATAGACTGGGTTAAAGATTCCTGCAAGAACTGCCTGCCAAACGCTGATGAAGAAAACATCCTGACATCCATTCAAACTAATTCTTCGTGGATCAGATTGGCAGCACCATTAAAAGTGAAAGGAAAGGTTGTTGGCATTTGGTGCTTTGGCCGTAAGGACCCAAATGATATCTATAATCCTGATTTTATTAAGGACCTTCATTCATTGGCTAATCAGACGACACTTGCCATGCTTAATATCCACCAGGCAGAACTGCTGCAATCCCTCTATAATGCGAATGTAAACCGACAGGAAGAAGAAAAGGCGACTCTCGCAAGAGACCTTCATGATGTGCTTTTACCTTCGATCAATTACCTGGTTGATCTTCAAGAGAATGACTGTCCACCTGAAGAATTCGAGCAAGCCGTGCAGCGGATCAACAACAAGATCAGAGATATGATGAGCGGACTCCGGCCCACGACATTGGATATGGGTCTGGCGATCGCCCTTGAAGAATTAGCTGATGAGCCCGAAGCCCAAATTGGCGGCAAAATCAATATCCAAACCGATATTTCCATCCTCGAACCTTATAAATATGATAAGAATGTAGAACTGCACCTTTACAGGATGGCTCAACAAGCAAGCCAAAATGCACTTGAACATGCGCAGGCCTCCTCTATCATCATCCGAGGGTCTCTTTCTCCCGATACAATTGATTTGTATATAGAAGACGATGGAATAGGATTTTCAATCGATAGAACACCCAACCTGAGTAACCTGATCGCAAAACACCATTTTGGTCTCTCCAATATGTTTGAAAGGGCAAAGATCATTAATGCTGAAGTCAGTATCAATTCCCGGGTCAATCAGGGAACCAATATACACATCCATTGGTCTGAGGGAAATCTCTAATCAATCCGCAGGTTCATTTATTGAGTTGTTAAAGTGCAAAGTTGAAGCTGCCACTAAGACCAGATCAGCGACCTTTATCTTCACCAATAATTGCTA
>Ga0272443_10004469_pt1 | contig 15218 bp, 11 predicted proteins | sample SSMAcet12_FD_193581 | JGI IMG/M metagenome (GOLD analysis project Ga0272443, IMG submission 193581) | Marine sediment archaeal communities from Little Sippewissett salt marsh, Falmouth, MA, United States - SSM-Acet-12 | ecosystem: Environmental > Aquatic > Marine > Wetlands > Sediment ...
CCAGTGCGAACGGATTCGCGATCTTTTTTCGGATTACGGTCTGGCCGCCGACATCATCAGCGATCTCCGGTTCAATGAAGTGATCAAGCAGAGCGATGGCGGCCGGGTCCGGATATTGACCGGCAGCCTGAAGACGGGATTTCGCTATGCGGCCGGACGGCTGGTGGTGATTACCGAGGAGGAGATGTTCGGTGAGAAACGCCGGCGGGCCCGGGCGCCGGTGCACCGGCAGGGGATCGCTGTTTCGGATTTCAGTGATCTGAACAACGGGGATTTGGTCGTTCACCGGGATAACGGTATCGGGATTTTCAGGGAACTGACCCGGCTGACGGCCGGCGGCCTGCAGGCGGATTATCTGCTGCTGGAGTATCTGGGCGGAGACCGGCTTTATCTGCCGGTGGACCGAATCAACCTGATTCACAAATATGAGGGGGCGGCAGAAACCGTTCCCCGGCTGGACAAGCTCGGCGGGACCGCCTGGAAACGGGCCAAGAAAAGGGTCAAGGAGGCCATTGAAAAGATTGCCAATGACCTGATCGAACTGTATTCCGCCAGGAAAGTCTGTAAAGGGCATGCCTTCTCACCGCCGGACCACTATTTTCGGGAATTCGAGGCGGCCTTTCCCTTTGAAGAGACACCGGATCAGCTGGCCGCCATTGAAGATGTGATGCGCGACATGTCATCGGACATGCCCATGGACCGCCTGATCTGCGGGGACGTGGGGTTCGGTAAGACCGAAGTCGCGCTGCGGGCGGCCTTCCGGGCGGTGATGGACGGAAAACAGGTGTCCGTGCTGGTCCCCACCACGGTGCTGGCCCAGCAGCATTACATGACCTTCAGGGACCGGTTTTCCGCCTATCCGGTGCGGGTGGATATTCTGAGCCGCTTTCGCAGCGCGAAAGATCAGAAAACCATTCTGGCGGACCTGGCGGACGGCCGGGTGGATATTGTGGTGGGAACCCACCGGCTGGTGCAGAAAGATGTGCGCTTTAAAAATCTGGGGCTGATCGTGATTGACGAGGAACACCGCTTTGGCGTAACGCACAAGGAGAAACTTCAGAAACTGCGGCAAACGGTTGATGTGCTGACGCTGACGGCCACGCCGATTCCCAGGACCCTGCAGCTTTCGCTGTTCGGCATTCGAAATTTTTCAACCATTGAAACGCCGCCGGAGGACCGTTTTTCCATTCGGACGGTCATGACCCATTTTGAGGATGAGGTGATTCGGGATGCTGTCTCGCGGGAGCTGAAAAGGGGGGGGCAGGTTTTTTTCGTCCATGACCGGGTGCACTCGATTATCGCCATGGGCGAGTACCTGAAGCGGCTGGTGCCGGAAATGCGGCTGGGGACCGCCCACGGTCAGATGAAGGAAAAAGCGCTTGAAAATGTCATGATGCAGTTTGTGAAGAAAGAGATCGATGTGCTGTTGTGTACCACCATCATCGAATCGGGGCTTGATTTTCCCACGGCCAATACCATCATTATCAACAACGCGCACCGTCTCGGCCTGGCGCAGATGTACCAGCTGCGGGGGCGGGTCGGCCGGGGAAAGGTCCGGGCCTATGCCTATCTGTTGATCCCGGGGACCCGTATCATGAACCGGGACGCGGCCCGGCGCCTTGAGGCGGTGTCCGAATTTTCCGAGCTGGGCTCAGGCTATCGGCTGGCGGCCCGGGACCTTCAGATCCGGGGGGCCGGAAATATTCTGGGACATTCCCAGTCGGGACGCATTGCCTCGGTGGGCATTGATATGTACCTGGAAATATTGAACGACACCATCAAGGAGCGGCAGGGGGAAAAACCGGTACCGCGGATTGATCCGGAAATCAATATCAATATACCGGCCTTTATTCCGGAGGAATACGTTTCGGATGTGAACCAGCGTCTGTTGCTGTACCGGCGTTTTTCCGCCGTGGAGACGGCGGCGGATATCACGGCGCTGGAGGAAGAGCTGATGGACCGGTTCGGCCGAATTCCGCCGGAAGTGAACAACCTGGTCCGTGTGGCCGGGCTTAAACCTGTGCTGCGGGAGAACAGGATCGTGGCGGTGGACCGGGGAAAACGGGATATTGTTCTGACCTTTCATGAATCCGCCACTACGCGGCTCGATAAAATCCTGGCCATGGTGACGTCTGATCCGGACCGCTTCCGGTTCAGCACGGATCACCGGCTGATGGCCCGCTGTGACCCCGACAGCGATATAATTCTTGAAATAAAGCGTATTTTAAAGTAGTTTTGTGAATGGCGCGGAGCCGTTGACCGCGGCCGGAATGATGCGGCGGCGTGCGGCTGCCGGTAAATTTGTCTTATTGAAAGGGGAAAAATGAAGAAAATCAAGAGGATACTGCCGGTGGTGTTTCTGGCGGTTGTTTTTTCAACAAATCTTTACGGCAAGCAGGTCCTGGTGGACCGGATTGTCGCCATTGTCAATGATGAAATCATTACCCTGGCCGATCTCGAGCGGTTCAAGAACCTTCTCTATATGGATGCGCCGCAAATGCCGACCGGTCCACAGGCGAACCTTCAGCTTTTAAATCAGCTGGTGGAAAAGAAATTGATGCTTCACGAGGCCCGGGCCCTTGAGATTGACGTGACGGAAACACAGCTGCAGAAGGCGGTCGAAGATGTCCTCCAAAAAACCGCTAACAGTCCAGAAGATTTTAAACAGGCGCTGAAGAAATCGGGCATTACGTTTGAAGAGTACCGGGAGCTGATGAAGTCCGAACTGATCCAGTCCCAGCTGATCACGCAGAAGGTACAGGCCAAAATCAGTATTACCGACGCGGAAGCCGAGGCCTATTACAATGAAAATATTAAACCGGACGAAAAACCGGGCGCCCGGGTCCGGATTCAGCAGATCCTTTTGCCGGTGGCCAAAAATGCGCCGGCCGGGGAAATTGCCGAAATTGAAAAAAGGGCGGCGGAAGTACATCAGCGCCTGAAGAACGGGGAGGTTTTTGCCAAGATGGCTGCGGCCTATTCTCAGGGACCGGCGGCAAAAACCGGCGGTGACCTGGGCTATTTCCATCGCGGGGAAATCCTGCCCGAAATAGAAAAGGCCGCTTTTTCCATGGCACCGGGGGAGACCAGTCCGGTGATTCGAACCATCGTGGGCTTTCATATTATCAAGCTGCTGGACAAGGACCTGACGGAAAAGGACCGGTCCTGGCGGGATCATGAAATGGACATCAAAAATCTGCTTTACGGCCAAAAATATGAAAGTACTTTCAAGGCCTGGATGGCGGGATTGAAAGAAAAGGCCTATATCAAGATCAACTATTAAAATGGAAGAACAAAGCCGCACCCGTCGAAAACAGGAGATGCGGCGACTGCAGCAGATGGGGGAAAAGCTGGTGCAGCTGCCGGGGGAAAAGATCAGCCGGGTTGAGATGCCGGAGGTGCTTCGGGAAGCGATTCATCTGGCAAAGACCCTGAAGACGCATGAGGCCCGGCGGCGCCAGATGCAGTATATCGGGACCCTGATGCGCAAGGTCGATGTCGACCCCATCAGGGCTTTTTTGCAGGATCTGGAGCGTGGCAGCAGGAAAGCGGTTCACGCTTTTCACCGGCTCGAAAAATTACGCGATGACCTGATCGCCGATCCGGCCGGCGCCGTGGACCGGGTGCTGGCGGTGTTTCCCGACGCGGACCGCCAGCACGTATGCCAGCTGGTCAGAAATGCTGTCCGGGAAAGAGAAAAAGAGCGGCCGCCCAAGTCTTCCCGGGCACTGTTTAAATATTTACAGGGGTTGCAATCCGAATAACTGGAGGATTTTGATGAGCGACGAATCGAATAAGATCATTTACTCCATGATGGGCGTGAGTAAATTTTATAACCGGAAACAGGTATTGAAAGACATTCGACTTTCCTATTTTTACGGGGCCAAAATCGGTGTGCTCGGCTTGAACGGTTCCGGCAAAAGTTCGCTGCTGAAAATTCTGGCCGGTGTGGACCGGGCGTTTGAGGGAGAGACGGCGATTTCCCCCGGCTTTACCGTGGGCCTTCTGGAGCAGGAGCCTCTGGTGGACAGCACCAAAACGGTTCGGCAAGTGGTGGAGGAAGGGGTCCAGGAAATTGTTGACCTGATGAATGAGTTCAACCGTATCAATGAGCAGTTTGCCGAACCCATGTCCGACGACGCCATGAACAAGCTGATCGAACGGCAGGGTGCCGTTCAGGAAAAGCTGGATGCGCAAAATGCCTGGGACCTGGAGTCCCGGCTGGAGATGGCCATGGACGCGTTGCGCTGTCCGGACGGGGACATGGTGGTCAATGTTCTGTCCGGCGGGGAAAAACGCCGGGTGGCCCTGTGCCGGCTGCTGCTGCAGAAGCCGGATATCCTGCTTCTGGACGAGCCCACCAATCATCTGGATGCGGAATCCGTGGCCTGGCTGGAGCAGCATCTGCAGCGCTACGCAGGCACGGTGATTGCGGTGACCCATGACCGCTATTTTCTCGATAATGTGGCCGGCTGGATCCTGGAACTGGACCGGGGGCACGGGATTCCGTGGAAGGGTAACTATTCCTCCTGGCTGGCGCAGAAGCAGAACCGCCTGCAGCAGGAGGACAAGGCGGAGAGCGATCGGCAGAAGACCCTGCAGCGCGAGCTGGAATGGATTCGCATGTCGCCCAAAGGCCGGCATGCCAAGTCCAAGGCGCGGATCAGTTCCTATGAAACGTTGCTTTCCCGGGAAAGGGAAAAAAGCGCCCGGGACCTTCAGATTTTTATTCCGCCGGGACCGCGGCTGGGAGATAAGGTCATCGAAGCGGACCGGGTGGTAAAGGCCTATGACGGACGGATCCTGGTGGAGGACATGTCTTTCGTTTTACCGCCGGGCGGGATTATCGGGATTATCGGCCCCAATGGGGCCGGCAAAACAACCCTGTTTCGCATGCTGACCGGACAGGAACAGCCGGACAGCGGCTCCATCGATATCGGTGATTCGGTCAAGCTGGCCTATGTGGATCAGGGCCGGGATTCGCTGGCACCGGGCAAGACCATCTGGGAGGTGATTTCAGGCGGTCAGGACCGGCTGAACCTGGGCGGCGTGGAAGTCAACTCCCGGGCCTATGTCGCCCGGTTTAATTTTTCCGGGGCCGACCAGCAGAAAAAGGTGGATGTGCTTTCCGGCGGGGAGCGCAACCGGGTGCACCTGGCCAACATGCTGAAAGAAGAGGCCAATGTGCTTCTGCTGGACGAGCCGACCAACGACCTGGATGTGAATACCATGCGTGCCCTGGAAGAGGCTCTGGAGAACTTCGCCGGCTGTGCCCTGGTGATCAGCCATGACCGCTGGTTTCTGGACCGGATCGCCACCCATATTCTGGCCTTTGAAGGGGACAGTAAGGTGGTGTGGTTTGACGGCAACTACAGTGAGTATGAAGCGGACCGCAAAACCCGCCTGGGGGCAGCCGCGGAGCAGCCGCACCGGATCAAGTACCGGCAGCTGACAAGATAAATTCGTTTAAACGGTTTAAACTGTTTAAATCGATGCCAAAACCATGTAAAGAAAGAAAGTGGGCTGGCAGCCTTCAAGGAATGTGATGTTTTCCTGTTTGCGGACAGCCCTTTTTTTGGGGGGGGTTGATGAACACCAAACAAATGAACATTGAACACCGAACGTTCAACATCGAATGATGAATTAAAAGCAGACTGCAAAATTGTTTTTTTATTCAAAATTGGATGTTCGAAGTTCGATGTTGGACGTTCATTCAATCTTCAATCTCGGCTCCTCGGACCCTTGAATCCTGGTTGACAAACCGCCTACTTCATCCTTTCAGCCGTCTTAATAATCACCGGTTCCACCGGACAGTCCCGCATGGGGCTGGTGCCGGTCCTGACCCGGGCGATCGTGTCCACCACGTCCATGCCTGCGATAACTTCCGCGAACACCGCGTATCCGAAACCGCGGTCGCTGTGGTCCAGATAATCATTGTCCTTCAGGTTGATAAAGAATTGAGACGTGGCGCTGTTGACCGCGCTGGTGCGGGCCATAGACAGGGTTGCGCGTCTGTTCTTCAGACCGTTGTCCGCTTCGTTCTTGATCGGCGGACGGGTTTCTTTTTTTGTCATGTCCGGTGAGTAACCGCCGCCCTGTATGACAAAATTCGGAATTACCCGGTGGAACACGGTATTGTCATAGAAGCCGTCGTCCACGTAGGCCAGGAAGTTCTTTACCGTTTCCGGCGCTTTTTCGGGGAACAGTTTTATTTTGATCTTTCCTTTGCTGGTTTCAAGAATGACAATGTTTTTGCCGGCTGCGGCCGATGATTTTTCCGCAGCGGAAGGGGGTTCGTCGGCGGCACAGGCGGCAAAGAAAAAAACGGCAGCAATAATAACAGCGAGGTTCAGAAAATACGGTTTCATGCGGGGCTCCTTTTGTTTTTCGGGGATTGACAAAACCGGCTTCCGGGAAAATGTCCGGAAGCCGGTTTGATTCGGCGGCTGGGTGTGCGCGGGCTACTTTTTTTCAGGTTTGTATTTGTCGGCATAAACGATTTTTGCATCCGCTTTCAGTTCTTTGATCAGGTCCCTGGTGATTTTGCTTTTGTTTTTTTGCTGAATTCTTTTGATGATTTGATCCCGGGATTCTTCGAGGGTTTTTTCGGAAGCTTCTGTTTTTCCCAGGACCTGGATAATGTGATAGCCGAACTTCGTTTCAATGACCGGGCCGATATCATTGATTTTCTGGCTGAAGGCCGCGTCTTCAAATTCCTTGACCATGCGTCCCCGGGGAAAGGTCCCGAGGTCACCGCCTTTGCTTTTCCCGCTGGGACAGTCCGAGTTTTCCTTGGCCAGCTGGGCGAAGTCGGCGCCCTTGAGCAGTTCACCTCTTAACGCGACGATTTTATCTTTTTTCGCTTTCTTGGTTTTCTCATCATCCTTTTTGTCGGTTTTGATCAGGATGTGACGGGCGTGAACTTTTTCCGGAGTGCCGAACTTTCTTTTATTGGATTCATAATATTTTTTGATATCGGCTTCCGTGGGTTTCGGCAGGTCCTTGGTTTTCATGGTGACCAGTTTTTCCACCTGCAGACTGAAGCGGATGTTGTCCTTCATTTCCGCCATGCTGACCCCTCCCTGTTTCAGCGCTGTTTCCAGGGTCATGCCCTTGGGCAGGCGGGCCTTGTAGGTGTTCATCTTGTCTTCCAGGTCCTGGTCCGTTACGGTGATCTTCAGGCGGTCGCACTCGGCACTCAGCAGGGTGCGGGTGATAAAATGTTCAATCAGCTGCTTCTGCATGCTTCCCTTGATTTTTTCCACTTGTTCCGGCGGCAGCTGACCTTTCGCCGAGTTCAGAATGCGGTTCAGCTGTTTGTCCAGTTCCGCCTGGTCCATGGTTTTGCCGTTCACCGTGACGACCGGGGCCGCGGCTTTTTCGGCGCAAACGGTATAAGCGTTGAAGGCCATACTGAAAAGAAGTACGAGACAGCAGATCAGAACAGTTTTGCATTTCAAGGTTTTTTGCTGGAATGATAAATTCATAAAGGTTTCTCCTTTTTAAAAATATTTGCAAAATCAGGTAATTTTTATTTCATTCGTATATGGTTAATCGGTAACTGCCCCGTCGGCAGTTAAATCCGAAATATAGGGGAACCGGGCATAGATGTCAAACTATTTTTATTTTTCGGGCATGGGCTATACCTTTATAAATACGGTGTTCATTCAGACAGTTCTGGTTAAAAATAGTTTCATCGTATATAATATCCGAATTCAGGCGGATGAAAAGCTAAAGAAATGTAAAAATAAAGCCATGAGACTCCCTCGGCCCCGCCTGCGACGGGATTTCCCCTGTGTTTCAGCAAGCGGCGGGGGATCCCGGTCGGTCTGATGATTCGGGATAGCGGCCGCGCAAGAGATGTCGGAAGCCGGGGAAAGGGGCCGTCTTCAACATCACCTGAACGCCCGGCAATTTTTATTTTTGATTTTGGCGTCCCATGAATAAACTGTCCGGCCATGCCGTCTATACCGGTTTCGTTCTGAAGCTTTACGATCTGATCGTGTGTGAATTTTCCAACCGCTTTGTCTGGCACTGTGCTTCGCATCGCATTCAGTCCCTTTATGACCGAAGGGTTTCCGCCAACCATCTGGAGGTCGGGCCCGGCACCGGTTATTTCCTGGACCGATGCGCTTTTTCTTCCGGCTGTTCCCGGCTGGTTCTTCTGGATCTGAACCTGAACTGCCTTGAAAAATCCATGCGCCGTCTGGCGCGTTATTCCCCGCAATGCCGCCGGGCGGACATTCGGCAAAAACCGGTTGGTGAACGGCCGGGTTTCGATTCGATCGGTCTGAATTATGTGCTCCATTGTCTGCCGGGAAACGCGGCGGCCAAAGAGACCGTGATGGAGAATCTGAAGACATATCTGAATCCGGGCGGTGTGGTGTTCGGGTCGACCATCCTTGGGCGGGGCGGGCGGCCGGGAGTTCTTGCACGCATGTTTATTAAGGTGTATAACAGTATGGGCATATTTTCAAACGTGGAGGACAGTCCGGATCTGCTGCGGCAAATCCTGGAAAAGCATTTTAAAACCCCGTCGCTGGAGGTTCGGGGCAACGTCGCCCTGTTTATGGCAAGGCGTTGATGGCAACTGCGGAAACACGCCGGTTTATCTATGGAAAAGAAAAAAAATACGGATTCCGATTTATTCAAAGAACTGGCCATGACGCTGATTTCCGTGATGGAGGAAAAAGGCGCGCATCTTTCCGGTCACGCCGAGCGGGTGGCCGGACGCTGTGTCAATTTTTCCCGGCTGATTCAACTTCCCAAATCCGAAATCGATAAAATATATCTGGCCGGCCTTTTTCACAATATCGGGATGGTCTATATTCCCATGGAAATTCTGCAAAAACCCGGAAAGCTCGCTGAAGATGAAATGGCCATGATCCGGCAGCATCCGGTGGTCTCGGAAAGAATTCTGGCGAACCTGACGAAATTCAAGGGGGTGCTTCCCATCGTGCGTCATCATCACGAGGTGTTTTCCGGCGGCGGTTATCCCGACGGTCTTCAGGGCGAACAGATTCCGATCGGGTCCCGGATTCTGCACCTGGTGGACAGTTACGAAGCCATGATCGCGGCGCGGACTTACCGGCCGGCCCTGGAAATGGAAGAGGCCCTGGCCCGGGTAGCGCAAAACCTGAACGACCAGTTTGATCCGGCGCTGGTGGATCGCTTTGTCGATTTTACCCGGGAGACAACAACGGTTTTTCAAGTGCCGGCGAAGCCGGAAGCTGAGCACGGAAAGCAACATCCGAAAAAGAAAGAAAAAAAGGCGATCGGTGATTTTCTCGGCGAGATCGCGGAAAAATTCCGCATGGGGCTGGAAGACCTTCCCGTTCTTCCCCCGGTGGTCCATGAGATCGAACGGGTCATGCGCCTGCCCGGAACCGATGCCAAAGCGCTGTCCGAGGTGATTGAAAGAGATGCCGCCATATCGATCCGGCTGATTTCCACGGTGAACTCACCCGTATACCGCGGTTCTGAAAAACTGCATATGGTTCAGCAGGCGGTGACCCGGCTGGGGCTCAAGGAGACCCGGAACACGGTGCTTTCAATCGCCGGCAAAACTGTTTTTAAAAGCGGCAACAGGGGCCTGGTGTCTCTGATGCAGCAGCTGTGGCTCCATTCCCTTTCCAGTGCCTATGCCGCCCGGGAGCTGGCGGAGCGGTTGGGGCTTGAGGATGCCGACCGCTACTTTCTGATGGGACTGATCCATGATATCGGCAAAGTGCTGCTGATAAAATCGCTGAACGATGCTTCCGATCGGATCAGGCCCTATACCCTGAAGGAAGCGGTCATGACGATTCAGGATCTGCACTGTGCGTTCGGGGCCGCTTTTCTCGAGCAGTGCAAGTTTACCCGTGATTTTGTTGAGGTGGCCATGTACCATGAGAAACCCAAATATTTTCAGACGTCAAAGAAAGGGATCCTGGTGGTGAACCTGGCGAACCAGATTTCACGGACGCTGGGATACAGTTTTTTCAAGCGGGAGGATATCAACCTGCCGGGCCTGGAATCCGCAAAGCTCCTGGGGGCGGGGTTTGATACGGTCAGTGTGGTGATGGACGCGGTGGCGGACCTGATGAAGACCACGGCGGACATATTTTAATTTCAGGAGCAGCCACAAATCAATCCGGCAGAACAGTCCGGTAAACATTGAATGGCCAACGCTGAACGTTGAACATCCAACATCGAACAAAAACCATTATCCGGACAGCTTTTGAATTTATCCTTCGACGTTGAACGTTCAGTGTTCAATGTTTATCTTGTCCGTCCCCTTTTAATCCTTGCCTTCACCGGATATTTCAAGTATTTTGATTAAGCATGTCAGCGGAAAGGATCACGCATGTCTGTTCTCGTTGTGGGCGGCGCCGGTTATATCGGTTCCCATATGGTCAGGACCCTGAAACGCAACAATGTGGATACCCTTGTTTTTGACAGCCTGGAAAAGGGACATATCGAGGCGATTGCCGGTATTCCGTTCCATAAGGGGGACCTGCGCCATCGGGAAGATGTGGAAAAGGTGTTTGCCGATCACAATATTACCGCGGTTATGCATTTTTCCGCCTACAGTCTGGTGGGAGAATCCATGGACCGGCCGGAGATCTATTATGAAAACAATGTGTACGGTACCCTGAACCTGCTCAATGTCATGCAGGCCTCAGGGGTCAGGCACTTTATTTTTTCTTCAACCGCGGCAACCTTTGGCGAGCCCGTGACAATTCCCATAGATGAAAATCATCCGCAAAACCCCACCAATGTTTACGGTGAAACAAAACTGGTGGTGGAAAGAATGCTGGACTGGTTCGACAGAATTTACGGGATCAGGAGCGTGCGGCTGCGCTACTTTAATGCCGCCGGCGCCGATCCCTCCGGTGACATCGGAGAATTCCATGAAACGGAAACCCACCTGATTCCGCTGGTGCTTCAGGTAGCGCTGGGGGAAAGAGAAAATATCACCGTTTACGGCAATGACTATGATACCCGGGACGGCACCTGCATTCGGGATTACATTCATGTCAATGACCTTTCCGATGCACACCTGCTGGCTCTCAGGTACCTTCAGGACGGTAACCCGTCAACCGTTTTTAATCTGGGAAACGGCAGCGGGCACAGTGTCAGGGAGGTGATTGACGCGGCCGGCCGGGTGACGGGAAGGAAAATCCGGGTTGTTAACGGCCGCCGGCGTGCCGGGGATCCCGCCGTGCTGATTGCCGGTTCACAAAAGGCGCAGGATGTTCTGGGCTGGCAGCCGAAGCTTTATGATCTTGATACCATTATTGAAACCGCATGGAAATGGCATAACGGAACGGCCCAGGCGTGGAAGCGGAAAAAGGGCGGATAAAAGGAACGTCGAACACTGAACGTTGAACATCCAACATCGAACAACAGCTTCGGTGTTCATTTTTTACTGGACTGTTCTGCCGGATTTCCGGTGATCAAAGGAATTATTTATATTTATGAAAACAAACCGTTTTGAAAAAAAGTTTACCTGGATAATCATCGTTTTAACCGTTCTGTTGGGCCTGGCCTGTTTGTATCTGGACGTCCGGTACCGGGCGCATGGCGTTTTGATGCTGGCCCTAGTGACCCTGGGAACGGCCTTTGATTTTTCACTCTCGGTGGTGGGGGATTTTGTCAAAAGCCGCAAAACGGTTCTGCTGCTGACCCGGTGGAGCTTCAGCCTGCTCAATTTCGGCGTGGTGTTTACCGCCCTGTCGGCGGCTTATGTGGTCAGGAACCTGCCCGGCTGCCGTATCAGTCAGGCCATGGTTTCCGGGAATCACGTTTTTCTGCTGGTTTCTGTGGCCAGCGGCATGCTTTTTCTGTTTACCCGTTATGTTCCCAATGAAAAGGTGGAAGGGCTTTATACCCTGGACCGCAGCCACGGGTTCACGCGGCTGGCCTTCATTCTTCGCCGAATCATTCTGGCCGGTTCCCTGGGAATGGCCCTGATCGTTGTTTTTGAAGCCGTGCGCACACCCTATGCCGGATGGGCCGTGCTGTTCATCGCCACGGTGCCCCTCCATATCCTTCACAAGCATATGCTTTCCATGACCGCGGAATTTTTGACCCTGGCGGTCCTGTTTTGCGGAACGTTTGTTATGCTGGTTTCGTGAAATCGGCCGGTTCCGCTGTTTTTCCCTGGTGTAAATCCTGTCAAAACAGACATTTTTGCCTGTCGGCATGGTTTTGCCGCGCACTTGCGGGTTTTCGATGATATTTCAGCAGCTTAAACTGTTTCTAAACATAAATGTTTGACAAAATGATGAAAATACAATAGTTTAGTAGGAACCGGGATGTATAATTCACCCGGTTTCAACCTGGATTAAAAACATGTCACTGTCCAAGGAGTGTCCTGTGGAAAGAAAACACGGTGGAGATATTTATCCGGCGGCCCGGGCAGCGGGCGTGACGCCGGAAAATATGATCGATTTCAGCGCCAACATCAATCCCCTGGGCTATTCAGCCCGGGTGAAAAAGGTTCTTGCGGACATCGAACCCCTGGTGCTCAATTATCCGGACCGTGAAGTGCGGGATTTCGTGGAAGCCCTGGCCACGCATCATGATTTTTCCGCGGAGAATTTTCTGCCCGGCAGCGGTGCCACGGAATTCGTCCATTTTTTTCCCGCCATTATCCGGCCCAAAAGTGTTCTGGTGGTGGCGCCCACGTTCACGGAATATGAGTACAGCTACCAGCGGGCCAAGGGGGTGATTTTTTATTTTAACACGTCCGAAAAAGACAATTTCGCCTTGAACAAAAAGCGACTGCTGGATGAGCTGAAAAGAGGGTACAGCGCTCTTTATATCTGTAATCCGGCAGATCCCACCGGTGCCCTGATTCCGGCCGGCACCATGGAGGAAATTGTGACCTATGCCTGTAAAAAGGGAACCAGTGTCATTCTGGACGAGACCTACATGGACATGGTTGAAAAGCATTCCATGAAAAAGCTGGTGAAAAATTTTGACAACCTGTTTATCCTCAGGTCCATGACCAATTTCTTTGCCCTGGCGGGTCTGCGGGCCGGTTACCTGATTTCCCACGCCAGGAACATCGAAAAGATTCGGGAAAAACAGATGCCCTGGAGTGTGAACGCGGTGGCCCAGCGCGCGGCGGTGGAAAGCCTGAAAGACGGCGCCCACATTCAGAAAAGCATCCGGTATATCGCGGAGGCCGCTTCCGCTCTGGCGGCCGAGCTCAAGAGAATATCCGGCCTGACCGTGTTTAAATCCCAGGTTAACTACATGCTGGTCAGGATCCAGTCGTCCGCGCGCATCAACGCGCTGGAACTGAATGAAAAGCTGATGGCCAAAAATATCATCATTCGGACCTGTGAGGACTTTCAGGGGCTGAATGAAACATTTTTCCGGATCGCGGTGCGGAAAAAGAACGAGAACAAGAAGCTGGTAACCGAACTGAAAAAGATTTTTACCCGGTAACGGGTTGTTTTTTTAACCGTGTTTTAAAAGGGAGGATAACGATACGTTATGCTCCCTTTTTTGTTGGCATAAAATATGGTACATAATAAAATATATATTTACCGGGGCATGGCCTGTCGTGCCGAATAACATCTACCGTCGATGCCTGGCCGTCAAGGGGACAGGGACTGAAAGAAAGGGCGGAAAACATGAAAAAAAACATTTTCAGGGGTGTGGGGGTGCTGCTTTGTCTGGTGCTTTTGGGCCGTTCATCCGCACAGGCCGACGAGGATTCGCTCTGGCAGGAGCTGTCCGTTTACGGCGGCCAGATTTACACCATCGCGGTGGATCCGAATAATGCTGTCAAGCTTTATGCCGGGTCCTGGAACGGGGACGGCTTTTTTATCACGCTGGATGGGGGGGAGAACTGGGACTCTTTTCCCTGGTTCAGAAACAGCGCGGTTTACGATATCGAGATCGACCCTCACGATTCAAACAATATCTGGGTGGCCAATGATCACGAAGTGGACTGGACCACGGACGGCGGCTATACCTGGCAGACCTATACCCTGCCGGACGGGCGCTTCTGTTACAGCGTGGAGGTGGATCCCAATGACGAGACCGGGCAGACCGTGTTTATCGGGGCCAGTCCGGTGGCCGGGGACATTACCGGGGGCACGGTGTTTGAGACTTATGACGGGGGAGAGACCTGGACGATTCACGAAGATCTTCCCGAGAATTTTACCACCTACAGCATTCTGGACCTGGACTTTAACCCCAACAACCTGGACGTGTGGGTGACCAGCAACACCTTCAGTACCTCCAATACCAGCGGGATTTATGTCTATACCAATGAGGGCGGTAACTGGGAGTGGTACGGCTGGGAACAGGAGTTTTACATGGACGAGTTCCTGTTTCATCCCACCTATTCAGGGTATCTTTTTGCCTGCGGGGACGGCGGGATCTGGAAGAAAACCGACGGCCCGGCCCTGGGCGACTGGCAGTACGCTTTTTACCATGAGGATTTTTTTGCCGGGGCCATGTGTATTCCGCCGCAAGATCCTGATACGCTGTACGCGGCCATGCTGAAGAACGGAACACCCGTGGTGATCCGCGGAGAGAAGCCCTGGGCATCGGGATCGGAGAGTGATGACTGGTTCTATGTCACCGCGGAAGCACCGGATGAATTTATCTGCCTGGCCGCGGATCATGATGCCTATGCGAATTACTGGCTGTATGCCGGTGGGCAGAACGAGGGAATGTTCCGGTTAACCCGGTTTAACGGTGAAATACAGGGGGACTGGGAAAGGATCAGTAACGGCATGCTGGCCAATACCATCTACGATTCGGATGTGTCGCCCGATGATTCATCCGAGCTTTTGCTGGGCACCCTGGGCGGGATTTACAAGAACACGGTTTCCGGGCCGCTCAAGGACTATACGGCTTACAGCGTGACCTACCATCCTTCCGGTGAAGGAAACGTGATGTATGCCGGAGAGGGCTGGGGTCTGTCAAAGAGTTTCAACAGCGGTGATACCTGGACCTGTTTTGACCCCCTGGCGCTCATCAGCGGATATGACGGGGCGGCCTACCGTGTGCTGGCCGTGGCTGTGGCCGAGACCCCCGGCGCGGACACGGTTTATGCCGGGGTATCCATGGATGTGAACCGCGACGGCTATATCCTGCGGATTCCGGATGAAGATGATGATTTTTCTCCCGACTATTTTTATTATACCGCCTTGGACGTGCCGGTCAACTGTATCGCGGTACATCCGGCAGACCCGGAAGAGGTCTTTATC
>Ga0272443_10004470_pt1 | contig 15211 bp, 12 predicted proteins | sample SSMAcet12_FD_193581 | JGI IMG/M metagenome (GOLD analysis project Ga0272443, IMG submission 193581) | Marine sediment archaeal communities from Little Sippewissett salt marsh, Falmouth, MA, United States - SSM-Acet-12 | ecosystem: Environmental > Aquatic > Marine > Wetlands > Sediment ...
TTCCGATCCCCTTGCGGACCATGTTCACATCCGCGCCCACCACCTAGCACAGGTTGGCGATGTCGTTCATGAAACTGATCTTGGTGGCCAGCATGCTGTTGGCGGCATACTTGGTCATTTCGGCCGAGGTGATGTCCATGAAGACGAGCGGGTGACCGTTCAGGGTGAAGGGTTTGTAAAGCCTGCGCATGATTTTTTCGGCCCGTTCGGAGTCCGTCCCGATCACGATCCGGTCCGGTTTCAGGAAATCATTGATGGCCGCACCCTCTTTCAGGAACTCCGGGTTGGAGGCCACGTCGAATTCGATCTTCACACCCCTCTTTTTAAGTGCCTCGGCTACCCGCTTTCTGATCTTCTCCGCTGTTTTGATGGGCACTGTGCTCTTGGTGGCGATCAGCAGGTAGTCCTCCATGTGCTGCCCGATCTCGTCAGCCACCCCCAGGACATACTTCAGATCCGCGCTGCCGTCCTCATCGGGTGGGGTGCCCACCGCGATGAACACCGCCTCGCAGTCCAGCAGGCTCTCCTTCAGGCTGGTGCTGAAAAACAGGAGGCCTTTCTCCACGTTGCTCTTCACCATGTCCTCCAGGCCCGGTTCGTAAATGGGGATGACCCCCCGGTTCAGTTTGTCGATCTTGTCCTGGTCAATGTCCACACAGGTGACGGTGATGCCGGTCTCGGCAAAGCAGGTTCCGGATACGAGTCCCACGTAGCCTGTCCCCACAACGGTAATCTTCATGGCAAGGATTTTTAAGTGATCTGTAAAGATAAATTTTTAAAGTAAAACGAGGAATGCTCCCAATCATTTTGTTGGAAGCATATCCGGGAATTCCGGCCGCTTTGTTTGTGTTATTGGCGCTGTTTAATTATCTTTGCGGCCTGTTAAGCAATTATAATGTCTAACTTACTAATTTTAAAGGTATTATCTAATGTCTGAAAAAGAAAAAGATGCATTGAAAGAGGAGAAGGAAACTCCTGTCAGTGAGGAAGCTACCACGGATTCATCTGCCGGGGAACCTGCCGCTGAAAAACCCGTCGAAGAGCAGGAAAGCACCCCAGAAGCGCAACCCGCTGAGGAAGAAATCACCGCCGAAAAAGAAACAACTGCTGAAGAGACTGCTGAAGAAGCTGCTGAAGAACACACAGCTGAGGAAGCCGCCCAGGCGGAAGCTGATGTGGAAGAGCCCGTCGCTTCAGAAGAACCTGAAGCTTCCGAAGAACCATCTGCAACCGAAGAGCTTGCCGCCGCAGAAGAAACTGCCGCCGCAGAAGAGCCTACCGCAGAAGAGCCTACCGCAGAAGAAACTGCCGCCGCAGAAGAAACTGCTGCCGCAGAAGAGCCTACCGCAGAAGAGCCTGCCGCAGAAGAAACTGCCGCCGCAGAAGAGCCTACCGCAGAAGAATCCGCCATCGAAGAACCCGTCGCCGAGGCAAAGAAACCAACCGATCCGTCCGCCGAGTCCGGACTGGACGATTTTGACTGGGAGGAGTATTCGGCAAAGGAAGTGGAGACATCGGCCGACCATGCGAGCTACGAGAAAATGTATTCCGAAACCCTCTCCACCGTGGCCGAGAACGAGGTGATCGAGGGCACCGTGATCTCCATGAACAAGCGCGAGGTCGTGATCAACATCGGATACAAGTCCGAAGGGGTGATCTCGCTCAACGAGTTCCGCTACAACCCTGACCTGAAGGCGGGGGACACCGTGGAGGTGTACGTGGAGAGCCAGGAGGACAAGAAAGGCCAGCTGGTGCTTTCCCACAAGAAAGCCAGGGCCATGCGTTCCTGGGACCGTGTCAACCAGGCGCTGGACCAGGATGAGGTGATCAAGGGCTATATAAAGTGCCGGACCAAGGGAGGAATGATCGTGGACGTGTTCGGGATCGAGGCCTTCCTGCCCGGATCGCAGATCGATGTGAAACCCATCAGGGACTATGATGCCTTTGTGGGTAAAAATATGGAATTCAAGGTGGTGAAGATCAACCAGGAATTCAAGAACGTGGTGGTCTCCCACAAAGCCCTCATCGAAGAGGAGCTGGAACAACAGAAGAAGGAGATCATTGCCAAGCTCGAGAAGGGACAGGTGCTGGAGGGGACCGTCAAGAACATCACCTCCTACGGGGTCTTCATCGACCTGGGCGGGGTGGACGGACTGATCCACATCACGGACCTTTCCTGGGGCCGGGTGAACCACCCCGAGGAGATCGTGGAACTGGACCAGAAACTGAATGTGGTCATCCTCGATTTCGATGATGACAAGAAGCGGATCGCGCTCGGTCTTAAGCAGCTGACACCCCATCCCTGGGATTCTCTGGATGAGAAACTGAAAGTGGGAGACAAGGTGAAGGGCCGCGTGGTCGTGATGGCCGATTATGGCGCTTTCGTGGAGATTGCCCCGGGAGTGGAAGGTCTGATCCACGTCTCGGAAATGTCCTGGTCACAGCACCTCAGAAGCGCGCAGGAATTCATGAATGTGGGTGACGAAGTGGAAGCGGTGATCCTGACCCTCGACAGGGAAGAACGGAAAATGTCGCTGGGCATCAAACAACTCAAAACCGATCCATGGGAGAAGATCGAAGAAAAGTACGGGCTGGGAAGCAAACATACTGCAAAAGTTCGTAACTTTACCAACTTCGGTGTCTTTGTGGAGATTGAAGAAGGGGTGGACGGGCTGATCCACATTTCGGATCTGTCCTGGACGAAAAAGATCAAGCACCCGGCCGAATTTACATCCATCGGTGCCGACATTGAGGTGGTGGTGCTTGAGATCGATAAGGAGAACCGCCGCCTGAGCCTCGGACACAAACAGCTGGAAGAGAATCCGTGGGATGTGTTTGAGACCGTTTTTGAAGTTGATTCGATCCACGAAGGAACGATCATTGAATTGATGGACAAGGGCGCAGTGGTTGCGCTGCCTTATGGCGTGGAAGGATTCGTTACTCCGAAACATCTTGTAAAAGAGGATGGTAGTCCGGTGAAGGTGGACGACAAGTTAGATTTTAAGGTGATTGAGTTCAATAAATCCGCAAAAAAGATTATCTTGTCTCATAGTCGGATTTTTGAAGATGAGCGGAAATCCACCGAACGTTCTTCCAGGAAAAGTGAAGGGTCTGAGGCCAGGAAAACCGCCAGGAAACTGAAGAGCAGCCTGGAGAAGACCACCCTGGGCGATATCTCGGAACTGGCTGCACTGAAGACGGAAATGGAGGAGAGCCAGAAGAACGAGAAGAAGAAAGAGCCGAAGCAACAGCCTAAGCCGAAGGCCAAAAGCCAGCAGCCTAAAAAGAAGGATGAGGCAAAAGCCGAAGAGAAGGAGGAAGAGAAGGAGGAAGTGAAGGAGGACGATAAAAAAACAAATACTTAAACACAATTATTTCAGCAATGGAATTCAAAATTGACAAATTTGAAAACCATACTTTGATCAAAGTATTGGAGGAAAAACTTGACACACACATCGCCCCGACGCTCAAGTCAGAACTGGTGCTTGTTTCAGGAAATGGTGAGAAGAACATCATCCTTGATCTGAGCAACTGCCGCTACTGCGACTCTTCGGGTTTGAGCGCCATTCTCGTGGCCAACCGACTGTGTAAGAATGCCAACGGCACCTTTGTGCTGACAGGACTGAATGATGCTGTGGAGCGGCTGATCACCATTTCCCAGCTGGATACCGTCCTGAACATCTCTAATTCCGTGGATGAGGCTGTCGGCCTGATCAAAGAGGCTGAATAACGCTGCTCTTTGGTGTCATTTGAATTGACCATACTGGGTAGCAGTTCGGCACTGCCTACCTCAAATCGTTTTCCCGCCGCTCATTTGCTTAAAGTAGATGAGCGGTTTTTTTTGATCGACTGCGGAGAGGGGACCCAGATCCGGCTCAGGCAGCAGCGGGTGACCCCGGCCCGTATCCACCACATCTTCATCTCCCACCTGCACGGGGACCATGTGTTCGGTTTGTACGGGCTGCTTTCGAGCATGGGGATGATGGGCCGGCAGGTCCCGGTCAACCTGTACGGACCGGGCAGGCTCAGGGAGCTGATGGAGCAATACCTCAAATATTTCGGTCCCCTGCCATATGAGATCCGCTGCCATGCGCCGGGAAAAGGTGACGGGTCACTCATCTACGAAGATGAGAAGATCACGGTCGAACCCATCCCGCTGAAGCACAGGACCCGCACCTACGGGTATCTTTTCAGGGAAAAGGAGAAGCCGCTCAACCTTCGGAAGGAAATGGTGGAGGAGTTCCAGCCGGGCATCGCCGAGATGGTGAGGATCAAACGGGGGGAAGATTTCATCACCAACGACGGCAGGGTGATCCCAAACCGGGAGATGGTCCACCCTCCCTACCGCCGGCGCTCCTATGCCTATCTCTCGGACACACGGTTTGAACCGGGACTGGCAGAGCGGGTGGCGGGGGTGGATTTGCTGTTCCATGAGGCCACCTTCGCCGGAAATGACGAAAAACTTGCCGGGGAAACGCTGCATTCCACATCCCGTCAGGCTGCCGAGCTGGCCCGGCTGGCAGGAGTGGGAAGACTCCTGATCGGGCACTTTTCCACCCGTTACAAAGATCCTTTCCGGCTGGTGGAAGAGGCCAGGGAGATCTTTCCCCGGACCGACGGGGTTATGGACGGGGACCGCTATTCCGTTCCCCTGGAACGGGTAGCTCCGGAATAAAATGTTAATTTTGCTTCGTTTATCACCACAAAACCACCCAGGTGCAGGAAAAAATACTGATCCTTGATTTCGGATCGCAATATACGCAGTTGATCGCCAGGAAAGTACGTGAGCTTCATGTGTACTGCGAAATCCATCCTTACAATAAGTATCCCGCTCCAGACCGGTCGGTGAAAGGGGTGATCCTCTCAGGGAGTCCCTTTTCTGTCAGGGATGCCGGCGCGCCGGTTCCGGACCTGGAAGGGGTGAAGGGATCGCTGCCCGTACTGGGGATCTGCTACGGGGCCCAGCTCCTTTCCCACCAGTACGGCGGCGAGGTCATGCAGTCCGATGCACGGGAGTACGGCCGGGCCAGGCTGAGCTACATCGACCGTTCCCATCCGCTGATGTCACGGCTGACCGACCGTACCCAGGTGTGGATGTCCCACGGCGATACCATCAATTCCCTGCCGCCGGGTCACTCGGTGATCGCCAGCACGGAAGATGTGGAAGTGGGCGCATATGCCGCCGAACATGAACCCACCTTCGGACTACAGTTCCACCCAGAGGTATACCACACCGCCGAGGGCAAGACCATCCTTTACAATTTTCTCCGGGAGATCTGCGGTTGTTCAATGGACTGGACACCGGAGATGTTCGTGGAGAACACCATCGACGGACTCGGGGAGAAGCTGGGCGGCGACCGGGTGGTGATGGGACTGTCGGGGGGAGTGGATTCCACCGTGGCCGCCGTGCTCCTGCACCGGGCCATCGGGAAGCGGCTGACCTGCATCGTGGTGGACAACGGACTGCTCCGGAAGGATGAGTTCGGGGAAATACTTGACTCATACAAGGATATGGGACTGAATGTGATCGGGGTTGATGCGGGGGAGGAATTCCTGGCCGGACTCCGGGGGATCACCGAGCCGGAAGCCAAGCGGAAAAGCATCGGGAAAAGCTTCATCGAGGTATTTGACAGGGAGGCGAAAAAACTGGAAGGGGTGAGCTGGCTGGGCCAGGGGACCATCTACCCGGATGTGATCGAGTCGGTTTCCGTGAACGGACCGTCGGTCACCATTAAATCCCACCACAACGTGGGGGGTCTCCCTGAAAAAATGCACCTGAAGGTGGTGGAACCGCTGCGGTTGCTTTTCAAAGATGAGGTGAGACGGGTGGGAGAGGCGCTCGGGATCCCGTCTTTCATCCTGAAGCGGCATCCCTTCCCGGGTCCCGGACTCGGCGTGCGGATCCTGGGTGAGATCACCCCCGAAAAGATCAGGCTCCTGCAGGAGGCCGATGCGATTTTCATCGGGGCATTGCGCCGGTTCGGATTATATGACCGGGTCTGGCAGGCAGGGGCCATCCTGCTTCCCGTCAGGTCGGTGGGCGTGATGGGGGATGAGCGTACATATGAATATGTGGTGGCCCTGAGGGCGGTCACCTCCACGGACGGGATGACCGCCGACTGGGCCGACCTTCCCCACGAGCTCCTGGGCCGCGTTTCCAGTGACATTATCAACAAAGTGAGGGGGATCAACAGGGTGGTCTACGATATCAGTTCCAAACCCCCGGCCACCATCGAATGGGAGTAAGCCCGCTTGAATGGGAGCAAGCCCGCATGAGTGGGAGTAAGCCCGCGCGCACAGGACCGGATGCAACATTTTCACCGTGCGGGTGGTTATATAGAAACAGTCTGAAACAAACGATGATGAAGAGCAAAGGGATCATATGGCGCGGACACCTCACGGTGGTCATGGCGCTGCTTGTCATACTCACCGGCAACGTGCGTGCCCAGTGGAGCACCCAGGCGCTGAAGCTTGCCCAGGTGATGGACAAGGTGAGCAGGTTTTACGTGGATTCCATCAACGAGGAGGAGGTGGTCGAGCGTACCATCACCGAAATGCTGCATGAGCTGGATCCGCACTCCTCCTACCTGAGCAAGGAGGAGCTGGAATTGCTCAACGAGCAGCTAGAGGGGGAATTCGAAGGGATCGGGGTCAGTTTCAACATCCTGGAAGACACCATATATATTATCAGGGCCATCTCCGGCGGACCATCCGAGCGGGTGGGGATCAGGGGAGGAGACAGGATCATCCGGGTGGAAGAGGAGAATGTGGCCGGAACGGGGATCACCACCCGCGATGTGCAGCGCCTGCTGAAGGGACCGAAGGGAACCCGGGTGAATGTGACCGTGCTCAGGAGGGGGGTGGATGCGCTGCTGCCGTTCGCCATTACCAGGGATAAGATCCCGGTTTACAGCCTGGATGCCTCCTACATGGTTGATCACAGGATCGGGTATATCAAGCTGGCCAGGTTCTCACATACCACCATCAACGAGTTTGTCACCGCCCTGGAAGCATTGAGGGATCAGGGAATGCAGGATCTGATCCTGGATCTTTCCGGGAACGGGGGAGGCTGGCTGCCGGTGGCGGTCGATCTGGCGGACCATTTCCTGTCGGGGAGCAAGGAGATCGTGAGCACCGACGGAAGGACCACCGCCAGGAAGTACCTGGCCAGGAAGAAAGGGTTGTTTGAGGAGGGAAACCTGGTGATCATGATCGACCGGAATTCGGCTTCCGCAAGCGAGATTGTCAGCGGTGCCGTGCAGGACTGGGACAGGGGGGTGATCGTGGGGCGCCGCTCTTTCGGGAAAGGACTCGTGCAGCAGCCCTTCATCCTGTCGGACGGGTCCATGATCCGCCTGACCGTGGCCCGTTATTATACGCCTACCGGGAGACTGATCCAGAAACCATACGAAGACGGGTACGAGGAGTATGCCATGGAGTTCATCCACCGCTACAACAGGGGAGAGATGAACAGTTCGGACAGCATTGTCTTCCCCGAATCGCAGCGTTACAAAACGCTCTTGAAGAACCGGACCGTATACGGGGGCGGCGGGATCATGCCCGATTATTTTGTCCCCATAGACACCTCCGAATATTCCGAATATTACAGGCAGCTGATCAACCTGGGGATCCTGAACCAGTTCACCCTGCAGTATGTGGATCAGCACAGGGACGATTTCCTGCGGGCTTATCCCGATTTCCGGTCCTACAAGGAGCGTTACATCCCTACCCGGGAGCAGATGGATGAGCTGATCGCTTTTGCAACCCAGGAAGGACTGGAGTTCAATGAGGAGCAATGGGAGATCTCCCGGGAACAGGTGCAGATGCTCTTCAAAGGCTACGTGGCCAGGGATCTATGGGACACGGGCAGTTTCTATGAGATCTACAACCCCTCCGATGAGGTGTTTCACAAGGCAGTGGAGATCCTGCAGGATCCGGCCATGATCCTGGAGAAACTGGCCAAAGTGGAAGATTGATGATCGCATGGCTATCCGGGCACTTTGTGGAGGTGCTGGGCGTACTTTTCAGCTTGCTGTACCTCTATTTCAGCATCCGCCGGAACATCCTGCTCTGGCCCATGGGCATTGTCAGTGCCCTCCTGTACATGATCGTCTTTTTCCGTTCCAGGTTCTATGCGGATATGGGACTGAATGCCTATTATTTTTTCATCAGCATTTATGGATGGATCGTATGGAAAAGGGGACAGGGCCGGGACGGGGAGGGAAACCTGCCCGTGAGCCGGCTCGGCCTGAAGACCGGACTGATCCTGCTGGCGATCACGGCTGTGGCGTTTGTCGGAACGGGATTCCTCCTCTCCCGGTACACCGATTCACCCATCCCTTACTGGGACGCATTCACCACCGCGGTCAGTTTCACAGCCACCTGGATGCTGGCCAGGAAGATCCTGGAGCACTGGATCCTGTGGATCGTTGTTGATGCAGTGTCCATGGGGTTGTATCTTTACAGGGGACTCTACCCCACGCTGGTGCTGTTTGCCATTTATACCGCCATGGCGGTCATCGGACTGATCGAATGGAAAAAGGAGTATTCAGGACAACCGGTTCGGGAAGGATCCTGATCACGGGACCCGAATCCACGGGGAAGACCGACCTTGCCCGTTTTCTGGCCGGTCGCCTTCAGGGCACCCTGGTGGAGGAGTATGCCCGCTGGTACATCGAAAAGCTGGACCGGCCCTACACTTACGGTGATGTGGAGCACATCGCCCGGCAGCAGGAGCGGGAATACCTCTCCGCGGAAAAAACGGAAGGATGGGTGATTTTTGATACCTGGCTGATCATCACCCGGATCTGGTTCCTGATGAAGTACGGCAGGAAACCTGAATGGATCGATGCCCGGATCAGGAAGGCCCGGTTCAATTTGGTGCTGCTCTGTGATACGGACATCCCATGGATCCCCGATCCGGTCAGGGAAAACGGGGGTGAAATGCGGCAGGTGCTTTTTCGCATGTACCTGCAGGCGCTGGAGGATTTCCGGATGAACTGGAAGATCGTATCCGGAAGCGGGGAGGAGCGTTTCCGGAATGCGTTGAAACTGATACAAACACAAGTCTTATGAGCCACCCTGAGAAATTCCATGCAAAGACCCTGAAGGGACTGGAGCAACTACTTGCGGATGAGCTGCTTGAGCTGGGAGCGGAGCGGACAGAAGTGGTGAACCGCGGGGTGAATTTTTACGGGGGACGGGCGATGCTCTACCGGGCGAATGTCGCCTCCCGGCTGTCCCTTCGCATTCTGCTTCCCATCCAACGGTTCAGGGCGGAGGATCCCGAGACCCTCTACCGGAAGGTGAAGGAATACGACTGGTCGCTCCACCTGGACAACAGGATGACCTTCGCAATCGATGCAGTGACGTTTTCGCCGATCTTCAAAAACAGCCATTACGTTGCCCTGAAGGTGAAGGATGCCATTGCGGACCGGTTCCGGGACCGCACCCACCTCCGTCCTTCCGTGAACAGGGAGCATCCGGACCTCCTGGTCAATGTACATATATCAGGAAAAGAGGTGACAATTTCACTGGACAGCTCCGGCGGGTCACTGCACAGGAGGGGGTACCGGACCGGCACTTTCGAAGCACCGCTCAACGAGGTGCTCGCCGCCGGGATGGTGATGGCCACAGGCTGGAAAGGGGAGCGGCCCTTCATCGACCCCATGTGCGGCTCCGGCACCCTGGCCATCGAGGCGGCCATGATCGCCGCTGGGATCCCCCCCGGACTTTTCAGAAAACAATATGGATTCGAGCACTGGAAGGACTTCGACCGTGACCTGATGGAGCATGTGGTGCGGCAACTGCCGCGGGAAAAAAAGGTGTCCGTTCCGATCATCGCAAGGGATGCGGACAGGGAAGCGGTAAAGCTTACCCGGCAGCAGCTCCGGCAGATGCAGCTGGAAGATGCGGTCACCCTGGAAGTGAGGGATTTTAAAGGCTCGGAAGGCCCTCCGGATGGGGCAACCATTGTGATGAATCCCCCTTACGGGGAGCGGATGGATGCGGGCCATATCGGGTCTTTGTACAGCATGATCGGGACCACCCTCAAGCACGGGTATCCCGGTTCGGATGCATGGATCCTTTCCTCCAGCCGGGAGGGTCTCAGGCACATCGGATTGAAGCCCGAGAGGAAAATGGTCCTGTTCAACGGAGCGCTTGAATGTCTCTATGTGAATTACAGGACCTTTTCGGGCAGATGGAAGGAGTTTAAATCTTCTGAAACCACGGGATGAGTTCTTCCGTAAAAGATGCCGTATGTGTTAATAAAAAAAAATGATTTGACCGATTTTATTGCGACAGGGGCCGATTTTTAGCTATATTTAGTTGCTGAATCACAGTGACAAGTCGGGCCGTGAAGGCAAACGGACGGTTTTGATCAATGACAATTTTTTTTATATTTGCTGATCATATTCGCAAATAGCTATTCAACAAAAGATAGCCTACATGAGCTTTGATGTCAATGAGTATTACTCCGGGATGAATGGCGGAGATGTTTTAATGGCCTTCAAAGGAAATATCTCAAGCGAGCTCATCAGCAATGTCCTGGAAGTTGTTGAATCAAGGCTGGACGACTACAGTGAAAGTTCCAAGATCCGCAAGCGGGTATACAATGTTCTTGTGGAGAGCCTCCAGAACCTGTATCACCACATTGAGATCCTCCCCGAAGACATGCAGAAAGAATTTGATGAGAAATTCGGGATCCTGGTGGTGAGCCGGGTGGAGGAGAAGTATAAGATATCCACGGGGAACTTCATCAGGCATGAAAAAGTGGATATGCTCAAGAATAAGATCGACAAGATCAATTCCATGAGCAGGGATGAACTGAAGGATATGTATAAATTCATCCTGAACCACCAGCGCCTGTCCGAAAAGGGAGGAGGAGGCCTGGGACTGGTGGATATTGCAAGGAAGACAGGGAATAAGCTCATATACACATTCGAGAAATATGACCACCGGTACTATTTTTTCAACCTCGATGTGTACATTGATTTTGTACAATAGATTTTCAAAGATAAATAACAGAATATGGAACCATTATCGATTGAAGGAACTGCGAAAACACCCAGTGTCAAGTTCAATGCAGAGGAAGGGGTGATCGAGATCAAGGGAAGGTCGATACCGGAGAATTCAATAGAGTTTTACAAGCCGCTGGTGGAATGGCTGGAAGAATACAGCGCCACCCCCCTGGACCTCACACAGGTGAATGTGCAGCTTGAATACTTCAACACCTCCTCCTCCAAGTGTATCCTGGATGTATTTAAAAAACTCGAATCCATCCACAAGGGAAAGACCGAAGTGATCATCAACTGGTACTACGAAGAGGACGATGAAGACATGCTGGAGGCCGGCGAAGACTACGAGTCCATCATCCGGGTCCCCTTCAAGATGATCGAGATCGTCGAATAGCAAAATTTTCAGACCGCATATTTGAACAGGCTGTCCTGCATTCCGGGCAGCCTTTTTCTGTTGTGCAATGCGTGTGGTGATGTTCACCGTTTCCGGCGGGACAGGATGCGCTCCGCGAAATCCAGCACTTTCTTGAGCACCCTGTAGTAGAGCAGGATGTAAAGGAGCAGGGTCATGAACCAGATCACCATCACGTTCACCCAGAGGGTGGGGATGAATGACCCGAACACCATTTTGCGCGGGGCATAAAAATGGGCCTTGACGAACGGATGGGTCGGATCTGCGTAGATGGGATCGTACTTCCGGATCAGGTTGCCTTTGAATTCGGTGATCCGCTCAAAGGTATTCTTGTTGGTGACGAACTCCTCCAGCTTTTCGTTATAATGATCCTGCCTGAGCTGTTTGAGGGCTTCGGGTTCGAACCGGGCCATGACCGTGTTTTTCCCGGCCTGTGCCTCCTTGTTGGCCTGGATGTAGAATTCCTTCAGCGCCTGGAGGTATTCCCCTGTATAAGCAAGAAGCTCCTCACCGGCGCGACCGGCCCTGAGCTCTTCCACATCTTTCAGGAAATAGGTGGGGGTCTCTTCGTAATAAGCATGCATGATCATCCTTTCCCTGTACTCGTCCCGGATCTCATTCCGGAGGAGCGTGAAAGCATCCCGCACATTTTCCGCCTCCCCATCGTTTTCCAGGTTCCGCTCGATGAAGACGAGCTTGTTCTGCAGCTCCCTGATCTGGAAATTGGACCTGAAGCTGGCATTGCTCATCACCTTGTCATGGTAGTAAAAGTTGCGCTGGAAACGGTTGTTGATGAACTGGTGGGTGGCCAGCCCTTCATAGGCCCAGCGGGCCGACATGATCTCCCCGTAGAAAGGGATCCGCATGGGGGAGGAGATCTTCGGGTTGAGGTTTTCATATTTTACGATGATCCCGCTGAGGATGATCTGGGGGATCACCAGAAACGGGATGAGGATGTAGATGGTCACCACCGTTTTGAAGCTGTCCGAAATGAGCAGCCCCATCACATTGGAACAGGCCCATGCCGAGAATAGCACCAGCCAGTACTCAAAGAACATGCCCTTGATCTCCATGATGGAATTCCCCACGATCACAAAGGTGAAGGCCTGGATGGCCGAAAGGAGGAACAGCACCGCCACCTTGGAAAGCAGGTAGCCCGACCAGCTCAGATTCAGGAATGCTTCCCGCTTCAGGATCTTCCTGTCCTTGATGATCTCTTCGGCACTCACCGTCAGTCCCATGAAAACGGCCACGATAACCGACATGAAGATGTAGACCGGCAGGTTCATGTTTTCCGCCAGTGTATAGCCCAGCTGGTTGGACGCTCCCTCGCTGTAATATTTCACGATGAATGCCAGCAGGAAAGCCAGCAGGGGTGCTTCCAGGAAGTTGATCGCCAGGTACTGGGCATCACTCACCTTCTTCAGGATATCCCTGGTGAAGAACACCCCGAACTGCCTCAGCCAGCCCGGCACCCTGAAGGAAATGGCGGGAAGGTCATCCCTGGTGGCAGGCTCCGGCCCCTCTTCCCGGAACTGTTCCCTGAAGTATTCGCCCCATTCCCGGGGGGAGATCCTGCGGGTGTGGGTCATTTTCCCGTATTCATCCAGCACGCTGGTCTCCACAATGTTGAATACCTGTTCCGGGTTCACGTTCCCGCAGGTGGGACACTCGCTTTCGTTCCAGTCGGCATGCTGCATCCTGGATTTGAAATACATGATCGAATCGATGGGATTCCCGTTGTAAATCAGGTATCCTCCCGTATCCAGGATGAGCAGCCTGTCGAACATCTTGAAGATGTCCGAGGAAGGCTGGTGGATCACCACGAATACAAGCTTTCCCTTGAAGGAGAGTTCCTTCAGCAAATCCAGGATGTTCTCGCTGTCCCGGCTGGACAGTCCCGAAGTGGGTTCGTCCAGAAAGAGCACGGCGGGCTCCCTGATCAGCTCCAGGGCGATGTTGAGGCGCTTGCGCTGGCCGCCGCTGATCTTTTTGTTCAGGGGTGTGCCCACCTGGATGTCCCGGATCTCGAACAGCCCCAGGTTGCTCAGCACACGGTTGACCGTCTCTTTCAGCTGATCCTCGCTGTAATCGTCGAAACAGAGCTTCGCATTGTAGTACAGGTTCTGGTAAACGGACAGTTCTTCGATCAGCAAATCGTCCTGGGACACATACCCGATGATCCCTTCGATGTCCGGATCGCCGCTGTGGATATCGATCCCGTTGATGCGCACCTCCCCGCTGGTGGGCTTGCTGGACCCGTTGAGCACATTGAGCAGGGTGGATTTTCCCGCGCCGCTGGCACCCATGATCCCCACCAGTCGCCCCGACCGCTCCGAGAATCCCACGTCATGCAGTCCCACCGCACCGCTCCTGAAACGGTAGGTGAGGTGACTTGCCTCGAAGACGATCTTCGATTTCACCATGTCCCCCACGAACAGCGCTACCACGTCGCTGTAATAGACTGGTTCGATCTGCTGGTTCCTCAGGGATGACCCGGTGGTCAGGGGATAGGCCTTGTAAGGCTCCAGCAGCTGTCCGTTCATGTACAGTTCGGCCTGACCCGCGTATTTCACAAAGTACAGATTGGCAGACCGGATGTGGATAAAACGGATCTGCCCCACCAGGTTATCCCTGTGGATATGCTTTTGTTTTTTACCCCCGGGAGTCTCTTTCCCGCCGGTCACCACCAGGAAGTCTGGATGATTTTTCAATGCATTGTCCGAAAGGACAAAATCCCTGATCAGTTCATAGTCTTCACCCGGGATATGGAAGGTGTCCGCCACCGTGTTGACGAACTCCATCTCCTGCTTGCTGATCTCCTGGGTTTCCGATTTGATGAACTCCAGCAGCTGGAAGACCACAATGATCTTCTGCGGCTGGGCAAGCTCTTCATTGATCGCCGTACAGATCTTCAGCACCCTGACCGAGAGCCTTGCCAGGAGGCTGTGTTTCCGGGTCACCTTCTCCTCTTCCTCCTCCACATGTTTCCGGTAAAATCCGTCGAAGACATCCAGGTACGCATCCACGAGTTCCTGGTTCAGCTGCCGTTTCAGGAAGGACTCCACCACCGGGCGGCGGTCGGAGGTGTCACCTTTGGGCCGGGCAATGATGGCGAACAGCTGCATCAGGGCTTTCAGGATCTCTTCGCTCATACCGGGGACGGATTAACAGAATATCCGAATATAATCAAAAAATGGATACCTTTCCTACGTGAATCGGGGCCCGGAGGTTTCAGGGTCCGCACCGGAATTTTTGCGCCGCCCGCGGTGTTCCCCCCGGAACCGTCCCCGGCACTGCCGCTGCACGTACGCAGCGCACTCAACGCACTGTTCCCCGCCGGGACCGATCACTGCTGCCTTTCGCAGCATACGGTATCGCTGCTGAACTTGCTGCTTCGCACCAGCTTAGGCAGTGATGACCGCATCTGCTTCAGGCGAGGGCTCGTTCCCGGTCACGGTCCCTGCTGCCTTTCGCACCATACGGTATCGCTGCTGAACCTGCTGCTTCGCACCAGCTTAGGCAGCGATGACCGCATCTGCTTCAGACAGCGGGCGGAAGGGCAGGTCAGAGCCAGAGGTGGACCAGGAGGAAAAGCAGCGGAATGAGGATCCCTGCCAGGACAAGGATCCCGCCGTGCCCGGTCAACCCCTTCTTCCCTTTCAGCATGATGATTCCCGATACGGCCATCAGGATGAGGGCGAGGGCGAACAGGTCCGAGAACCAGGTCCAGAGCTTTTTGGGCTTGTTGTAATGGAGGTAATCGACTTCCCTGAAGAGG
>Ga0272443_10004473_pt1 | contig 15201 bp, 10 predicted proteins | sample SSMAcet12_FD_193581 | JGI IMG/M metagenome (GOLD analysis project Ga0272443, IMG submission 193581) | Marine sediment archaeal communities from Little Sippewissett salt marsh, Falmouth, MA, United States - SSM-Acet-12 | ecosystem: Environmental > Aquatic > Marine > Wetlands > Sediment ...
TAGATGAAAAGAATCATCTTAAGTTTAAAATATTATTTTAAGTTTCTAATGATCATCGTAATAATATTTTTCTTATCTTCCTGTAGTGCAACTACTCCCTCTGCTCCCATTGTCAGCTCCTTTATTGCCGATGATACCACTATTGATGAAGGAGAAAGTGTAACCTTAAGCTGGTCAGTGACTGATGCCAGTACTGTCACAATTAACCCTGGTGGACTGATAGTTGCCTTATCCGGTTCCACCTCCGTATCCCCAACTGAAACCACCACCTATACACTGACTGCTAGCAACAGTGCAGGCTCTTCCAGTGCCACAATTACGATAAAGATTTTGCTAAGAACAATATTGATTCCAAATGAAAGTCAGTCAAAAGATACATTTGTCACAAACGAAAATCCATTAATGAGTTATGATGGAGCACCTTATCTGGCTGCAGGTACATTATGGGAATCAGGTATCATTGAACGTACTTACCTGCAATTTGATATAAGTGCAATTGCAGGCAATTCTGTCATTACAGAAGCAAAACTTGGGCTCTTTTTCAAGGATCCGATGAGTTATGTTTCTATTCCCATTTATGTTGAGGTCCCCCTTGCTGTTTATGAAGTAAAAGGATATTGGGATGAGGCTTCCCTTAATTGGAATAATCAGCCTGCTGCCAATTCTTTATATGAAGATGTCCAGACGTTAGCAGGAGATGGGGATAAGTATATTTATTGGGATATCACAAGTCTGTTACAGGGATGGGTTTCCGGAACGAAATCCAATTATGGTATAAGATTGTCTGATGAAGATGAGACGACCCTAGATGATAGTAAACTTTTTAGTTCTTCCTCAGAACCTGTTGGGGTAGAGCGACCAAAATTAATTATTTCGTATTACATTCCCTGAGTTACCAGGTATGGATATGTTGAGATTAAATCGTATCTTGAGAAAAAAATTAATAACCGGTCTTAGTTTATTGAGTTTTTTGCTATTATGGATAGATGGTTGTTGCCCGGTCCTGCCCGAGGTCGAGGTATTTTTTGATTCGAAACCGGCAGGTGCCAGTCTATGGATTGATAACCAATACATGGGATATCAAACTCCTGTCAGTTTACCGATCTATCCCGGTAAACATAGTATAACTTTTAAGAAAGATGGTTATCATGATTGGCAGGAAGAAATTCAGGTTAAAAAGTTGGAAGGACAGAAAATCCTGGCAGTGTTAATAGTTGCCCAAATACAGAAAATTATTATTCAACTCGATGATACCAATGGAAAAGATGCTTCTGTTCTGGCTTTTCATCCATATGGAAATTATGGTCAAGAAAATACACTGGGTGTTGGCAGTAATCTGAATCCATACCAGAATTTGATTTATCGAAGTTATTTGCAGTTTGATTTAGAAAAGATTCCTTGGGAAGCCTGTTTACTGGAAGCCAAGCTCGGTTTATTTTTTAATAGTGATGGTAATCCGGAGCAACCGGCAGAAGTACATGTTTACCGGGTATTGGAAGAATGGCAAGAAGAAAGCATAACATGGGATTCACAACCTGGAATAGCTTCTGAACCTTTTAGTTTTACTACCGTTCCGGCATCGCTAACGATGGATTTCGTTTGGTGGGATATTACCGCTATTGTTCAGGACTGGCATAATCATCTTGTAGATAACCATGGGATCGTTCTTAAGGACCCTGAGGAAGAGAGTATTGATGGAGGAAAGGGGTTTGCCAGTTTAGAGTCAGAAATCGAATCTCAGCATCCAAGGTTAGTAGTTAAATATTTTTTACCTTGAATTTTTTTAATCACATTAGCTTAATCATATCGGAATTATGAAATAAAGCGATACTATTAAGTTAATATGATTTCTTAATATAAGACCCAAATATATATGAAGTAAGATATTAAGATTAAGCATAGTACAGGTAAGTATCCCAGGGGTTCTCAAGGAGAAAGATCCCCCTTGAATATCCTGAAAAGAATAGAAAAATAACTAAAAAAAAGAGAAGTCTCTTTTAGATACTTCTTAAAGCCACCCACCTTATGGGTGCGATATTTACTATCAAGAAAATGTGATGGGATATGAAATTTGATTATCAGAAAGTCATATGTAATTTTAATGCTAATATTTTAAAATTAATAAGAAAAAGTATTTAAGGTAAAAAATCCTATTCACAGCTGGTTTAATTGGGGCGATGCACCTTACCGAAGACCTTTTGCAGGTTTGGCTGCATCTGGAAAATAAGGGAGAACCAGCAAAGTATTGACAAATAAAAATATTTCATTTATAGTAATAAATACTAAGTAGTATTATCAACTATTATGTATAAATCTTTTTACTTAGTAAAAAAATTTATTATCTAATTAAGATAAGGAGGATTTTAAAATGGCTAAAGTAGCAATCGATATGGTAAAGAAAGCTGGAGTTGATGTTGACAAGTTATTAGATTTACTTATTAAAAATGCATCTGCTGAGTTAACCACATTTTATTATTACACAATACTTCGGGCAAATCTAATCGGTCTGGAAGGTGAAGGAGTAAAAGAAATAGCTGAAACAGCGAGGATTGAAGACCGTAATCATTTTGAAGCTCTTGTACCGCGCATTTATGAGCTTGGAGGTAAATTACCGGATGACATGAAAGAATTTCATGATATTTCTGCCTGCCCACCGGCAAATCTACCTAGTGATCCGAACAACACAAAAGAAATTATCAAGGTTTTAGTAGAGGCTGAGCGATGTGCTGTCAAAGGGTATACTCAAATTTGTGATATGACTGCTGGGAAGGATCATCGCACCTATGATTTAGCACTGGCAATTCTTAATGAAGAGATTGAGCATGAATCCTGGTTTTCCGAGTTTCTGGGCGAAGGCCCTTCAGGGCATTTTTTACGTCGAGGGGAAACATCACCTTTTGTATCAAAGTTTTTGAGATAATACATTAATTAACATAAGGATATTTTAGTAAGTCAAATAAGAGACAGGCTTTTTTAATTAAGAGTCCTTGTCTCTTATTTTTATATTTTCTTTTATCTTTTTTGTAGTATAATATATCTTAGAAAAAATATGTTATATTTTGAAACAGCAGTTCTATTTTTTATATCAATTCAGATTAGGAGGAAGCAAAAATAAAAACATTTTATTTCAAAAATAAGTATCCATTAATCTTTATTGTTTTCTTTTTACTCTTCTCCTGTTATTTGGTCGGTTATGCGGAGCAGGAGCGCAGTTTTCAGATTACTGATTACCAGGCAAATGTAGAAATTTTAGAAAATGGAGATGTTAGGATCAGCGAAATATTTACTTATGAATTTAGCGGCAATTTTAATGGTATTATCAGGAGTATTGGGCTTACCGGTTCAGATGGATTGGAATATTTTAGAGCTACTCAATATTCCCCCCAGCAAAAAAGTTTGGAAACTACCCGGGAAATGGAAGGTGAAATGGCTACCTTCCGGATTTATGAACAGTCTTCCAATGAAAAAAAATCCTTCTTACTGGAATATCAACTAAAGAACGTCATTACCAAATATAATGATATTGCAGAATTCTACTGGAAATTTTTCGACCAGAGTAACAGCTCACCTATTCAGCAAGTACAAATTGAAATTTCTTTCCCTGGCAATATGGTTAATGAAGAAGATTTAAAAGTTTTTGGCCATGGTCCATCACAGGGACAGGTAACTATTCAGGATAATGGGAGAGTTTTGTATGAAGTTGAAAGTTTGCCAGCAAATGAAATGGTAGAGGCCAGGGTTTTGTTTCCTACCAGATTTGTTCCAGATTCTGAAAGAGTAGTTAATAAGGATCAATATTCCCAAATAATGAATGAAGAATTGAATTGGGCTAAAAGATCTGACCGGGAAAACTTGTTGATGATTTTTGGTTTTTTATTAATACCTATAGTTATAATTCTTAATATCATTACCGGTATCCGGCTTTATTTTAAATATGACCGGGAGCTAAAACCTGAAATGGAATTGGATTATTACCGGGAATTGCCTGCAGATATTACCCCTGCAGTATTGAGCCATTTAATGAATGTACAGGGAACAACAACCAAAGATATTATGGCAACATTGATGGATTTGACCCGAAAAAAATATTTAAAGATAGAAGAAACAACAAGTGGCGGATGGCTGAAAAAGAAGGATTATCAGTTTATTCTTTTAAATAAGGATACCAGTTCTTTAGAGTCGCATGAGGTTAATTTAATCAACTGGTTTTTCTATAGTATAGGAAATGGAGAGTCAGTCAGTTTAAAAGAAATCGAGAATTATTCCAAAGCATCCAGAACTCAAAGCTCTTTTCGGCATCAGTATCAGCAATGGCAAAAAGCAGTAAAAAAAGAATTTCAAAAATATCATTATTTTGGCAAATCGAAAGAAGGGTTACAAGTGGCTTTAAAGACAGTTTTACTGGAAATTGCCGTTTTTTTGGTATTGGTATTAGCGGCAATGTTGTTGCGAGTGCTTTGGCTGGTATTAATACCATTATTGTTGACAATTATTTTTACCGGGGTAGGATTGGTAGTCTACGGTGGACTAATCAGGAAAAAGACTCAGGAAGGGGTAAATGAATACCATAAGTGGTCAGCATTCAAGCGATTTTTATTACATTTCAGCAATATAAAAGACTATGAAATCCCTTCTCTGGTTATCTGGGAACATTACCTGGTTTATGCGATTTCTTTGGGTATAGCAGAAAAGGTTATTTCAAAGTTACGAGTGGTGCTGGCTGACCAGAATATCAATATGAGAAATTCAGCTTTACTTTATCATATGACTGATAGAAATGGCCATTTAAACGCATCTGTTTTCCGCTCTTTTGACAAAGCCTTTAGTCATTCATTGGTCAGAACCAGCACATCCAAGGGTTCCGGAGGCGGTTTCTCTTCCGGTGGCGGAAGAGGAGGCGGCGGAGGCGGAGCCGGTGCGTTCTAATCTAAATAGAGTAAGAGAAAAAAGTTTTAAAACCAGGGAATTGATAGTTTCAAATTAGATGAATTGATAAAGGAGAAATATAATGAGTTATGTATTAGTCTTTTTAGTGCTTGTTGCTCTATGGGCAGTTGTTACTTATAACCGACTTATTGTCCTTAGAGGAAGAGTCGATAATGCTTGGGCGCAAATTGATGTCCAGCTGAAAAGAAGATTTGATTTAATTCCTAATTTGCTGAATACAGTTAAAGGATATGCTAAACATGAAAAGGAAACATTAGAAAAGGTGACTGAATCCAGAACAAAATATCTGGCAGCAAATACTCCCGATGAGAAACTGCAGGCAAATTCTGAACTGGCCGGTGCCTTAAGCAGACTCTTTGCTGTAGCTGAGAGCTATCCTGATTTGAAAGCCAGCGCTAATTTTTTAGATCTACAAAATCAGCTAAAAGATACGGAAGATAAGATTGGATTTTCTCGACAGTTCTATAATGATACTGCCATGAAATATAACATTGATATTGTCAAAGTTCCTGTTTCTATTGTAGCCGGTCTTTTTGGATTTAAAAGCCGTCCTTATTTCCAGGCAGAGGGAGAAAGCAGAGAAAATGTGGAGGTAAAATTTTAATAGTTTTTTGTTGACACCATATTAGCTCATTGGTAATAATGAGATTATTTATTGGAAAATTTGGGAATATAGAATTATATGAAGTATTAATATAAAAGAAAATGAGACGATAAATGAACATTGGAAGAAGACATTTAGTTATCACAAGAAGAGGATTTAAAGTTTCCCCTTATATAATTATTCATCTTATATTTATATTGCTTTTCCTACTGCTAATTTCCTCTTCATCATATGCTGAGAATAAACCAAAATTCCTAATTATTCACCTGGATGCAATATCCTCGGAAAAATTCTTCCAGTATCTAGACAAGGGCTATATTCCAAATATGAAAAAGGTTTTCTCTGATGGTCATATTATACCTTATGGGTTAAGCCTGTATCCTGGAGGAACGGAAACAATTGTCCCGCGAATCAGAGAAGGTCTGGATAATTCTACCGGGGCAGTCGGCTGGAGGTATTATGACAGAGATAAGCAGAAAATCATTCCCCAGATTGATACATTTTTTCATATGTTTTCCCGTATACCACGGCGGGCAAGAGCCGGTTTAATCTATGGCATTCCATTTTTAGATGTTTTTAACTTTATGCCTATGGTTAACATTCCTGAGTTACTCGACAAATATGGTGTTATACAGTTTTACTGGTTTGCTACAGATTCATTAGCTCATCAGTTTGGTGAAGATTTGTACCTTTCCAGTACCAGGAGATTTGACCGTTATTTTGGTAAACTGGTATCTAAATTAAATCTGGATGAAACGAATATCATCATTTATGCAGATCACGGGATGGCTTTTGGTGAATTTGTAGACCCTCCCCAAACAGAACAGATTAAAAGAGTGGTTGGAGAAAACCTCATAGCATATCGTCACCCCAGCATATATTTAAAAGATCCTGACAAAAAAGATCTGGTATCACAGGAACTGGTTAATGATTCTGATATTGATTTTGCTTTTTATAGAGAAAGCTCTAACTGTGTTGTTGGTTATTCCAGGCTGGGCAAAATGATTTTTGAAGGAAGAGCAGATGAGAGAATAAGATATTTATATGAAGGGGAGGATACATTTGGATACTACCTGGATGGTTATCAGGGTGAATGGCTGAAAGCTTCAGAGTGGTTATCAAAAACAAAAGAAAATCGGTTTCCTGCAGTCCCCCCGAATATTTACAATCTTTTATTAAATGAGATGGCAGGAGATGTGATTATGGTAATTAATCCTCCCAAAATACCCTGGTTTAACCTGTTGTATCCTGCCAGTCATTGCGGACTTACCGGTAAGGATTTGATGGTACCCATTTTACTTTTAGGTAATGAGCTAGAACATCTTTATGGTCTAGAAGAAATTTGGTTGCACGAACTGTTAATCAGCATACCGGCACTGGACTTTAACAATGTTGAATCGGAAAGAGAATTCAATTCCCTTTCTTTCTGGGGAGACATCAAAGAAAGACAATCTCCCGGATTTGAATTATCACTTTCTCCGGCTTATCGCTGGAATGTGGCGCTGAGCGTTGAAGATGAACGCTATAGCGGCAAATTTGAGTATGATTTTTACAGCTCTTATGTCATTAGGTTGTGGGCCGGAGCCGGATTAGAATATCAGAATAACAATCTTGAGCCCTTTCTTCATACCCGCATACAGATGGATTTTGACAAGCTACAGTTTAATTATGGCGTACAGAGTCACCTCTTTGATTTGAAGGATTGGGAAGAAAACAAAAAAGAACTGGTTTATAAAGTAAATAATAAATTATCTTTTAACTGGAAAATCCCTGACCGCATTGGCTTCAGCCTGTATTGGTAAAATACTAAATCCTCACTGTATTTGTTCTTTTGATAATTTTTTCAAAAAAGATATTACAAAAGAAAATTACTTTCCTTACAAGGCATCTAAGTATTTGTATTTCACTACCTGTACAATGGGTCAAAAATTTTAAATAAATACGCTATAAGCTTACTTCCTGGCTATTTGCGACTATTGTGAATATAATGATTTAAGAAATTAATATCATCAACGAGTTAGTAGGGAAGATAATCAAAATCGTTCTATTCAATAAATTAGAAATATTGTATGATGTAATCAAATATTATTCTTTTATATCTTATATCTAAAAATAGAAAGGAGTTGATTACAATGCCACGAAAAAAGAGCAAAAGTTATTGGTTAAGGACATTGGTTCAATTATTTTTTTTATTTTTAATTATTTTAATTAGTTATAACCACTATAGGGTTGAGCAAGGATTAGCTACGATTCTGATTAGCTCACCTTCACTGCATGCCATTTGTCCTTTTGGGGGAGTAGTAACTACTTATACCTATTTTACCCAGGGGATATTTGTAAAAAAGATTCATCAATCATCATTTACCTTGATGTGGTTAGTTCTTTTGTTAACCATTTTTTTAGGACCAGTACTATGTGGCTGGGTTTGTCCTTTAGGTACCGTGCAAGAGTTGATAGGGAAATCTGGTAGGAAATTATTCCCTAAAATTTATAATCATATAATCCCTTCAAGAATCAATAATTGGCTAAGATATATTCGTTATATAGTGCTATTTTTGGTGGTGGTTTTTACTGCTCGAGAGCGTACTTTAGTTTTTTTGGATTATGATCCGTATTTTGCCTTGTTTAATTTTTGGTCAGATGAGGTAACTGCATCTGCCCTCACCATACTAATATTGGTATTGATATTTTCATTATTTATGGAACGTCCCTGGTGTAAATATCTTTGTCCGTTAGGAGCACTATTAGGTATATTTAATCTATTTCGTTTAAGTCCTTTAAAGAGAAATGCTGATACCTGTATTAAATGTAAAAAATGTGACCTGGTATGTCCGATGAATATTAAAATTTCAGATAAAACAATTATTCGCAACCATCAGTGTATTTCGTGTTTACTCTGTACTGATGAAGTAACCTGTCCTGTTAAAGATACATTAAATTTTTCATTTTTAAGAAAACAAGGGGAGAAAAATATTAATAATCTGCAGGAGGAAAGCAAATGAGAATAAGCTATATCCACATATTAATAATTGTGATAATTATTATTGGAGGCGGTGTATTAGGAACCAGCCAGGTAGGATTGTTTGATACCAGCCGATCAATCCAACCGAGCAGATTAGATGAGAGTGCTGATGTTTATAATATTGCTGATATAAGAGGATCCTTCACTCTGAAAGAAATAGAGCAATATTATCAGGTTCCCCCAGAGGCAATTTTTGAGGCATTTAGACTTGACAATGATACATCTCCGTCAACATTTCAATTAAAGGATTTGAAGGAAATTTATCAACCGGTTGAAATTGAAGGAGAAATGTATGAAGTAGAAACAGACACAGTAAAAGTATTTGTATCTCTTTATTCAGGTATTCCCTATGTTTCGGAGGAAACGAATCATCTGCCCGGACACGCTGTAGAATATCTTATAAATCAAGACAAATTAACAGAAGAAGAACAGAATTATTGGATCAATCACACCTTCGATTTATTTCCTATCAAACAAGAAACAACAGATGAGCCTGTTGAAGAAGAAGCTAATTCAGATTACCAGGGATTAGAACCACAAAAAGAAGAAATTTCGGATGAACCAGTAACGATTGTTGGAAAAACAACTATTGCTGATATATTATCAATGGGCATTGATGATAAAACCTTTCAGGAAATAACAGGTTTAGAGGTTCCGGAGGACAAGAATATGAATATCAGGGATTATGCCGCTTCTTTTGGTATGGATTTTGGCGAGATTAGAGGTAAACTGGAATCATTTCTTGCTAATTAACTGATTGAGGGGAAACAGAATATTGTTTCGGTAAAAATTGAAATTGAAAAGTTTAAAAATATTTTAAAAAATTAGTTGACATAAGCTGATAATTTGTTTATTATTATTTTTAAAATTAATATTTTTAAAGAGGAAAAAAATAGGTTCATCCTTTTTTGTCAGAGAGAGATATGTTTTGGTGAAAATATCTTAGGTAAAGGTAACCGAAAAGAAGCCCGTAATTAATAGCTTGGTTAGCTTTAATAACCGAAAATGAGTGGGGTAACTTATTTATCCAATTCCAGGTGGCACCGCGAGAGTTAATCTCGTCCTTTAGTGGCTATAAGAATAGCCGGGGGACGGGATTTTTTTAGGTGCATATCTAGAAAGCTTTGTAAGATAAAGAAGTTATTCAAGGTGGGTGGCACCGCGAGAATATAAATGATAAATCTCGTCCCTGAAGGTAATCTTTACGGATTATTTGGGACGGGATTTTTTTATTTTCCTATTTGGAGGGAATATCAGTATGAATGATAATAGCAAAAAGGTCAAATTAATACTAGAAGACGGAACTGTTTTTCAGGGCTATGTATTTGGTGCAGAAAAAGAGACAATAGGGGAGGTTGTTTTTAATACCGGGATGGTTGGCTATCCTGAAAGCCTGACTGACCCTTCCTATTGCGGACAGATATTAGTTTTAACTTATCCCCTGATTGGAAATTACGGTATTCCGTTCAAAGAAAGAGAAAACCAACTTTTGAAAAACTTTGAGTCAGAGAGAATTCATATTAATGGATTGATTGTTACAGATTATTCAAAAAATTATTGTCATTGGAATGCCGAAAAATCATTAGCAGAATGGTTAGAAGAAAACGAAATTCCTGGGATATTTGGGATAGACACACGAAAGTTAACTAAAAAATTAAGAAAAACGGGGACGATGTTAGGGAAGATTGTCTATGATACAGATGACAATAAAATTGAATTAATGGATCCCAATAAAATGAACCTGGTGAAAGAGGTAAGCGTTAAAAAGCCAATCAGATATGAAAAAGGTGAAAAAAGAATTATTATGGTTGATTGCGGTGTTAAAAATAGTATTATTCAAGCATTTCTAAAGAGAAATATTACCATAATAAGGGTTCCCTGGGATTATGATTTTCTGCAGGAAAAAGCCGATGGTGTTATTATTTCCAATGGTCCGGGAGATCCCAAACAATGCAGGCAAACCATAGAGTATACAAAAAAAGCCTTTTCCAGGAATATTCCTATTCTGGGCGTATGTCTTGGCTCTCAGATATTGGGACTGGCAGCCGGTGCAGATACCTATAAATTAAAATATGGTCATAGAAGCCAAAATCAGCCTTCTATGGAAGTGGGAACGAATCGCTGTTACATTACTTCACAAAATCACGGATATGCCATTGACTCTGATACGTTAAGACAGGATTGGCGAGAATGGTTCTTTAATCAGAACGACCATACAAATGAAGGCATTATTCATATGTCCAGGCCTTTTTTTGGAACGCAGTTTCATCCCGAAGCCTCCCCGGGTCCGGATGATACGGAATTTATTTTTGATATGTTTTTGAGGGTAATATCATGATGATTAAAAGAAAAAAATTTAAGAAAGTTCTAATTTTAGGTTCAGGAGCAATTAAGATCGGAGAAGCCGGTGAATTTGATTACTGCGGCAGTCAGGCAATTAAAGCGTTAAAAGAGGAGAATATTCAGGTAATACTGGTAAACCCGAATATTGCTACTGTTCAAACATCCGAGTATATGGCTGATAAAATTTATTTTCTACCGGTCAACGCCTATTTTGTAGAAAAAGTGATAGAGAAAGAAAGGCCTGAAGGAGTGCTTTTAGGATTTGGAGGACAAACTGCATTAAATGTTGGAATTGAGTTATTTAAAAAAGGTATTTTAAAGAAATATAATGTTGCTGTTTTGGGTACTTCAGTTGAGGCGATTCAATCTACAGAAGACCGAAAAATTTTTAGTAAAAAATTAAAAGCAATCAATCTTGAAATTCCCAGGAGTAACGCGGTAAGTAACGTAAAAGAAGCTCTCAGTACTGCAAAAGATTTAGGCTTTCCGGTAATGTGCAGAATCGCCTATGCTCTTGGCGGTTTGGGTTCGGGCATTGCCTATAACAGCAAACAATTACAAAACATTGCCGAAAAAGCATTTTCTTATACCGAACAAATTCTAATAGAAGAATGTCTTTCCGGTTGGAAAGAAATCGAATATGAGGTGGTGAGGGACTGTTATAATAACTGCATTACTGTCTGCTCTATGGAAAATGTAGATCCTATGGGAATCCATACCGGTGAAAGTATTGTTGTTGCACCGGTTCAAACTCTTAGCTCCTCTGAAAATTTTAAACTGAGGTCTATCGCTATTAAATTAGTCAGACATCTAGGTATTGTTGGTGAATGCAATGTTCAATTTGCCCTTGACCCAAATTCTGAAAATTATAGAGTTATTGAAGTTAATGCCAGGTTAAGCCGAAGTTCAGCACTGGCTTCTAAGGCAACCGGTTACCCTCTAGCTTTTATTGCTGCCAAACTTTCTTTGGGGTACGGACTGACTGATTTAAAAAATATCATTACTGAGGTAACATCAGCCTGTTTTGAGCCTGCCCTGGATTATGTTGTGCTTAAATACCCCCGCTGGGATTTGGAAAAATTTAAAAGAGTTAGTACAAATATTGGTTCTGAGATGAAATCAGTAGGCGAGGTAATGGCAATCGGAAGAAGCTATGAAGAAGTTTTGCAAAAAGCAATACGTATGCTGGATACGGGAATGAATGGCCTTGTTTGTAATAATAAAATTGAATTTGAAGATATAAATAAAGAAATGAAAAAGCCTACTGATAAAAGGATGTTTGCCATCGTAAAGGCAATGGAATCCGGGTACTCAATTGAAGAAATTCATCAACTTACTAAAGTTAACCCCTGGTTTCTTTATAAGATGAAAAATATTGTCGATACAAAAAAGAAGTTAGCTGAATATCCGTTTGGTAAATTGCCCCCATCCATACTGAAAGAGGCAAAATTAGAAGGCTTTTCAGATCAACAGATAGCTCTAATAACGCAAACTGATGAATTAACCGTACGTAGCCGAAGACAAGACTTGGGGATAATCCCTTATGTAAAACAGATAGATACCCTGGCTGCTGAATATCCGGCAAAAACCAACTATCTTTATCTTACCTATCATGGTGAAGAAGATGATTTGAAGTTTAAAGAAAAAGAACAGGTTATTGTTTTGGGGGGCGGACCATATCGGGTTGGGTCCTCTGTTGAATTCGATTGGTGTTGTGTTAATTCGGTCAGGACCTTAAAAAAATTAAACTATAATACCATTATGATTAATTATAATCCGGAAACCGTAAGTACGGATTATGATATTTGTGATAAATTGTATTTTGATGAACTCACCTTTGAAAAAATCTTTGATATATATGAAAAAGAAAATCCTCTGGGAATCATTGTATCTATGGGAGGGCAAATACCCAATAATCTAGCAGTCAAATTCCACCAGGCAGGAGTTAAGATATTGGGAACAGAGCCATCAAAGATAGATATGGCTGAAGATCGTCATAAATTTTCCCGTTTGCTTGATGAGCTACAGATTGATCAGCCAATCTGGAAGGAATTAACCAGTTTGGAAGAGGCTGAAAAATTTGCTGAAAGAGCTGGATACCCGGTTATGATTCGTTCCAGTTATATTCTTAGTGGTGCGGCTATGAGTATTGCTCTAAATAAGAGAGAATTAAAGAAGTATCTGAAAAAGGCCTCAAGTATCAGTGCTGACCACCCGGTAGTTGTGAGTAAATTTATCGTTAATGGCAAAGAGATTGAAGTGGATGCTGTTGCAAATAAAGGAGAATTGACCTGTTTTGCTATTTCGGAGCATATCGAAAATGCGGGAGTTCATTCCGGAGATGCCTCGATTGTATTGCCACCTCAAAGGACCTACCTGGAAACATTGCGGAAAATCAAACTCGTTACAGGGAAGATTGCCGAGTCATTGCAGATAAGTGGTCCCTTTAATATTCAGTTTATTGCTAAAGACAACAAAATTAAGGTTATTGAATGCAATTTAAGATCTTCCAGGAGTTTTCCTTTTGTTTCCAAAGTAACAAAATTGAATTTTATTGACCTTGCTACCAAAATTATTATGGGTAAAAAAGTACCGGATATTAACTTTTCATTTTTTGATTTGGACTATGTAGGGGTAAAAGCTCCCCAGTTTTCTTTCTCAAGATTAAAGGGTTCGGATCCGGTCTTGGGAGTAGAAATGGTTTCCACAGGAGAAGTTGCCTGTCTGGGTGATGATTTTAATGAGGCATTGTTAAAGAGTCTTATTTCTGTGGGATTCAAATTACCCAAAAAGACAATTCTCCTATCTACCGGTCCATTAGAAAGTAAGGTTGATTTTCTGGAAAGCACTAAGGTGCTTAGACAGCTGAATTATAAGTTCTATGCTACCCGGGGGACAGCAAATTTTATGAAGGAAAATGGGATAGAATCGGAGGTGCTTCATTGGCCCTCTGAAAAAAAAGAACCAAATGTTATCAGTTATATTACGGATAAAAAGATTGATTTAGTCATTAATATTCCGAAAAGTGCAGAAACTAAAGAGCTTGACAATGATTATATTATCAGGAGAAAGGCAGTTGATTTTGATATCCCTCTAATTACCAATATTACCTTTGCCAAAAGGCTGGTAGAAGCGATAAGAGATGTTAAGTTGGAAGATTTGAAGGCTGATAGCTGGGATACTTATAAAAATAATATAACATAGTCTTGTATTTTTAAAAAGTAAGAGGATAAGAATGGAAAAAGTTAAAGTAAGTATTATCGGGGCAACCGGTTATTCCGGGAAAGAATTAATTAAAATCCTGGTAAACCACCCAAAAGTAGAGTTGGTTCACCTGGTTTCTGCCAGCTATGTTGGGAAAAATATTACTGACATTTTCCCTGATTTTTTAAAGCAACTGGATAAAGAGCTTATTGGACTCGATTTGCATAAAATTACCCAGGAATCGGACCTGGTTTTTACTGCTTTACCGCATACCGTATCCATGAAAATCGTTCCTGATTTATTAACAAAGAAAAAAATGAGAGTCATTGATCTCAGTGCTGATTTTCGATTAAAGGATTCTGTTACTTATATCGATTGGTATCAGAAAAAGCATGATAAGAAAAGTAAAATGCTGTTAAAAAATGCAGTATATGGTCTTCCGGAACTTTATGGCAAGGAAATAAAAAGTGCTTCATTGGTAGCCAATCCGGGATGTTATCCCACCAGCGCTATATTGGGGATTGCACCTCTGTTAGCAAATCAAGCTGTTAATCCGGAAGGAATTATTATTGATGCAAAATCCGGCACAAGCGGTGCCGGAAGGAAACTGTCTTTAGGCCTTCATTTTGCTGAATGCAATGAAAGTTTCAAGGCATATAAGTGCCTGAGGCATAACCATATCCCGGAAATTGAACAAGAGCTATCCTTACTCTATTACGGTCAGATGCAGAATAAGGAGAAAAAGACTGTTAAAATTTCTTTTACACCACACCTGTTACCGATAAACAGGGGAATACTGTCTACCTGTTATTTGGATTTGAAAGATAAATATGGAGATGAAGAAATTTTAAATATATATAAGGAATTTTATCAGAATGCGCCTTTTGTAAGGATATTTAGTCCACCGGAATTACCGGAAATAAGATTTGTGACAAAAACAAATTATTGTGATATTGGATTTGCCATCGATGAAAGAATGGGGAAAATCAAGGTTATTTCTGTTATAGATAATTTAAGCAAAGGAGCATCCGGACAGGCAGTGCAGAATATGAATATCATGTTTGGTTTTAGAGAGAATTTA
>Ga0272443_10004475_pt1 | contig 15200 bp, 7 predicted proteins | sample SSMAcet12_FD_193581 | JGI IMG/M metagenome (GOLD analysis project Ga0272443, IMG submission 193581) | Marine sediment archaeal communities from Little Sippewissett salt marsh, Falmouth, MA, United States - SSM-Acet-12 | ecosystem: Environmental > Aquatic > Marine > Wetlands > Sediment ...
CTCGTGGCGCCGAATTATGCCCGCGGCTGCACGTGCAACTACGCAATCTACACGTCGCTCGGCCTCGTGCCTGCCCAGGACCTCGAGTGACCTGTGCGGGACCGCCGCCTCTGCCGGCGGGAAGGGCGCAGGGCGTCCCGGCTACCCATTGAACGGAAAACACACGCAACAGCCCTGCGGCACGCCGGGACCGTGCCCTCGGGCGGACGTGGGAGACAAAACGATGCCGACACTCAGTCGCCGTGGATTCCTGAAGAGCCTGGCGGCCGGCGCGCTGGCGCTGCGGCTCTGCCGTACCGCAGCCGCCGCCGCGAAAAGCAAACTGAACGTCGTCTTCTTTCTGATTGACGACATGGGGTGGACCGACGCGGGCTGTTACGGCAGCGCGTTCTACGAAACGCCGAACATCGACCGCCTGGCCGCCCAGGGCATGCGGTTCACCGACGCCTACGCCGCCTGCCCCGTGTGCAGCCCCACGCGGGCGAGCATCATGGCGGGCAAGTACCCGGCTCGTCTCAACATCACCAACTTCGGCACGAAGCCGCTGCCGCTGGACGAGGTCACCGTCGCGGAGGCGCTGAAGGAGGCCGGCTACACCACCTTCTTCGCGGGCAAGTGGCACATCGGCGGCGACGAGAAGCACTGGCCGGACCATCAGGGTTTCGACGTCAACGTGGGAGGCAACGGCTCGGGCTCGCCGCGCGGCGGGTACTTCAGCCCCTACAAGAATCCGCAACTGCCGGACGGGCCCAAGGGCGAGTACCTGACCGACCGCCTGACCGACGAGGCCGTGGCCTTCCTCGACGCCCATAAGGACGCGCCCTTCCTGCTGTACCTGTCGCACTACGCCGTCCACACGCCGCTTCAGGCGAAGGAGAAGGTGGTTGAGAAGTACCGCGCGAAGGCGGACGCCATGCCCAAGGCCAAGGGCCCGACCAGTCGCCCCGAAGGTTCCCGCGCCACGACCGACCTCGTTCAGGACAACCCGGTGTTTGCGGCCATGGTCGAGAGCGTGGACGACAGCGTGGGCCGGGTCATGAAGCGGCTCGACACCCTGGGCATCGCCGACCGCACGGCCGTCATCTTCATGTCCGATAACGGCGGCCTCTCGACGCTGCTGAACCGGCGGATGGGCGGCGGCCGCGGCGCCCCCACCTGCAACCTGCCCCTGCGGGCCGGAAAGGGCTGGCTCTACGAAGGCGGCATCCGCGAACCCATGATCGTCAGGTGGCCCGGCGTCACGGAACCCGGCAGCACGTGCCGCGTGCCCGTGACGAGTACGGATTTTTATCCCACGATGCTCGATATGGCCGGCCTGCCCCTCCGGCCCGGCCAGCACGTCGACGGGGTGAGCCTGGTCCCCCTGCTCAGGGGCGGAAAGGCCCTCGACCGCAAGGCCATCTTCTGGCATTACCCGCACCATCACGGCAGCGGCAGCGTGCCCAGCGGCGCGGTGCGCGCGGGCGACTGGAAACTCATCGAGTGGTACGAGGACCGCCGCGTCGAGGTGTTCAACCTGGCCGACGACCTCGGCGAGACCACGGACCTCGCGGCGGCGCGGCCGGAGAAAACCCGCGAACTCCACGCCCTGCTGAAGGCTTGGCGACGCGAGGTGGGCGCGGTCGTTCCCGGCGGTCGGTGATTCACCGCGGCTCCCCTTGACACGGGATAAAGGTCTTTGTGCCCTGCCGAGATGCTCAGCCAGCCGCCCAGGCCCCGTCGGGACCGAGGATCTCTGCCTCCGGCACGAAGCCGCGCCGCATGGTGTTCTCGCTGACGACCCGCGGATCCATGAAGTGCAGCAGATAGTCGGGGCCGCCGGCCTTGGTGCCGGTGCCGGACATTCGGAACCCGCCGAACGGTTGGCGCCCTACCAGGGCGCCCGTGCACCCCCGGTTGATGTAGAGGTTGCCGACGCGGAACTCGCGGCGACACCGTTCGAGATGGTCGGGGCTCCGGCTGAACACGCCGCCCGTCAGGGCAAACCGCGTGGCATTGGCCCACGCCAGAGCCTGGTCCATGTCGCGGGCCCGCATGACCGAGAGCACCGGGCCGAACACCTCTTCCTGGGCAATCCGGTGGTCCGGAGTGATGCCGGTCACAATGGTCGGCGGCACGTAGAACCCGGTGTCGGGGACGGTGCCCTGGAAGACCACCGTACCCTCCTCGGCCGCCGTTTGGATGTGCCGCCGGATGTTTGCCTGGGCCGGGGCGTCGATGACCGGCCCCAGCGCGTTGCCAGGGTCCTCGGGCGGACCGATACGCAGCGACCGTGCCGCGTCGATCAGCCGTTCCATGAACCGATCGTAGATGGCGTCGAGCACGATGGCGCGGGAACAGGCTGAGCATTTCTGGCCCTGGTAGCCGAAAGCCGCGTACAGGACGGCCGGCACGGCCTCGTCGAGGTCGGCGTCGTCGTCCACGAGGACGGCGTTCTTGCCGCCCATTTCCGCGATGACCTTCTTGACCGATGCTTGGCCCTCTGGGGTACGTCCGGCCCGTTCGATGATGCCAAGGCCTACCTGCATGGAACCCGTGAAGGCGATGAGTGCGATGCGCGGATGCTCGACAAGGAGGTTACCGATGACACTGCCCCGGCCGGGCACGTAGTTGAAGACGCCTGGCGGCAGGCCGGCCTCAACCAGCACCTGGGCCAGTGTGTGGCCGATCACGGGCGTCTGGTTCGACGGCTTGTACACGGTCGGGTTGCCCGCGACCATGGCGGCCGCACACATGCCGCAACTGATCGCCAGTGGGAAGTTCCAGGGGGCGATGACGGCCGCCAGCCCTTTGGGCTGATAGAAGTGTTCGTTCATCTCGCCGGGCAGGCAACCCAGGCGGCGCGGCCGGCCCAGGCGGACCATCTCGCGGGCGTAGTACGCCAGGAAGTCGATTGCCTCGACGACGTCCAGGTACGCCTCGGTCCACTGTTTGCCGGCCTCGAGGGTCTGCCATGCCGCCAGTTCGTAGATACGGCGCCGGGCAGCCTCAGCCGCGCGGACGAGGTACTCGGCCCGATCGTGTGGGGCCGTGTCGCGCCACGCCGGGAAAGCCTCGCCGGCGGCGACGATGGCGGCCTCGACCTCGGCCGGCCCCGCTTGGCATACACGGCCGACGACCTCGTCCGGGCTGGCTGGGTTCACCGAATCGACCTGTTGGTCCGTGGTCACCTCGCGGCCGCCAATGAGCAGCGGGTAGGTCTTGCCGAGTTGGCTGCGGACCGTGTCGATGGCCCGCCGGTACCGGTCGCGGTCCTGGGGCTGTGTCCAGTCGGGGAACGGCTCGTTGCGGAAGGGGCCGAGGTCGGTCTTCTCGGCGGCGTCGGGCGTGGGTGCCGCCGGGGAATCCGCGGCGGGGGCGGCTGCCTGGGCGAGGACCCGCTCGGGCGACTGGAGCAGTCGCTCCTGCTCCACGCCCTCCACGAACGTCTGCCGCAAGAACGACTCGTTCGACGTGTTCTCCAGCAACCGGCGCATAAGATACGCCATGCCAGGCAGCATCTCGCCGAAGGGGGTGTACAGCCGGACGCGGCCGACCATCCGCCGGAGCGCCTTCCGGAACGGCTCCGCCATGCCGTACAGCACTTGGAACTCGTAGCGCTCTTCCGGCACGCCGAGCGCCCGCGCCATCTCGATGACGGCCGACACCGAACGCACGTTGTGCGACGCGCAGGCGAAATGGCACAGGTCGTGATGGCGCAGCAGGTGCTCGGCCGCCCGCTCGAAGGCCGCATCGGTCTCGGCTTTGACCGTGTACAGGGGGTCGGGCCAACCGCGCTGACGAGCGATGACGGTCTCGTAATCCCAGTACGCGCCTTTGACGAGGCGAATCGAGATCGGCAGCGCCTCGGCTTGGGCCCAGTCGAGCAGGCGCTGGATATCGCGGTCGCTTTCGCGCAGGTACACCTGCATTGCCAGGCCGAGGTGCGGGTAATCGCGGAACTCCGGATCGGCCCGCAGCCGGCGATACAGCTCCTGGGCGATCTCCTTGAGGCGGCGCATCTCGATGTCAATGCACAGGAAGCCCCCCATGCCGGCCACCTTGCGGGTGATCGGTTTCAGGCGGTCCAGGATGTGCCCCACCGACCGATCCACGTCCGCCGGCGTGGACTGCGAGTACAGTGCCGACGGCTTCAGCGAGACGTTGATACGGGGGGCTTGGCCCCAGTCGAGGCTGCCGTCGGCGTCAATAGCCGGCCAGTCGGCCTGGGCCGCCTTGAGCCCGTCGAGCATCTCCAGGTAATCCTGGGCGTACCGGTCAGCCTCGGCCTCGCTGACGGTGGCCTCGCCCAGGAGGTCGAGCGTGAAGGCGAATCCGTCGTCGCGGACCTTCCGCAGGCGTTCGACGGTCTCGGGCACGGTAGCGCCGGCGATGAAATCGCGGGCCATCATCCCGATGTTCTTGCGGAGGGTCCGGCCCACGAGTTTCAGGGCCACCCTGCCGCCTAACCCCATGCCCTTGATCCCCCACTTCAGGACGGACGGAATGCTCTCGCCGCGTGAGAAGTACTCCCTGATATGCCGGCCGAGGGACTGCTCGGTCGTCAGGTACGGCAGCACGTCGATGAACCGGAACAACTGGACCTTGAATTCCTCGTTGTGCATGCAGGCGTCCATGACCTTGCCGGTCCACCACCCCTTGTTGAAGACCGACGGCGTTTCGTCGCCGATGGCGTCAAAGAATGCCTGTCCGCGGTCGTGTATGGCGTTTTCCAGTTGGTCCCTGTTCATGGTCTGGGTGGCCTCCCATCGGAACGGGTCGCGTGGCCTTTGGGGCGATGCCGAAGGCATTCCGGCGACTATCGCCTACGTTCAGGCCTTCAGAACAGTTCTTCCCACGGTTTGCCGCATGGACTTTGACCCCTCCGCAGTCTTTGTACCCGATGTTATGAGAGAATCGGAGCTTGATTCGCCGGCTGGGCCGGAGGGCGGGGCGGAGCCCCGACCGACGGGCCAACCGGCTTGTGCATTGGCACCATGGAAAGTTGCCCTAATCGGTGGCACTGCCCGGCGGTGATTCCCCTGTTGGGAACACGCGAATCACAAACATCTGCCGGGTTCCGTCCTTAGCGATGCCCGGCACGAGTATCGCATCGTTGGTCCGGTTCCAGCGCGGGGCCGGATCGATCCGGATGTCGCCGCGATACGTTCCTTTATCCAGGCCCTTGCTACGAGCGTAGGCGCCGTCGCTTCGCCTATACACCACGTAATAGTTCTTATTGCCCTTTTTGTAACCGTTGACAAACCACTCGCCGCTGGGTGACAGCGAGATATCGCCCTCCGGATTGGGGAAGATCTCCGGCGTTCCTAATTGCCCGACCACCGTCTTCCGGTCCACATCGTAAAGGATCTGTCTCTTGCCCTGCCGGCCAATCAGCAGGCTGTCCTCAGCCCATTCGGGATGCCCCCCGATATGCGTGTCGTGCAGGGCCAGCCCGGTCCCATCAGCGTGAATCGAGCAAGGCGCGTTGATCCGCGTGCCGTGCTGATTCCACCCGCCGCGAACGAAGAAGTAAACACGATCGCCCCGCCGATTCCAGAGCGTATGGTTGATGAACAGCGCCGTGCTTTCGACAGTCGGTACACGCTGCTTCAGCTGTTCGGCAAGATCACGGTAAGAGACGAGCAGTCGTTTCCTGCTTGTCTTGACGTCCACAATGAAGATGCCGTCATTGTCCGGCGCGTCGGCGTCTTTCGACCAGTCCAGGGCGCCCGGATAACCGGTCACCAGACGCAGTCGCGCCAAGCGACCGTAGTTCAACCCGAGGAAGCTCCCGCCGTTTGGGGCGACCCCGCCGTTGCCGATGGGCGTGTCGTCGTATCGGTATTCGCGCACGCGTTCGTTCTTCTCGACGTCGTACAGGACGGTGAAGACTTTGCCTGTCGCCACATCCCGGTCGTTAAAGAAGAACTGCGTGTCGGCGGCCTGCGGGTTCCAGTAGAACATCGTTCCCTGCTGCGGATTCCACGCGTGTGTCTTGTCGACCCGGATGATCTTGTTGTCTTGTTTGGTATCGATGAGGAAGACGACGGCAGCCTCCTCGGGCCTTGGCATGCGCTCGATGTTCTCGATTTCCATCCCCAGGATATATCTTCCGCTGGCGTTCCACGCAATCGTCTGACATTGACCGATATACCCGAAAAAGTGCTGCTTGGGGCCGGACGTAATCTGCTCGACTCTGAGATCAACTGCCGGCGTTTCTGCCCAGACTCTTGCCCAACACGCGATGACCAAGGCGAAACCGGCCGCCGCGGCTGTTGGGGCAAGTGCCCAGGACGAAGCTCGCACGTGTTTGATCGTAGTTCTCCTGTCGGCCCTGCTATGATCGCCGGATCGCCCCTCGCTTGCCCTGAATTTCCTTTGCTGGCAGACTACTCGGAACCCAATGTCGTGCACGGGCTGCCATGACGGATAGCTGAATCGAGAGGCACTGCACCATCGTTTTGGACGGTCATAGAACGAACCGTTTCGGACCACCCTGCGCTCTTCAGAAGTCGGATCGTTACGGCCGTCGTGCTCGTCATAGGAATACGGTCGGTACTGCGATAGCGTCCATTCGGCCACGTTCCCACGCAAGTCGTGTGCAGGGCGAAGCAGACAGGTGCTCAGTACGTTAAACCCTCCTCGGCGGTCGATGTCTCGGCTTTCGGGCGCCGGGAGGCGAACACCGCGTGAGGGAAGGTCACCATACTGGCCCCCTGAAGGAGCGAGACACCGGTTAGGGTGATCGGTAAGATGGTCGTGACCCCCTTCCCGTGACTTGATCCAGGTTTTGTGAGAGAATACTGGCGGCCCCTTGGGAGACCGTCCATGAGTGCGGTGTACACCACGCGATGCGGGTACCTGCGAGGTGCGGTAATTCTGGCATTGCTGCTCGGCCTGTCCGTCCTGGCCTGCGCCCAGGGAACACGGTCCGACTACGCCCGAAGCGAGCGTCTGCGAATGCTGACGCGGGACAAGGTGTTTCGGGATCGCCTCTCGCTGAACTGGTCGGAAGACGGACGATGGCTGTGGTACCGCGTGCAGACGGGGGCCAATCGGCACGAGTTCGTGATTGTCGATCTGGCCAAAGGCGCGCGTCGGCCGGCGTTCGATCACGCCCGGCTGGCCAAGGCTCTTGTCGCCGCCGGTGTCAAGGGCGCGCGAGCCGATCGCCTGCTGCTGACCCAGATCCGGCCGAGCACCGACGGGCAGAGCGTTGCCGTGCGCATCGGTGGGACGTGGTGGCGGTGCGATCTGAAGACTTACCAGGTCCGTCGCGACGACGGCACGAAGTCGACGGGCCGGGCTGAGAGGATCCGACCGGTCGCCGGTGGCCCCAAAGCCAGCAGACCCAGCCGGACTGAGACCTGGGTGACCTTCGTCAACACAACCAAGGGCGAGATCGTATTGATCTGGTTGGACACCGACGGCCGACGGAAGAGCTACGGCCGGGTCGCCGCCGGCGCCTCGAGGAACCAGCACACGTTCGCGGGGCATGTCTGGTTGGTGACGGAAGGGCGGGGCAAGCCGCTGGGCCTTTATCAGGCCCGAGAGCAGCAGACACGGGTGGAAGTCACCACCAAGGCCGCCACGCAGCCGGCCAAGCAGCCGCCGCGCCGGTCGAATGGCTCCCGCCGCAGCCGCACCAGCCGAGCTTCGCCAGACTCGCCCGACGGCGCGTGGACGGCCTTCGTGCGGGACCACAACGTCTATCTCCGGCCAACCGGCGGGGGCAAGGAGATCAAACTCAGCAGCGACGGGACCGAGACGGACCGCTACGACAGCCGGTTCTACTGGTCGCCGGACTCCAAGAAGCTCGTTGTGCCCCGCGTGAAACCGGCCCAGGAGCACGAGGTCTACGTCATCGAGTCCTCTCCGCACGACCAGGTCCAGCCGAAGTTGCACTCGTACAACTACCTCAAGCCGGGCGATCGCATCGCGGTCGTCAAACCGCACCTGTTCGACATAGCGGGGAAGAAGCAGATCCCCGTTCAAGACAGGCTGTTCCCCAACCCGTGGCGCACGAGCGAGATGCGCTGGTCGCCCGATTCGAGCCGGTTCACCTTTCTCTACAACCAGAGAGGCCACCAGGTGCTCCGCCTGCTGGCCATCGATGCCCGCACAGGGGCCGTCCGCACACTGGTCGAGGAGACCAGCAAGACATTCATCGATTACTCCGGAAAGACGTACTTGCGCTGGCTGGAGGAGACCGGCGAGTTGATCTGGATGTCGGAGCGCAACGGGTGGTGTCACCTGTACCTCTATGACGCGGCCCAGGGCACGGTGAAGAACCAGATCACAAAGGGGAAGTGGGTGGTTCGCGGCGTGGATCGCGTGGATACGGAGAAGCGCCAGATCTGGTTCCGCGCCGGCGGTATCCGCCCCGGCCAGGACCCCTACGACATCCACTACGCCCGCGTGAACTTCGATGGAACAGGTCTGGCCGTACTCACCGAAGGCAACGGGACGCACAGCATCGAGTACTCGCCCAAGGGACGATTCTTCGTCGACCGCTACTCGCGCGTGGATATGCCGACCGTGACGGAACTCCGCCTCACCAGCGACGGCACACGCGTGTGCGTGCTGGAGCGGGCGGACGCCTCGGCCCTGTTGGCGACAGGCTGGAAGCCGCCGATCCGTTTCACGGCCAAAGGGCGGGACGGCGAGACGGACATCTATGGGGTGATCTACCGGCCGACGACGTTCGATCCCAAGAGCAAGTACCCGGTCATCGAGTGCATATACGCCGGCCCGCAGGGCGCGACCGTGCCCAAGAGCTTCCGGTCGCGGCACCACCCGCAGGCGATGGCGGAACTCGGGTTCGTGCTGGTGCAGATCGACGGTATGGGCACGAACTACCGCTCCAAACGATTCCACGACGTCTGTTGGCGGAACCTGGCCGACGGCGGCCTGCCGGACCGCGTGCTGTGGATAAAGGCGGCCGCGAAGAAGTACCCCTGGATGGACGCCACGCGTGTGGGCATCTACGGCGGGTCGGCCGGCGGACAGAACGCCGCCGCCGCGCTCATGACGCACGGGGACTTCTACAAAGTCGCCGTCGCCGATTGTGGCTGCCATGACAACCGCATGGACAAGATCTGGTGGAACGAGCAGTGGATGGGCTGGCCCGTCGGCCCGCATTACGCCGCCAACTCCAACGTCACGCTGGCCAAGGGGCTCAAGGGCAAGTTGCTCCTGATCGTCGGCGAGTTGGACCGAAACGTCGACCCCGCCTCGACGATGCAGGTGGTCAACGCCCTGATCAAAGCGGACAAGGACTTCGATCTGCTGGTCATACCCGGCGTCGGCCACAGCGCGGCCGGCACCCGCTACGGGCGCCGCCGTCAGGCGGACTACTTCGTCCGTCACCTTCTCGGCGTCGAGCCGCGGAGCAAGCCGTAGAGTCGGAGCGCGCCCCCGGAGCGACCGTTCGACAGGCATGTACCATGAGGGAATAATCGTCGAGACAGCCCCGGAGGGCGGAGGCCATGGGGACGGTCTGTCTGGGCAACGCAGGCCTCTACACCGGGCGCTCAGGGCCAAATCGTGGCCCAAGAACGGCTGAACGTACTCTCCGTCGACCGGGAAAAGTGCCTTCGGGCCTCGCGATGGGTGGTAGAATCGTCAGGCACGCTACGGTAGCCGGGCGCAGGCTATCCAGGAAATCCCGGAAGCAAGGTCCTGAACGATGTCGCTTCTTTCTTCTTGCCTCAACTACCTACGTCGTCCTGTGGACTGCCTGCTGCGTTGCCGGTGCTGATGGTGAAGAAGCGGACGGTTGGGTTTGCCTGTTTGATGGCAAGACTCTGCATGGCTGGGAAGTCGGCGTCAATGCCGATTCGTTCCGTGTGGAAAACGGTGTGCTGGTGGTTCACGGTCCGCGAGCACATCCACCACAACGGTCGGCAGGTAGCTCCGCAAAAGGGCGACACGGTGGACGTGGTCATGGACGTCGCGCTGGACTGGATCGGCCGGCAGGCGGCGAGCAAGAAGCCCGTCCTGGCGGCGATCTGGTTCCCCTCCCCGCACGGGCCGCACAAGGCGGCGCTCGAGGACGCCGCCCCTTGGCCAAGTATGGCGAGAAGAAGGCGAACTACTACGGCGGGATCGCCGCGGTGGACCGCAACATGGGGCGGCTGCGGAAAGCCCTGCGGGAGATGACGATCGCCGACGACACGATGCTGTGGTTTTGCTCCGACAACGGCGGGGCGTTTCCCGGCTCAACGGGCGGGCTGCCGGGCGGCAAGAAGTGGCTGACCGAGGGTGGAGCGAGCGAGGGCCTTTTCGTGCGGAGACGTGTGAAATGAGACAAGTCGTTGACCGGAAGTGGACACATGCTCAGATCCTGTCGGCCGTGATCGGCCTGGCGCTTCTGGTGCCCGCCGGCATGGCCCGGGCGACCGGGTGGAAGCCCAACGTCGAGACGGGGGCCGACATCGTCATGAAGGACCACCGCTGGCCCTTCTGGGACCAGGGGACGTACTACTGCTTCTGGTACATGAGCTTCGTCCCTCAGCACCCTCGGCTGGGCAGCTTTTACGGCGGGATCGCCGTCAGCGGGCCGAACAAGGCGCCCGGCATGTTCATGTCGTACTGGGGTGAGGTCCGGCCGGTGCACGAGGGGGAGTATTTCTACCCCCATGGCTACGGCGCGGAAGGCGCCTCAGGCGGCGCGCACGGGGACGCCCTCTTCCTGAGGCCCGGCGCATGGTACCGGTTCGTCATGCGGATCTTCCCTCCCACCAAGGATGGCGACGAGCGCAGCTTCGTCGGCTGGTGGGTGAAGGACATCGAGAAGGACCGCTGGCACACGCACAGCGTGGTCAGCCTGCCCGCCCGCGCGACGGGGTTCGCGGGCAATTCCGGCTTTGTCGAGGCCCTCGCGCCGCACCACGTCCACCGCGCTTTCGAGCGCCGGTTGGGGTACTGCCGCGTGAACGGCAAGTGGCGCAAGGCGAACACCGTCACCAGCGGCGGGCCGAAGTTCTTCAAGCTCATCGAGAACGGCACAGTCCTTCGATACGACCGGTCGGAGCCGGATTCGCCCTCCAAGAGTGGGACATTCGCCACCAAGCAGCCCGACGCGCCGAAGCTCGACGCCCCCGCGACGGAAGGCGCGACGGCAAGCGCATACGGCAATCAAGTGGCGGTGAGGTGGCGCATCCCCGAAAGCGCCGCCCCGCAGCTTGGCTACCGGCTGGAGGCGTTCGACAATCCGGAGGCGAAGGGCGAACCGATCGCGACGGCGAAGGACAACGCCCCCCACGTCCTCGCCCGGCGCCTGGACACGCCGCGAGAGCCGAAGAGCGTCCTGCTGACCGTCCGAGACATTTTCGACCAGACCACGTCCGTCACAATACCCGTCCAGCCCGCCGTCTGTCAGCCCGCCGCGGGGGCCGCCGGGCTTCGGCCCGGCCTGGCCTACGCCTACTACGAGGCGCCTCAGGGCGCCGTCTGGGAGCGATTGCCCGACTTCGACGCCCTGACGCTCGCCCGGCGGGGATACGTCGCCGCGTTGGACGACACGGTGCAGCAGGACAGATACAGGCTCTTCGCCCTGAAATATCGAGGCTACCTGCGCGTGCCGGCGGACGGCGTGTACGTTTTCTCGGTGGGCACGTGCGACGGCAGCCGGTTGCGCATCGGCGGGCAGGTGATCGCCGACAACGACGGGCTCCACGGCGCATCGGCAAAGCAGTATCCGGCCGCGCTGGCCAAGGTGTCTCACCCGTTTGAGCTGCAGTACTTAAGGGCCCCTGCCGCCGCCACGGCGGCCATGCGAACCTGGCCAACAAGATAGCCATAGGCTGGGAAGGCCCCGGATTCACCCTCCGCAGGCTGGCGGAGGGCGACTTCCTCTGCGAACGCGCCGACGGGCCGTCGGTGGTCCTTTCCCTGAAGGGCGCCCCGGCCGGCGGTGTTCTGGCGGACAACTTGGCGGAGATCCGCGTCCGCCCCGATCTGCGCGGGCGCCGTCTCTCCAAGGTGCAGCTCTATTCCGGGCGCATGCTCCTGGCGACCGCCGGCCGCGAGGATGTGACCGACGGCGGCGAGGTCGTCTTCAAGCACTTGTTCCCCGCGGGGAAGAACCGCATCCGGGCGCGGCTTTGGTACGACGACCGCTTTTCCGTCGACACCGATCGCGTGCTCGACTTCGAAACTCGCGAGCTGATCGAAGGCCCGTGGAAGTTCATCGTGCTCGGGCACAAGTATCCCATCGCCGCACGCTGCAAGGACGGCCGGGCCTCCTTCATGGGCGAGGGCTTCTACGTCGCCTACCAGAAGGTCTCCGGGGACTTCACGCTCACCGCTCGCACCGCCGATATCGCCCTGACGACCAAGGAAAACGGCGTGCATTCGGCGAACTGGCTTGGCCTGTACACGAGCAACGTGAGGCAGCCCAGGAAGGGGGCGGGACTCGAATCGACGTTTAACCAGTGGGGCTTCAGCATCTTCCGGACGGCGGGGCAGGGCATGCGGGGCTCGTCGGACCACCCGGACCTGGCCGGCAGCCGCATGTGCCGCGCCTCGTTTCCGCCGGACCACCGGTGGCTGCGGATCGTGCGGCGCGGCAAGCGGTTCGAGTCGTTCACCTCGGCCGACGGCGAGACGTGGCACAAGGCCATGGAGGAAATCTCCCGCCACTTCACGGACGAGCAGTACGCGGGCGTCTGCTTCCGCGCCGTGCCCGGCAAGGGCCGGGCGCTGTTCCAGGGCGCGATGGACAACATGACGCTGGTCCGAGGCGAGACCCCTGAAGAGGTCCGCGAACGCCCCCGCAGCGGAGACCTGGCCTTGGACAACCGCGTGACGGCCGTGGTCCAGTCCCCGAAGGACACCGCGACGCTGTATGCAAGGACCACCGACAAGGGCTTGCTGAAGTCCCAGGACCGCGGCGAGACCTGGAAAGCCGTCAACCGAGCGTTGAGTTCTCCCGATGGGCTGGCCGTGCGCTCGGTGGCTGTCCATCCGAGCAACAGCTCGATCGTTCTGCGCGCGGGCGGCCGCGTCGTGGATGGCGCGCTCAAGAGCGGCCTCTGGCGGAGTGCGGACGGCGGCGGGACGTGGAAGCTGGTCTCGCGAGAGATCGACTTCGACGGCCGGGGACCGACCGCCTTGTTCGGCGAGGTCATCTCGTTTTGCCCGCAAGACCCGAACCTGGTGGCGGCCGCGGGAGAGACCAAGGGAGTGTTCCTTAGCCGGGACGCGGGCGAGACCTGGAAGCCCGCCGGCCTGGCGGGCGAGCGCGTTACCTGCCTGGCCTTCGTTCCCAAGACGGGAGGCCAGCGCGTGCTGGTGGTGGGCACGTTCGCCGACAGCGAGTTCGAGGCCCTTGGCCTGCCCGCGCCCGCCTCGCCCCTCAAGGCGCCCGGACGGGTCTACTGGGTGCGGATGAGCGACAAGGGGCCGCGATTCGAGATGTGCTGCGCGGTCCCGGACCTCGGAGTGACCAATATCGGCTTTGGCGCCCATGAGAACTTCGCCACCTTCGCCACCACGCGGGGCGTGTACTACACGTGGCAGCGCGGCAACATGATCTGGCAGCGTCGGTACGACATCCCCGCGGACAGGCCCTTCACCGCGCTGGGCTACCGGCAGTTCCTCAAAGAGTACGCGGGGAGGAAGGGCGACTGGCGGACATTCTCGACAACGTACGCGGCGCCGTTCTCGCCACGGCAGCAGGGCGCGGTGTATTGCTGTCCGGACCGCACGCACGGCAAATGGTCCCTTCTGTCCGCCGGCTCGCGGATCGGCGGAGCGGACGGGAGTCCGCGCGTCAACCGGGGCGTGTCGTGCCTCCTCCCGGACAGGGAGGACGCCAACACACTCTACCTCTGTAACATGCACGGACTATTCAAGACAAAGGACCGGGGTGGGACCTACAGGCTGGTGCTGCCCAGTGCGGTGGAATAGCGCGTGCCGCGCCGCTCAACGGAGAGATGCACGGATGTGAAGGGTGGCGTTAGACCGCAGCGCTGGGCGGGCGGAAGTCCGTGTTCAACGACTTGCCGCCCCAGGCGGCCTTGACGATAAGGATCGGGCCGTCGTGGGCCTTGGACGCATAGATGCCGAACGTAAACTCTGGGCCGATACGGCCGTGATTCACGTCGGGGGAATCCCGCGCACCATAGCCGGCTGTCAGCTTTCCACACCCTCACCGTTACCATCTGTTCTTCGATCGGCCGTGTAATAGGAGATCCATACCTTCTCGCAGACAATCGGCTTGCCGTCCGCATCACGCATTTTCTTGAGCATTGGCGCGGTGGCCGGGTCGTCGCCGATGTAGTCGAAGGTGTCCACTTTGGTCTGGCCCTGCATATTGGACTGGCCGGCCAGGATGTAGACTTTCAGCGGCTTGGCAGCCATATGGGTCGCCAATGTAGTGACCACGAGAGCTGCCGAAGCCAATATGGCTGCGATTCGGTTGATTGTCCTCATCGTCTGATTTCCTTGGGTGTGTTTCTTGTCTCGAAGCGTCTCTGCCGAGAAGATGCCTGTTTCTGCTCGCCTACGCCTTGTGCGCTTCGGCAAACCAGAGGGGCATGGGCGGGTCCGGCGGCGATACGGTGACGCCTCTGAATCCAGCCTCCGTCAGCCATGTGACCTGCCCCCAACTCTGATACCACTCGTTGAGTGGTAAGTCAACGCACCGCAGCCAGGGATATCCGGCTTATGACCGATGGAAAGGGCCACGGCCCGGTATGGCTGGGATCTCGCCAAGACGGATGCGCTGCGGGGCGTGGGCGAGCGAGAAGCCGCTGTGCAGATCTGGAAGGCCCGCGCGGGAGTTCGGGCACACGCACGCGGGTGCGCGCCGCGGGCCGGCCCGGCAGGAAGAAGCCGCTGCCGCCTTTTGTTGCATCCGCCATCAGTCAGTCCTCCGTGACTGTCGGTCGGATCCATGCTACCATGCCTGTCACGCTGGATGTCGCCCAGCCTCCTTCTGCTGACGGTTAGGAGATGTGAGATATGAGACACATCCGTCCGAGGATTGTGCTGGCAACCGGCCTGACATTGCTTTTGCTTGTGAGCTCCGGGTGGGCCATTGTCGACCCTGACAACCGAGGGCAATGGACCAAGCCGACCAACCGGGGCCCGGACAAGGAGGTGCCCGGCTTTCTGGTTAATCTTGGCCCCACCGGAGCGAGGGCGATCCTGAAGGAGCTATCATTCGTTGTGAAGTATGTCTTTCCAGACTCACCGGCCCACAACAAGCT
>Ga0272443_10004477_pt1 | contig 15189 bp, 3 predicted proteins | sample SSMAcet12_FD_193581 | JGI IMG/M metagenome (GOLD analysis project Ga0272443, IMG submission 193581) | Marine sediment archaeal communities from Little Sippewissett salt marsh, Falmouth, MA, United States - SSM-Acet-12 | ecosystem: Environmental > Aquatic > Marine > Wetlands > Sediment ...
GTGGAACATGTACCCGTCATACAGGGACGGGATATTGCTGATAAACAAAGTATCGTTGGATGCATCGGAAACCTCCGGCAGCAAATCCGCCGGATCCCACCAGATGCCGTCCGTGCTGTATTCCCAGAGGATCACCGGATTGGTGGTGTTGCCCGCGTGCACCGTGAAGAACAGGTCGCCGTCCTCGCACACCGACCGGTCCACCGGGTCCACCAGAACCTCCGGACGCTCGTCCACCACCAGGATGGCCTGCTCGGAGTAAACCGGCGGATTACACTCGCCGCTGACAATCACCCGGTAACGGTACCCGTTGTAGGAGGAAACCGGGTTGTTCACGGTCAGGATCTCCGTCGCGGTCCCCGTATAGTCGCCGGACACATCGTCAAGGTTCTCCCAGATGCCGATCCGGTTCACCTGCCACTGGTAATCCTCGTTGGTGGTCGCCCCCGCATCCACCTCGAAGAAGGCCGGATCGCCCTCGCAGACGGTGTCGTTCGATGGGTGGATGAGGATCTCGGGATTCTCGTAAACGGTCAGCAGCACATCATCAGATGTGACCGCCGGGTCACATGCCCCGGAGATGACCACCTGGTAGAGGTAGCCGTTGTATGAAGAAGGTACCGAGGTAAGGAACAGGGTGGATGTCCCGGAGCCGCTGTAGATCCCGGTGTCCGCACCGATGTCCACAAAACCGGATCCCATATCCACCTGCCACAGGTAGACCGGGCTGGTTGTCACCCCCGCATTCACGCTGAAGAAGGTGTTCTGCTCCTCGCAGATGGTCCTGGCCACCGGCTGCACGTTGATCTCGGGCAGCTCGTTCACGGTCAGGGTGGCCACAGCGGACGTCTGCGCCGGCGTGCAGTCCCCCGATACGATCACCCGGTACCGGTACCCGTCGAACCGGCTTTCCGGCACCAGGATATTGAGGACCCGCTGGCTGGAACCCAGGTAGATCCCGAGGGTATCCATCCCGATGTTCTGGAACCCGTTGCCGTCGTTCATGTTCACCTGCCACTGGTAATGTGCGTTGGTGGTCACCCCCGCATCCACCTCGAAGCGGGCCGGAACCCCCTCGCAGACGATTGTGTCCAGAGGATGTTCAATGATCTCGGGCCGCTCCTTCACGGTCAGGGTCACCTCGGCGGATGTGGCCGGCGGGGTGCAGAAACCCGAAACCACCGCGCGGTACATGTTGCCGTTGTCGCCCGTCGTGGCGCCCGTCACCCACAGGGTAGCTGTTTTTGTCCCCGTATAGATGGCCGTATCGCCCAAATCGAGCCAGTCGGCCCCGCTGTTGTAACTCACCTGCCACTGGAAGGTCGGACTGGTGGTCACCCCCGCATCCACGTTGAAGGTGGTATTGTCGCCGAAACAGACCTCCCTGTTAACGGGCTGACTGCTGATCTGGGGTTTATTGAACACGCTGAGCACCGCCGAGTCGGAGGTCACCTCCGGTGGACAGACACCGCCGACGATCACCCGGTACTTGTATCCGTCCATCCCGGGAGCCGGGCTGGCGATGGTGAGCGTGCTGGTGTTTTCCCCGGGCATATCGATGTACCCCGATCCGTCCAGGATGTCCTGCTGCCACTGGTAACCCGCACCTGTGGTGGTCCCCGCATCCACCGCGAAGGTCACCCCGCTCTCCTCGCAGGTCTCCTGGCTTACGGGATGCACCAGGATCACCGGGTTCACCCGGATGTCCAGGGTGGCCGCATCGCTGGTCTCCGAAGAACAGGTGCCGGTTATCACCACATCATAGGAACCCGCATGGAAGGTGGTCACATTGGAAATGACCAGGGTATCGTTGGTGGTCCCGCTGATCCCCCCGCCGTCGCTCAGGGCAATGCCGTCCTTCCGCCACTGGTAGGTCAGACCCGTGCCCGTGGCTTCCACCGCGAACAGGGCATCCTCACCCTCGCAGAGCACATCAGGCGAAGGCTGTACGGCGATGGACACATATTCGTAGAGGGTGAGCAGCACGGCATCGCTGGTCTCGCTGGAGCAGATGCCGGTGATCACCACGTCATAGGATCCTTCATCGGCGGCCGTGATGTTCTGGATGGTCAGCGTGGAGGTGTTTACCCCGCTGATATCGCCTCCGTTGCCCAGCGCCACGCCGTCCTTCCGCCACTGGTAGCTCAGGCCCGTGCCGACGGCCACCACACCGAATGTGGCGGTCTCGCCCTCGCAGTCCGAGAACGGCTGCGGCTGGGCATTGATGGCCACATTGTCATCCACCTGGAGGGATGCCCCCGTGCTGTTGATGCTGGAGCAGAGCCCGGAGACCACCACGTCGTAGGTGGCCTCATCGGCGGTCTCGATGTTCGCGATGGACAGCGTGGCACTGTTCGCCCCGCTGACATCGCCCGCGTCCGTCAGGTTGATTCCGTTCCGGCGCCACTGGTAGGAGAGGGGACCGGTGCCGGAAACGGCCACGCTAAACATGGCCACGGTGCCTTCGCACTGGACCAGGGGATTTGGCTGGTCGGTGATGGCCACGTTGCTGTTCACCACCAGGGTCGCCTCGTCCGATTCCACCCCGTCACAGGAGTTGGTCACCCGCACCTTGTAGATATTCCCGTTGAGGGTGGTCGGGGGACTGATGACATTCAGCCGGTTCGTGTTGACCCCGAAATAATTGCCCCCGTTGGAGAGGTTGGTGAAGGTGGCCCCGTTGTCGGTGCTCACCTGCCACTGGTAGGAGATGGCAAAGCCCGAGGCGGTCACTTCGAAGAAAGTGCTCTGTCCCTCGCAGACCGTGTCATTCACGGGCTGGGCCGAGAGCGAGGGAAGTGCCAGCACGGTGAGCATGGCCGCCGGCGAGGTGTCGGGATCGCAGGGAGCGAGTCCGCTGGCCACCAGCCGGTACCTGTACCCGTTCATGGAGAGATCCACCGCATTCACCACAAGCGTCGTCGTTGCCACATTGTCGTACGTGGCATCGTCCGGCACGCTGTTCCAGTTACTGCCCCCGTCGTCGCTGTAGATCCACTCATAATTGTTGGCCGTGGCATTCACGGTGAAGGAGGTGGGATCGCCGTCGCACACCATCTGGGACATGGGTGCGCTGTAGATCATGGGCCTCGGGCTCACCGTGATCTGCACGTTGGAGGGATTGCTGATGCATCCGCTCACATTGTCCACCACCTGCAGCTGGTAGGTGATCGTGGAGAAAGGTGTGGCCGTGGGATGCTCCAGTGTGTAATTGTTCAGTGCGAAATTGGGCATCCAGCTGTAGCTGTAGTCGCCCGATCCCCCCGTGGCACTGGCTCCCCCGCTGGCCGCGGTGCCCCCGAGCACGGTGGCATCGCCCTGGCAGATGGTCACGGGATCACCCGCATGGGCCACCGGGATCTCGCTCACGTTGATGATGATATTCTTCACCGGTCCGTAACAGACAATGGGAACGGTGGTGTTTTCCTGCACCTCCAGGGTGAATGCCCCCGTGCTGGGGAATTCAAGCACCACGAAATTGTCGCCCGGATTTCCGCCCCCCTTGCGGGTCACCCCGGCGGGGAGGGTCCATATGTACTGGTTCCCGGGCACATAGTATGAGCCGTTGTCCAGCGCATAATAGAACTGGGTCGCCCCGGTGCCGCAGATCTTTGTCATCCCTGTAATCTCCGGCGTGGCGGGAGTGGGTTCGATGTATACATCCACATCGTCATGCTGCGCATCGCACGCCCCTGCCGGATCGTCGGTGGTCAGCCGGAAAGTAACCGTGTTGCCCAAATCGGCCGCATTGACCGTATAGGTGGCGGTGACCGTGTTGCCCGCGGTGCTGCTGGCACCCATCGTGCCGCTTCCGTTGGCAAAGACGGTCCATGTCCCGTCGGAGGCCCCGCCCCCGATGGTGCCCGTCAGGTCGATGGTAAGATCTTCACACACATTGTAATCGACACCCGCATCGGCGGTGGGCAATTCATTGAAATCAATGATCACGTTATCATCCGTATTGCAGGTCCCCCCGGAAATGGTCCATTTCAGCTCGTACGCGCCATACGCATCCACCGTGATCTCCGTCTCCCCGTTGGTATCGTCCACAAAGTTCACGTTCCCCGGACCGCTCACCACGGTCCACAGTCCGCTCCCCGTACTCGGATTGTTCCCCTCCAGGGTGGTCGTGAGCACATCGCACAGATCCTGGTCCGGTCCCGCATCGGCTCCCTCGGCGAAGTTGACGGTGATGATCTCAAAATCCTCGCAGGTTCCGTTGGTCTCGGTCCACCTGAACTGCCAGGTGCCGTACACGTTCACCTCCACGGTCGGGTCAGGGGTACCGGCCCCTGTCCCCCAGCTGACCACGGCACCTCCCGAAGGCGCGGATTCCACGCTCCAGAGGTAGCTGCCCCAGTTCTGTGCCGGAGCCCCCTCGTAGCTGTATGGGGTGGCATCCAGGCCATGGGTCAGCAGGGCACAAACAAAGGCATTGTCCCCTCCTTGCGCCACGGGCTGTTCGTAGAAGATCACCTCCACGATGTCGCTGTCCGTGCACCCGGTCCCGTTGGTCCCCGTGATCCGGAATTCATACGCACCGTAAAGGCTGACCGTCACGCTGGTGGAGAGTGCAGTGGCCGGGGTGAAGGAGACCGTCCCGGGTCCGGATACCTTTTCCCACAGGTATACCTCGCTGTGGCCGCTTCCCGCTTCGTAGGTCACATCCGTGGCCGCCAGTCCCGTTGTCTTGGTGTCGCACACCTCTTTATCCGCAGGTGCCGTCACATCCGGCTCCTGGTTGAAGGTCACCTCCACGATATCGCTGTCGCTGCAGCCGGTCCCGTTGGTGCCGGTGATCCGGAACTGGTATGTCCCGTAGAGTCCGACCGTCACATCCGTTGTCAGTGCATTGGCAGGGGAGAAGCTGGCGGTGCCGGGTCCCGTGAGCTTCTCCCACAGGTACACCTCGGCGTGATCGCTTCCGCCCTCGTACAGAATATCGGTGGCCGTCAGTCCCGTGGTCTTGGTATCGCACACGACCTGATCGCCGGGTGCCGCCACATCGGGCTGCTGGTTGAAGGTCACCTGCACCACATCGTTATCGCTGCAGCCGGTCCCGTTTGTCCCGGTGATCCGGAACTCGTAAATGCCGTAGATGTCCACCGTCACACTGGTGGAAAGGGCATTGGCAGGGGTGAAAACGGCCGTACCCGGTCCGTTTACCTGCTCCCACAGGTACACCTCCGCATGGTCGCTTCCGGATTCGTAGGTGATATCCGTCGCCGTCAGGGCAGTGGTCTTGGTGTCACACACCGCCTTGTCCGCAGGTGCTGCCACATCGGGCCGCTGGTTGAAGGTCACCTGTACCACATCATTATCACTGCAGCCGGTCCCGTTGCTGCCGGTGATCCGGAACTCGTAAATGCCGTATGTATCCACCGTCACATTGGTGGAAAGCGTGTTGGCCGGGCTGAAAACGGCCGTACCCGGTCCGTTTACCATCTCCCACAGGTACACCTCGTTGTGGTTGCTCCCGGCCTCGTAGGTGATGTCGGTGGCCAGCAGTCCCGTGGTCTTGCTGTTGCAAACCTCCTTGTCGTCCGGCGCGGTGACAGAAGGGGTTTCATTGAAAGTCACCTGCACCACGTCATTGTCCGCACACGCGGTCCCGTTGGTGCCCGTGATCCTGAACTGGTAAGTGCCGTAGAGGCTGACCGTCACGCTCGTGGACAGGGCATTATCGGGGGCAAACGACACGGTGCCCGGTCCGGATACCTTCTCCCACAGGTACACCTCCGCATGGTCGCTTCCCGCCTCATATAAAATATCTGTGGCCGCCAGGGCCGTTGTCTTTGTCCCGCACACCTCCTTGTCCCCAGGTGCCGCTACATTGGGCTGCTGGTTGAATGTCACCTCCACGATATCGCTGTCCGTGCACCCGGTCCCGTTGGTCCCGGTGATCCTGAACTCGTAAATGCCGTAGGTATCCACCGTCACGCTGGTGGAGAGCGCATCGGCCGGGGTGAAAGAAGCCGCGCCCGGTCCGTTTACCATCTCCCACAGGTACACCTCGCTGTGGGTGCTTCCCGCCTCGTACAGGACGTCCGTGGCCGTCAGGGAGGTGGTTTTCGTGTTGCACACCGCCTTGTCCGAAGGTGCCGTTACATCGGGCTGCTGGTTGAAGGTGACCTCCACCACGTCGCTGTCACTGCATCCGGTCCCGTTGGTCCCGGTGATCCTGAATTCATATACCCCGTACAGGCTCACCGTGACACTGGTGGACAGCGCATCGGAAGGGGTGAAGGTGACGGTTCCCGGTCCGGATACCTTCTCCCACAGGTACACTTCATTGTGCCCGCTTCCCGCCTCGTAGGTGATGTCGGAAGCGACCAGCGCCGTGGTCTTGGTTCCGCACTCCTGCTTATCCAGGGGTGCCGTCACGTTGGGATTCTCGTTGAAGATCACCTCCACGATATCGTTGTCCGCGCACCCGGTCCCGTTGGTGCCGGTGATCCTGAATTCGTAGGTGCCGAAAAGGCTCACCGTGGCGCTGGTGGACAGCGCATCGGCCGGAGTGAAGACCACCGTTCCCGGTCCGGATACCTTTTCCCACAGGTACACCTCTGCATGGTCGCTTCCCCCTTCGTAGGTGATGTCCGTCGCCACCAGGGCCGTGGTCTTGTTGTTGCACACTTCCTTGTCAACCGGGGCGGTGACATCTGGTCCCTCGTTAAAGGTCACCTCCACGATATCGGCATCTGCGCACCCGGTCCCGTTTGTCCCGGTGATCCGGAACTCGTACACCCCGTACAGGCTCACCGTGACGCTTGTGGTAAGCGCACCTGCCGGCGTGAAGACGGCTGTTCCCGGTCCGTTTACCTTCTCCCACAGGTACACCTCGTTGTGCTGGCTTCCCGCCTCGTAGGTGATATCCGTGGCTGTCAGGGAGGTGGTTTTCGTGTTGCACACCCCCTTATCCGATGGTGCCGCCACATTGGGTTGCTGGTTGAAGGTGACCTCCACCACGTCGCTGTCGTCACACCCCGTCCCGTTGGTCCCGGTGATCCGGAACTCATAGGTGCCGTACAGGCTCACCGTTACGCTGGTGGACAGTGCGCCGGCAGGGGTGAAGACGGCCGTGCCCGGTCCGTTTACCTGCTCCCACAGGTACACCTCACTGTGCCCGCTTCCAACCTCGTAGGTGATATCCGTAGCAACCAGTGTTGTGGTTTTCGTGTTGCACACCGCCTTGTCAGCCGGTGCGGTCACGTTGGGATTCTGGTTGAATGCAACCTCCACCAAATCGCTGTCCGTGCACCCGGTCCCGTTTGTCCCGGTGATCCGGAATTCATACACCCCGTAGAGGCTGACAGAGACGCTGGTGGACAGCGCATTGGCCGGGGTGAAGGTGACCGTTCCCGGTCCGGATACCTTCTCCCACAGGTACACCTCGTTGTGGTCACTTCCCCCCTCGTAGGCGACATCCGTGGCCGCCAGGGACGTGGTCTTGCTGTTGCAGACTGCCACATCCACCGGTGCGGTGACATCCGGCTGCTGGTTGAAGGTGACCACCACATCGTCAAAGTCGGAACAGATGCCCTCCACCTCTGTCCATCTGAAGGTATACACCCCGTACAGGCTGACGGTCGGGGTGCCGTTGGGATCATTGGCCGAGGTGGCTCCCCACCCGGTGATTACTCCCGGGTTGCTACCCGTAAGGGTCCAGGTGCCGGTCCCCGCACTGGGAATGGCAGCCAGGGTGGTGGTTTTGGTGTTACACTCGGTGATGTTGCTGCCCGCATTCGCATCCGGGATCTCGAAGATGGTGAAATTATGCGCGGCGGACCAGGGATAGTCGCCCGTCCCCGGCGTGGGATCCGCATTACAGCCGTTGATCCCCGCCGCGGTCACGCTGTAATTCCCTGGCGCCAGTCCCGTCAGGTCAATGTCGATGGTGGGATTGGCGGTGGTCGCGTTCACATACCCCGCCTCCCAGGAGAAATCCCAAACATAGGCATCCGCATCGGTCACCGGCTGGTAGTTCACCGTGATCGTGCTGTTCTCGCAGGCCTCCGAAGGCCCGGCAATGGTCCGCACCTGGGCGGTCGGACCCGGATTGACGACAATATGCAGGGTATTGGATTGTGCGGGCGGACAAACGCCTGATGAACTTGCCTCCCGGTAATAATAATGATCTCCCAGTCCCAGCACGCCCGGGTCATAGGTGATCTGGTTGTTGGTCCCGCTTGCAGGATTATACGGTCCGCCCACCGCCGTGGCATGGTACCAGAGGTACGACCTGGGTATCACTCCCCCGCTGGCCGGTGAGGTGGATGTAAATGCATCGGCATCATCCCCCTGGCACAGCGACTGGTCCCCCGCCACGATACCCGGATCCAGTGCCAGTTCCACGGAGATCACCGCATAGTTGCTGTTGGCCGGGGGACAAACCCCATTCTGCACCACCGCCCTGAACCAGTAATCATCGGGGGTGTTCAGTACCCCGCTGGTATAGGTGGTGGCTGTATTTGAAATGGAGGCCCATGAACCACCGCTGTTGGTACTGACCTCCCATTCGGCCACATCTCCCGTATGGCCGCCAAGTGACAATAGCCCCGAGGTGCTTCCCTGGCACACATCACGGTCCGGCGTCACCGCACCACCCACCGAGGAAGCATCTACTGTAACAATGGCATAATTACTGAATACCTCGTTGCATTCCCCGCTCTTCACCACCGCACGGTACCAGTAAGTTCCGGGCGTATTTAATACCCCGCTCGTATAGGTGGTGTTCGTATTGGCGATGTTGTTCCAGGACCCGCCGCCATTGCTGCTTACCTGCCAGCGCTGTACAGCACCCACATGTCCCGATAAACTGAGCAGTCCGGATGTACTACCCTGGCATACGGTCCTGTTCGGGGTGACAGCCCCTCCGACAGTGACGGGATCGATGACAACGGTCACCGTATTTCCATAAACGGCACTGCATGCGCCGTAATCCACATAGAGCCTGAAATTATGGGTCCCCGGTGCTGGATAATCCCCGTCAGTCGAAGGGAAATTAACCGTGTAAGGATCCACCGCCACATTCTCCCAGTCTTTTACCGCAAACCACCCTGTCGGACCCTGGGGATCCATGTACAGCCTCACCCGTGTGGCCACATGGCCTGTGAGTGAGAATTGAAGGTTCTCCCCGTCACATACCTGGTTGTCCACCGCAGAAAGCGTTCCGGCCGTTGGATTTGGATCCACGGGTACCCGGATGGTGAACGAAGAACCGGGACAGGAAGAAGGCGCCGGTCCCGTGGGGATCACCGTGTAGATCACATTGATCCGTGAGGTGGTGAAATTGACCGGTGTGTCGGTAATGTTTCCCGAACCGCTGGAGCCATTGTCCCCCGACCATGTAAATGTACTGCCAGGGACAGTCACCGATCCCTGCGTCTGGGGATTGATATTCAGCGTGGTGCCCGTACATACCACAGCAGTTGTGCTATTCGTCCCGGAAGGTAACTCATTGATATCCGCCACCAGCTGAACCGGATCGCTTCCGCAACCCGGCGCGGAGGTGTATTCCAGGTAAACGCTCACCGTCATGTTCACGGACGGATTGCTCCCCGCAGTCACCGTGATATTGTTCGTATTCTGTCCCGCGGTGATCGTTCCGTTGGTCACATTCCATACATACCTGGTCGCCCCCCCGAACGGCATCACCGGCGGCGCCCCGCTGATGGAGTAGATCAGGCCGGTTTCACTTGCACAAACTTCATTGTCACCTGTGATAGGTCCCCCCAGGTTGAGCTCTTCACGGACAGTAAGGGTTACTTCCGTAGCCGGGCTTTCGCAGAGATTTCCTGTTAAGCTTCCGTCGGCCACATAATATGTATAAATCCCTGGTGTGGTAGATACACCAGGGGTGTACGAACTACCTGTATGCAACAGAGTTAATTTTTCTTCTTCTGCATACCATCTATGCTCTCCAACAGCAGGGCTTGTTGCAGTTAAAGTCGTACTTTCACCATAACATGTTATCCTATCAGGGGCAGTAGGTGGAGGTGGGGCATCAATTATCTCAATATATGAAGTTGTTTCAATGGGAGTGCCTCCAGGATATGGATTACATGGGCTCCAGTTTTGCAGAAGTACTTCAAATCTATCTCCAACAGCATCGTTATAATAATCACCTGCATGTATTATATCGAATGTTTGCATATTTGAACTCACCTCTCCTTCAGGTATTGTGACAACCGGTCCTTCAAATACGCTATAGGCATTCGTGGGAAAGAAAGGTCCTGGACTGCCATCAGGTTTATATGGAAAGGGCGGTGGTAATAAATTGCCGTCCGAATCAGTAATCTGAACCTGTTTTCCTGGTTCAATTTCAACATATATATTGGGAATTCGATCTGCACCGTTCAAATTAGTGCCGTATAAAAAACGGACATTTCTATCACCAAGATTTGGTTTAACATCCTCTACGTCAGCATTACAATTGAAGTAAGTGTTATCTGTGAATTGGTGTAAAATATCCGATCCTAAACAATATAGATTATCTTGATCCCCAATTGGAGGATTGATAACAAAATCACCAGCCAAGTCGATGTCGTCTGTATGATGATTACCAATAACATAAGTCTGCATTGAAGCGAGAATATCAATTCTGTCCGACAGACTTCCATCTGGTAAATCATACCACACCTGAATATATCCTCTGGGTTCCCATCGACATCTATCTGTCCAGTCTGGATAATTAAACAAATCACCGATAACACTATAATTACCTGAACCTATAGGTGATTCAGTCATATTATATGATTCTCTCCAATTCTCAATCGGATCATACCATATTCGACAATTGAAGTAATCTGTGCGAAAATAAATACTGTTCCTATAGTTTTGTTTTACACCATATTCAAATGTCATTTTTACCTGTACGGGCGCACATTCATCAAGAAAATCGGTTCCTATATTTCTTGTTGCTTTTAGAAGATTACTGTCAATTGATTTATTATTTACAGCAGCATGGTCTGTGAATGATTGCAGTTTATTTGAAGAATAATCTTCTACATTGCCTACTGCATTGTCGTAGCTAACAGTCACATTATTCCTATCGTTATATGTGATTGAAGACACGAGAGTAAGTTTAAGTTCATTTGCTTCTACACCAAATCCTACACTGGCGATACTGACAGATGAACCATTAATCTTTACCGTCCAACCCGCTGTACTAGCAGTGGGTTTAATATAATCAGATAGACGAACGATGATTTCTTTCTGAGCTTCATCAGTGAACGTGATGGCGTAATCATCATTAAGAGGCACATCAACAAGCGGTTGAATTGTTAGTTGACCTTGTACACTTACTAAAGGAAATATCAATAACCAAAGAATAAGATGAAGCGGTTTCATATAATGTATAGTTAGCTTGTTATTATTTACCTTGACCATCTGCAAAAAAAAAAGGTTGCACACCTCATTGTATACAACCGCGTATAATTTATAGACGGTAAAGTTATTACCTATGGTTTACAAGAATAAACAGTATGTTTTTTATCCAAAATTCAGATCTCTCGTTTAATCAAGTTACTGGTTCTATGTTTTTGTAAATAACACATAATTTGGGCAATATGATTTTAAGATATGTTCCACTCTTATTTTTTTGTTGAGAAATGTAGTTATCTTTATAGCTTAAAGTGCATCTTATTTAAATCGATACTGATAATCCGGATTCTCTTCCATAATCTGTTTGCTATCAGGATAGTTCTCAACAAACCAAACCATAAAAGCTGTGATGTCAATTTTATTCTTGAGGTAATTATTATGGTTTATTCTCATTGCAGATTTAATATCATTCGTTTGTAACAAGTCAACTCCTTTTTTTATAGCTCTTCCCTGACTATCAATGTTTTGCTTAAAATTGTAAACTAATCCAAAGTTCGCCTCTTCATCGATATAACCTCGCCCATTTTCATCTAGAAATACCGCCGGCGTTCCTAAAACAGCACTTTCTGACGCCATAGTCGCACTTTCACCAAAAAATAATTTTGCATGATAAAGAGCATCATGCATCTTTTCTATAGGTATTTTTATCTTATATTTCTCCAGATTGTTTGGCAAAGGTTTTTCTGATGATATGAAAACCCTTGAATAGTTCGAAATTAACTTAACTGCTTTTAATTTGTTTTCATTAGTAAATCCAGAAAGCCCTTTATCATGGTAGGCATCCCAGCTGACAAATCGCATAATAGTATAAGATTCCTCTGGTCCAATACCAAGCAGTTTTGCAACAGTCATTTTATCTAATGGTGTGAATCTTTTGGGATGTAAATAGAATAGTTCAATATTACCATCAAAACGAATCTGATCAGACCGAAGTTGTAACCTAAATGATTTTCCAGTAAACAATACTGATAAAAAGCAACTGAAAAACTTATCATAGAAACCAGCACTCTCAGTATCAGTTAATCCAAAATGAACTTTTCTTAACAGGAAACATGCTAAGCACACATAAGGTGAGATGCGAGAAAACACTATTTCAATTCGACTTTTCTTAATATATCTAATCGAAATAATTAAATTGTTTACTAGAGTAATAGCTTTTGATATCCAGAATCTGCCCGGCCTTCTTAAAAGTCCATATTCAATTCTATAATAATTAAGTAATTTGTTACTGATTTCTTTATTTGTAGCCAGCCAAAATACTTTATGCCCTTTCTTTTCTAGCTCAAATTTAAGAGTTCGAAATCCATGTATCTGGGCAGGATGTCCTGTAACAAATAATATATTCATTCAACTAATACATTCACCAATAGGGTAATCTCTTTGGTGGAAAAATCTTCTCGAAGAGGTAACGAAACCAAAGAATCGTGCACCTTCAAATAATTGAACAATTTGGCATCAAAAGCAGATCTATTTTCAATTATTTGTTGCTGATAAGGGCTTCCTCGCTTTTGTTCTAGATGCATAGCCTCTATACTATTTTCAGAAAATTTTCTTATAATTTCCTTCGTATTTAATAGTGGATTAAAGACAAAGAATTTTGTACAAGATGAATCCTCAATATTGTAATCCAAATTATGTATGAAATTTTTGTTACGTAAGATTCTGTAATATTCAGAGCCGATAGATTTTCGTTTGGTTTGTAAAATATCTAATCTTGCTATTTGGGCAGCACTTACTTTCATTTGAAGTGGTGCTATTTTATTAAGTTGACTCTTAACAGTATCATAACTATAAGATTCACCCTTTATTTTTGATAATGTAACTAATAGGTATTTCGCTACAATACTATTTCTATATGTTTCCAACACATTCCTGATAAACCTGTATATGGTCAATTTTGAACTGACAATCTTAAATTCTTTATTAAATTCTACTGCTTTTTTATAAATTTCTATAGAACTTGTAGCAAGAATACCTCCACCTATACCATATGCATTTTTTGTTAATGTAAAACAGCTAATATCACCAAAAGAACCGGAATATACGCCTCTATATCTAGCACCTAGTGACTGAGCACAGTCTTCAACTATCCACAAGTTATTTTCCTGGGCAATTGCATTAATTTTCACCATATCACAGGAAACACCTCCTATGTGTATTGCTTGTATAGCAATAGTGTCTGCAGTTATCCGATTTTCAATATCTTCAACATTGATATTTAAGTCACCAATATTAATATCTGCATAAACCGGTATATTACCACTCTCCTTAATTGGATCTATGGCTACTTTGCATGTTAATGGGGATGTTAGTACTTCTCCATTATTATTAATTGATCTATAAGCAAGATAGAGTGCTGTACGACATGAGTTTGTAATTAATATATATCTCTTCCCCGTGATCTTTTTAAAGTATGTTACAATTGATTCCTCTGCTTTCTTTTTATGACTAAAGATAGCTTTTAGAGATAGCGTTAGATTTAGATGAGGATTATAATATGAGTATCTCATCTTTGCCTTAGAAAAGATGAAACTTTCATTAAATACATCCAGCCCGGTTTCATGTCCCCCTTCATAAATAGTGCATTTACTATATTCTTAGTTAACAAGGAGGAGATATAAGCAGAAAAATTCAATTTCCCTTTTAGTAGACTAATAATCGAAAATATAGAATCGGTTACAGGATTTAACCAGTATTTGGCAGTTAGGTTATTTCTAAAATAATTAATAGACTTATGATTAACATAATTATAAATCATTTTTGCATAATCCACTCCGCATTCTTTTGCCAGACCTACCCATAACCAAGTTCTTGGATTTATTTCAATTAGTTTGTATTTTTCGTCCCTTGGATCCTGGATGTACTCCACTTCGCAAACACCTGTATAGTTTAATTCTTCTAATAAGGGCTTAGATTGTTGATAAAGACTATCATTAGTTATACTCCTTGTAAAGGTTGCTGTTCCAAATCTAAATGGGTGTTCGCGTAGCTTTTCTCCTGACCAGCGAGCCTTGATTTTACCATTAACGCAAAAAGCTGTGAATGATAAAGTGTAATTATTTCCATTAAAAGGTATAAGCTCTTGCGTGAATGTGCGATCAATAGAATACCGTTCACTGATAAGTCCAAGCTGCTTTTTTAATTCATTCTCATTCTTGGCTAATAATATCTTCTTCCCAATGGCCCTATAAAAAGATAAGCCATTGCGCCCTTTTGTTATTACTGGGTAATTCAATCCTCTCTCTAAAGGGTTCTCTATTGATTTAATAACTTGTGTTACTGGAACAGGTATATTCAATTTCTTTGCCGACTCAATGAGTTTTACTTTATCATAAATATTCTCAATAATATTTAGTTCTGGGGTAATTACTTTGTAATATAATTCAAGCTTTTCTTTGTATTTTGATATTGTATATACAGCATGATCATTTGAAGGCATAAGAATCCAATCTTTGATTTTTTCATTTACAGCAAGTTCAATTAAAAAAACAGCAAATTCATCAAGTATATAATCCGGACAACGGAAGAATTTATCGCAATACCTTGAATAACGCGCTATACAATCATTTTTATCAACTACATAAACAGGTATACCAACTTCACCTAAGGCGCGCGTATTGGATAGTCCCTGAACGTGGCCTTCAATAATGACAGCTCCAGGTTTGGAAATTTTTTTGTTTAGACTTACCAAGTGGAAGAATTTTCGTAAATCTTATTAACTACCATAGAGTTGATTACATAGAAAGTAATTTATTTTATAAAAATTGTCTTTATTTATCCTTTCTCAAAACTTCATTATACACT
>Ga0272443_10004478_pt1 | contig 15187 bp, 6 predicted proteins | sample SSMAcet12_FD_193581 | JGI IMG/M metagenome (GOLD analysis project Ga0272443, IMG submission 193581) | Marine sediment archaeal communities from Little Sippewissett salt marsh, Falmouth, MA, United States - SSM-Acet-12 | ecosystem: Environmental > Aquatic > Marine > Wetlands > Sediment ...
ATAGAGCTCAGCAACTCATCGCCTGTAATAGACAGTTGTGAGATACGTAACTTTGAGACTGACGGGATATATATCACAGGTACCAATAGTGATGTGACAATCACAAACTGTGAGATACATCAGGAGGATTTCTACGAGCACACTGACGAAGGAGTGTATCTAAACGATAACCTGACTGCGACTGTCTCTGGATGCAACATACACCACTGCAACACAGGGTTACATGCATACAGAGATCCAACAGCTAATATCGTTGGCTGCAACTTTTTCGAGAATGCAAGCTATGATCTGCATTTGCAGAATTATAGTACACAGGTCTTCAACGGTAGTATTAACTACTGCAATATCTACAATACGGGTGAAGTGGGCTCTTGGGGCATATATTGCAGTTATACCAGCTATGCCGACGGAGGTAATACTATAGACGCTACCAACAATTGGTGGCGCTATCCCGATTCGGCTACAATTGCAAATGATTTCATTTACGATGATGCAGACAATACCAACCTTCCGGAAATCCAGTTCATGCCGATCAGAACTGATGAGAACTTGCGCCCCTGCCCATCAGATTTCAACTTTTCCGGCAGAACAGACGGCAGTGACCTCGCAATACTCGGTGTGGCATTTGGTACAAGACCACAAGAATATAACTGGAATAGCACATGTAACATCTCTCTGGTTGGCAGTTCCGAAGAACGAATCGACGGTCTGGACCTCGCCCTGTTCGGCAGCCAATTTGGAATTGAGGGTGGGTGTTCTCCATTTTCAAAGCTTAACATCCCAGATATTCCAGCGGACAGCTTCTACCTTATTGAAAGTCAGCAATTCGCTGACAATTTGATTGAGTACTACTACGAGCCGAGACTGCCGCAGGTTTATAAACTCATAGGGATTTCATGCGATCTTGTCGCAGATACTTCAGACTTCGAGTATGAGCTTTTAGAAGAAGCACGGAAGAAGTGCCAACAGCACGATATCCAGCTCTTGATGTCAATCAGAGAAGACAGGATAGTCCTCGCAGCGGTCTCACTGAATAACGTGCCCATAGAGTGCAACCTCTTGCGAGAAATAATGCACTTCAGGCTGAAATCAAACGGAGAGAATAACATTATTCAACTGGAGAATCTTGCCTTTATCCTCGAGGATTATGAGTTGATTATCAATCCTGAGGTCGTTGATAAAGAGACTGGAGGCGAGATCCTTCCACGAAAATTTGCTCTTTATCAGAATTACCCTAACCCATTCAATCCATCAACCATAATCTCATACAGTCTGGATGCAAAAACGGATGTAACTCTGACGATATACAATGTTCTCGGACAGAGGGTTAAAACGTTCACATCTCCACAGCAACCCCCCGGGCTATACGAATTTAGATGGGACGGCACAGACGAACGTGGGAATTCGGTTGCCTCCGGAGTTTACCTCTACAGGATCAAGACAGATCAACATACCAAAACTATGAAGATGATGCTGCTTAAATAGAAGGAGACACGGTAATGCTTGAGAAAATCAACCTATATAAAGCAATGCTTCAGTGGTTGGGGGTCGTATCTGTAATCCTGCTATTTGTGTTTTGTTCCTCAGCAACGGCCACAGAACTAGCAATAGACCCTGATTCACTGTTCGAAGAGAACATAAATGACACGATATCATTTGATATCACGGTATCGGAGGTAGATTCACTCTTTGCATTTGGCTGCGATTTAGTATTTGATGCTGATCTAATAGAGATCGTTGAAGTCGTAGAGGGGCCATTTCTCTGCTGTTCAACCGTTGATACTGTTGACACTGAGGCAGATTATGAAGTATACGGTGACACGCTAATGCTTGCCGTAGCACAACTGGCGACATCCAGTCCCGGAGCCACAACAGTTGAATCATCAGTCCTGCTAACTGTTCGTGCGCGTGTTATAGCATTCGGTGAATGCGATCTTGAGTTTCACAATACTTCTCTGATCAAGCCAGATGGATTCACGACGATTTCGCATGATGTCATTAACGGCTTCCTGAGTGTGGAATACCCATGCAATAATGTATCAGTCTCCATCGATCCGGCTGATTCAACTGTATATACCACTCAGAGATTCAGACTGCAGCTTAACGTAGATGATGTGAGCAGGCTATTTGCATTCTCGACTGATCTTTCGTATTCGAGTGATTATCTTAGAGTTGACAGCATTGTTGAGGGACCATTCCTCAATGTATTTGAGTCAAATGATGATACTAAAGTATGGTCTGATATTGATTCTTTAACAGGGCAGATTTTAATCGGTGGATCTATACTCGCATATGCCGATACGGGGGTCTCTACCACTGAACCGGTCCCATTGGTCTATGTATATTTGAGAGCAACTGATTATGGCTCTGCCAATGTCAGCATCGATGAAATGCACTTGCTGTCGCCTAATGGCGTAACGGAGTATCCGATATCGTCACTAGGAGACTGCGAGCTCAATGTGGTGCCTTCCAATCACCTGACAATACAGCCCTTTTCATCCGAAGGCATAGATACCTATGCAGACGAATCGCTCCCGGATCAGAACTTCGGTAGTGATTCTATCTTGCGGGTTTCATCTGGAGTATCAAGTAGAGTTGCACTCCTTGATTTTTCTCTCGGATCCAGCCTTAATGGTGTGGAAATCGGATCGGCAGAGTTGTCGATGTACGGAGGAGACGAAGTCAACTTAGACACTATTTCAATTCAGAAAGTGACGGAAGCGTGGGATGAAGAGACTGTGACATGGAACACATTACCCGATACAGCCTCTTCCAAATCATCATTCTACGCTGATTCGACAAGCTGGTGGAACTGGGATATAAGCGAAATTGTACAGGATTGGGTCATTCGCAGCGACAATTATGGAGTGTTGCTTCATACCTCGAGTAACAATGGAAACAACAACGGATTCTTCTCTTCTGACTATCTTACAGACAGTATGATGGCACCAAAGCTTGACATCTACTACTTCTATCCTCCCTCTTGCGCTGATCTTGTTGTTGCAGGTGGTAGCATACAGGTAGAGGAAGAACAGATAATAGAGGGCGAGGTTGCTTCCCTGAGTGCCATAGTATATAACATGGGCTCATCGTACGCCTATAATGTGGATGTTCAAATTTATAATGGCATCCCAGGCATATCCAATTATGAGCTTATAAGCGAAATGACCTTACCAATCATAAGACCATATGGTTCAGAAACAGTCCATGCACTCTGGGATACTGATGGCAGAGCTGGGGATCAGGTCGTGTTTGTGTGGGTTGACCCCGAAAATGTAGTTTCCGAATGCGACACAATCAATAACAGGGTCGCAAAGACCATTCATGTTTACGAGAAGCCGGACCTTTACACATCCTGTGACAACATGCATATCGGTTCAACTCATCCCGTAGAAGGTGAGGCATTACCAATCAGCTTCGTTGTAACTAATATGGGTGAAGCCACAATTGGCTCATATTCAGCGACTTTATACGTTGGTGACCCCTCCTCCGGAGGCATACTAATCGATGATGTGTTGGTTGACGAAGATCTGAATGGGTTCGCAATCGATACGGTAGAGTATACCTTCCAGACCAATGGATATGCAGGCGGAAACGACTTATACTTCATCCTGGATCCAAATAATGATATTATTGAAGAGGATGAAGACAACAATGAAATAGAATGTCAAGTTACCGTATACAATCCCAGCCTGACTCTGGCAACCAATTGTGATACGGAAGCAAGCCCCAACGATACTGTCTCATTTTCAGTGACAATTGAAAACCACGCATCCGTTAAAGCTCATGATGCCACTCTTGATATTCAGCTTCCGGACGAACTGAGTATACTATCAAGCTCGCTGGATCCTGATAGTGGAACAGTGTCGATCTGGACAGTTGATTCTCTGGATGGAGGAGGCAGCTTCGAACTCGATATCGATCTATTGATGCAGACAAGTGCTGTTCCCGGAAACATAATTGATGTACAGTCCAGTCTGAGTTATGAGAATGGATACGGGCTAATTCAACAAGAACTATATTCATCAAACTCGATTGATGTTGGTGAGGATATCACGCCTCCCCAGCTACTCGCCTCGGTGTCTCCACCTAGAATTGATGAAGGTACAGTCACAATAGCCTGCGCTCCAAGTGAATCTCTACTGGTTGATCCTACAGTTGTTCTGGTTGCCAGTAATGATGATACGCTATTATTCACAGGTCCAACCTATCTAGATGGCATATATACGATTCAAACCGAGATAGTTGATACGATCCCGGATGGAAACGTTCAGGTAGGTATATCTGTTCAGGACTTGGCAGGTAATACGGGATCCGCTTCAACATACTTTTCTGTGGATCATCTCGCTCCGTCTCTTCAAGTTGAAATCGATGATACACTTTCTCTAGGTTTACACACTCTAGTAGTCACCACTTCCGAACCACTCCAGTCTGTTCCATCTGTTTCAGTCATTGATTCTGCCGGCAATGCAGTATCCGCGATTCATACTGAACAGAATGGAATCGAGTATTACTATGATGTCAATATAGCCGATACCACATCCACAGGATGGGCTAATATTCAAATCACCGGGACAGATCTGGTATTAAATGATACCACGATTATTGACAGCGTATACATCTTTAACGAAAGTCCTCAGCTAACAATATCAATCCCATCCATATTGCCTGAAGGGACTACAGCGTTCGTTGTTTATTCAAGTCGTGATCTTTCCGGATTTCCATCGGCTTCAGGTTCCGATGCTGAAGCGTTCGGACTCAATATATCTGGCCCGCTTCCAATGGGAGAGGGTTACAAGTTCTGGTGCAACGTGAAATGGTCAACGGCAGAGGGACCTGCCACCATCAACATCTCTGCCTCCGATTTATATGGGAACACTGCCGACACAACAATTGCGATCAGTATCGACAAGAGTGGACCAGAATTCTCAGTACTACCATCAGATTCCGCTATAAGTGGACCCAGGGAGTTCACAGTTCTTAGCTCGGAGGGATGTCCAGAGGCTCCGGTTGTTCACCGTTATTTCGCAGATGGTGCTGATCACGGAGAATTGTCCATAGCTGGATCGGACGGAGACACGAGTTTCACATATTTACATACAGAAGGCGACACAATAGCATGGCTTCAAATATCCGGAACTGACTCGGCTGGCAATGAATCTGAAGCAGAGCAATCATACCTTAATGTGGCAACTTACAACTATGGTATTGTCTTCTCTGATGTTCCCGGGCAGGGCAGCGACGTGCTCGTCACCACCTATATTCACAATACTGGTCTTTCCAGAATCGACTCAATGTCAGTCTCTGTATGGACTGAAATACCAATATGGGGTACACGCATAGATACGGGCCTGGTTGTCTCTATCCCGGCGCAGGACTCAGTATTGATTGAGACCCTCTGGCCAGCCTCCGAGCAGTCTGACGACTACGTCATATTCATAACTTGCGATCAGGACATGAGATACTCCGAAACCAACGAAAACGACAATACCTCATACAAGGGTGCTATTGGGCTATACACCCTGTCCAGTAAGGGGAGTTATGTCAAAGACTACGATACGAGTGCAACTTTCTACTGCCGAGTCATCGATAAGAGTACGTGGGAAGAAGTAACCGACACATCGCAACTAACCGTTGTGTTTGAAGTTCGAGACAGCTTGGGAAGCCTGATTATTCAGGATGACACATTACAATATGACGAAGCTAAGGGCTATTTTACTAAAGTATTGAACCCAAGTTCAGTGTTTGATCATGGCCCATATTGGGCACTGTTTCACGCAGAAGTTTCAGGTGGATCAGGAGTAGTTACCGACAGCATTCAATTTAGAATGCTCAGTTCATTGCTCCTTAGCTGTGATACGGATAAGGAACTCTACTATCGTGGCGAATCAGTGCAGTTTTTCGGCGATGTATTATACCATGATTCTTCGGCTGCCGGATTTACAGATGTAGAGGTTTATGTAAAGAGCAAGGGTGGAACTCGCAGAATCAAGGGCGAAACAGATGCCTATGGTCACTATGACCTCAGCTTCAATCCTTCCGCGACTGAAGCAGGTCAATATCAGGCATTCGTACGTCTTGTTGTTGGCGCCTTCGTATTTGCTGATACAACAGAATTTGATATCGATGGCTGCCTGGTGAATCCATCCGGGTATAATCTGAGATTATCTCAAAACTCTTCATGGCCCGTAACTATCGCGTTTAAGAACATCGGCGTAAATACGGCTCTGATTGACAGCATATTCTTCTCAGGTCCGGAGAGTTCGGAATCCGGTATCGATATCGCAATCAACACATCTCCTACAGATATGAGTGTTGAACCCGGAACACAAACCTCCTTCATCGTCGAAGTGGACGCTCTTCCCACAGCCGTTTCCGAATCAGAATACGACATATCTGTGGCATTCAATGACTCTCTTACTGAAGATGCCACGCTCATGGTGCATACTGATCCAGCCAGGCCAATAATCGAACTCTCTTCGTTCCGGCTTGAGTACATTCTAAACCCTGGCGTAACTCTAACAAAACAGATAACTCTCGAAAACACTGGATATACATGCTGGCGCGGTATTGAAACTCCGGTATCTACAAGCTCAAAATGCCTCGCTTCGCTTTCATGCCCCGGCGATTCACTTCCTACAGGGTCAACTGCCACACTCGATATCACGATCAATATCAGTGATACTGCGAGCTATGGCGTTTATGACGACACGATTACAGTACCTTCCGCTAACTACCAGGATATTCTGATCTATGTCAGATCGTATGTGACACCGGGGACTTCTGGCGACATCCAATTTTATGTCAAAAGCGACCAGGGAGACCCGCTCACCGGTGCCAAAGTCTACCTTTACTCTCAAGTGTGGGACCCTGATACCGACTCATATCCTGTTTATCACGATACGACGTACGGGGGCGGCATATGTAATTTCCTCAACCTCCCGGCTGGTCCCTACAACTACAAGGTCAAGGCGGAGGGATTTCTGAGCGAAATTGGGCACGTTACTATTGGTTCGGGACAGACCCTGGACAGTACGGAGGTTGTCTCGCTCGAACCCCAACCCATAGAAATGACCTGGGTGGTTCAAGAGACAACTATAGAGGATGTCTATCATATTACGCTGGAGATTACATATGATCCTGATACATCACTAGCTCCACCTCTGCTCCTTGTCAGACCGACTGTCATATCTCACGGTTATGAAATCAGTGATTCGACCCAGTATCAGTTCGGGACATTCGAATTGATGAATGCGGGAGAAACCACTGCTGAGGATATCAACATCGAATGGCCCTCCCTTTCTGGCAAGTTCAGTGTTCACCTGTACACTCCGGATGGACAGCTTCCGGATGCAATCGCCGACGGATTGCAGCCCGGTGAAACCGTCGAGGTCCCCTACTGGATAGAACTGTTCTCTGGTCTGGAGCTATGCGGTGAGTACGACAGAATTTTCAGGGTTACAGGCACATATCAGAAGGGGAGCAGTACTGGAGAAGTCGAGGCTTACGCCCAGTTTGTTGTCGGGAACCTGGACTGTGACTACGACATCGAATTCAATCCTAATCCAATAGTTATCGTAAGCATTCCATGTCTTCTTGATAACAGCTGTGAATGTGATCCAACTAGCTTCTTGACCGAGACCATTTCTTTGGATGCAATCAACCGGGGAGATGCATTGGCCAAGATGTCTCCGGCAGTGCTGTTCAAACATGAGTTCGGATTCGGGCTCAGCAACATAGTACCCGTGGGTTCTGCTGCAGAACTAATTTTACAGACACTCGAAACTGCTGGATCCGTTGGAGGGGCGCAGTGGCAGCCCTCAAATATATATCCCGGTGACACCGCTACAGCCAATATAACGTACCTTGATCTGCCAACGACGCTCGTTGGTGTGACATTCGGAGCGGTTATTACAGCGGCTGAGTGGCCTAATGCAGTAATTACCTACGGAATTCCTGTAGTTGGTATGACTATCGGCGATTTCGGTCTGGGTAACCTCTTATATTGCCTTCCCCTCGATATCAATCTCGACTTCAATACCGGATCCGGTATGTCCGGTTTCGGAACAGGAGGATATGGTGGATACGGCTGGTCAGTCGGATCAGGCTGGGGATCACTTCCTTCACCACCAACACCGGAGACAGAAGAACCGGGACTTATCAAGATAGTTATTGAACAGACGCTCACAACGGAAAGACAGGGCTTTAACGCATATCTACAGGTCATAAATGGCTTCGAGACCTACTCTATCGATGATTTCGATGTCGACATTGAAGTAAAGGACGAGAATGGTGTCGTGCTCGCTGCAGACCAGCATGTTGCCTCGAATCCACTTTTCTTCTCAATGCCCGACCTACTCGGTATATCCGACATTGATGGAGAAGGTTCTATAGCCGCGCAATCCACAGCCAGGGCTGACTGGCTCATAATACCGAAAACAGAATCCGGAGGGACTACGGAAGCAGGCAAGAAGTACTACCTGACCGCAAATGTAAGCTACTCCATAGGAGGGGAAAACTACACTTATTCAACTCAGAGTGAAGAAATAACCGTACTGCCGCAACCTCTCTTGAATCTGACATACTTCATTCCAAAGTACTTCTACGATTATGATCCCTTTGCACTCGCTCTCAAGATAGAAAATGTCGGTGCTGGCACTGCAAGAAACTTGAAGATGGATTCCGATCAGCCCGTTGCAGTACAGTGTGCGGATCTGGTCGATGTTTGGGAGATAACAGGAAGCTATCTTGAAGGTGAAGAGATGTCTCCATCTCTTCTGATTGAATTTGGTGATCTGGCTCCGGGAAATGATAAAATGGGCTACTGGATAATCGAGGCTGCTCCTGGAGGCGAAGTCGTTGATTTCACCGCATCTTACATACATGATGATTCGCTCGGAGGTGAATCTACCTCTCTGATCAACGAGATAAACACATATATAATAATGTCGGATGATCTGGGCCTCGATCCAGATATGCCTTTCGCAACGAAATACGGAGATCCGGAAGATGAATTCCTCGGCATGCTTATTGACCAGAATCGAGACGACAATCCGGATGCAATATACAATATGAAGAATGGCGATGAGTTCAATGTTTCGAACGTGATACCATCACAAATCATACAACCGACCTATGCCAACCCGGTTATGAAAGTTTACGCTTCCGGAGCGGATGAGTGGATTTACTTCAGAGTCAGCGATCCTTTCCTCGGAACCAAAGCTATCAATTCTGTCCATCGGCAGGATGGTACTCTCGTTCCGGACAACAACTACTGGATTGACTCGAACTTCATTTGCATCTGTGATAATCCATATGACAACGAGTTCTACTCAATTCAGTTTGGTAATGTTGTAAATAAGCCAGACCTGAAAATCGGTACATCTGACATTGCAATAATGGCATGCACCGATTGCGGAACAATAGATGCGGGGGATTCAACCGTGTCTATCAACATTCGCGTTCACAATAGCGGTAACAGAGATGTTGATTCGGCACTTGTTGAAGTCTATGATGGGACTTCGCAGAGCGGTACAATGATAGCTTCCTTCTACACAGACGGCATTCCAAAAGGAAGTTACTACGATCACACAACAGTCTGGGAGACTGGCCCACCGGCTGACTGGGTCTATTACTACCATGACATTCATGTTGCAGTTGATCCTCTTTCCGAGATAAACGAACTATCGGTTGCGAACAACGTGGCAAACAAGGGAATCGATTTTGATGTGTCTCATGGTGACTGCGATCATAATGATAAAATAAATGTCACCGATGCATATTATCTCGTCAAGAACCTATTCGAGGGCGGAGCAGACCCAATACCTGAACTCTCTGGCGAAATGAATTGTGATGGTGATATCAATGTAGCTGATGTTGTCTGGCTGATGAACTACATATTCGGTGGTCCTGAGCCATGCGATTCACGTCTACCCGGACAAAAGCAGTTTATTTCTTCAATGAGGCCAGACGCAAATGTGCTTATCGAAGGCAATTCATCGGACGATGCACTTTCCCTTGTTGTCAGTGGGGAATTCGAGACGGATATTGCAGGTTTCCAACTGGAAATTGACTTCTCTAAGTGCAATCTTGAAGTCATCAGTATCGAATCTTCCGATGAATCGTCCGAGCTTCCGCTATATCACTCAGTGGAAGAGGGGATCCTTAAGATTGGTATGGTAGATTTAATGGGGCGTAAGAGTATATCCAGTCCAGGTGGAGAGTTACTGAGAATTCGACTCGAACTGGATGAGAATTCGAAAAACGGGCTCAATGAGATGAATATCGAAGAGGTTGTGCTTTCGAGTAAGAGTGGATATGTCCTGAATGCCACGGTCAGAAAAGAGATCGATGTGCCGATAATACCTCGAACCTTCTCGCTGTCGCAGAATTACCCCAACCCATTTAATCCGAATACAGTCATAGAGTTCAGCTTGCCTAAGACTTGTCATGTAGAATTGACGGTCATAAACATCCTCGGACAGACTGTTACAAAACTAATAGACGGTCAGATGGATGCAGGTTACAAGCGGATTCAGTGGAATGGAACGAATTCAGACGGCGATAGGGTTGCAAGTGGAGTTTATTTCTATAGGATCAAGGCGAGCGATTTCGTTCAGACAAAGAAGATGGTCATCCTGAAATAAACGAAACACGGGTAAACACAGTAATTATGAATCGGAGGTCCCAAATGAAGATAGATAGCAAGAACATTTCGGTCCCCAAGCTACTAGTAGCTTGCTTTCTACTGTTCGCATTGATTGCAGCCAGTTCAGCAAAGGCAGATCCCGGAGATTTGGACACCTTGAGGATTGGGGAAGTGTCGGTCACATCATCACCAGCACATGATGTTGCCTTTACTGTCCCAGTAAGATTGATCAATGATCAGGAGATTTGTGCAGGCACCTATGGACTGTCTCTATCTTCATCTGTTTTGAGTATAGACTCTGTCTCCTGGAACAGATCATCGATCAATCACATATCAATTAAGTCTTTTATATCGGATGTGGATGATGCATCTCTACTGATTGGATTCGTTAAGGGTGAAGGCGAAGCCGGACTTGTTTCAGGGGACTCCATACTGGCAGATATCTGGTTTACTCTGCCTGCGGAAACAGACACTGCTACAATAGTCATAGATTCATCTTTTGTAGAACCGGCGGGCGAATTCATATCTGTGACATGTGAATTGACCGAATTTATCCCTCAGTTTGAGCAGGGAATCATTGTGATCCAGAATTTTATCTGCGGTGATGTCAATGCGAGTACTTTTGTAGATATCGATGATGTGGTATACCTGATTCAGTATCTCTTCGCTGGAGGTCCGGAACCAGAGCCCGTGGAGTCTGGTGAAGTCGATTGCTCTGAGCCAATTGACATAGATGACATTGTGTACTTGATAGTTTACCTGTTCCAGGGTGGTGTTGCACCATGCGATCCGGATGGAAATGGAATACCGGACTGCTAATGGGCTGAGTGAGTCCTTCATAACGTTGATACACAAGCAATGGCTTGTCATCTTCAAGTACCAAGAGTGTTACTGACACTTAACCTAGTCCGTTTTCACCTGCCCATAAGAGGCTTACATCAACCCGATGCGTACAGTGACAAGATATCTTGCAGCTACGACTTTCGTTTTACCAAATCGTATCTGCAGATGTTTGCCCTGTTATTCCCATATGTACACCTTGTGGACGAAGAGGAGCGGCAACTGATTGGCTGAAGCACCGTCACCATTATTGAAAGCTTCTGATTCGCCCGATGGATTACCTGAAACCACGTCCGAGGTTCATCCGCTACTATGTTAGGGCAAATAATAGGCTACCGATTGAAGTAATCAAAGTGATCGAGAAACATCGCATAGGAGGGATTCAGTCATGTGAAACGAGAGTAATACTGCATCAAAGACTTGCTGAAAAGTGGTCACATTATGGTCACAGTGCGATGTAAGTTCTTGTGCCACAAAGCGAGTATGGGGTTCGATTCCCCCCCCCGCCATTTCGAAACGCGAACAAATATACGTTTGAGATAGTAGATGTAATACGGGGCAAGGAATGGTGACTCTCACAGCAAGTTGCGAGACACTTTGGTTTTCCAAGGAAGGATATCTAATTGATGCAAAAGGAGAACTCGATACGTAACGACTTCTTGGAGCTTCTTAACAGGAATCCCAGAGAAGAGGACATACATCAATTTATTGTAAGAAATCCTATCTTAATTGCAGGTTTAAGATTTGGAGCGAAAAGAATTTTCTCAAAGCCAAATTTCGGCAGTGACTTCAAAGCAGATTTCGCCATGGCTGGATGGGGGAATTATATAAGTTGGACATTCGTAGAGATCGAGAGGGCAGACTACAAGCTCTTCACTAAAGAAGGACTCATTGCTCAACCCTTAAACCGTGCAATTGCTCAGGTGAATTCTTGATGGGTCTGGCTGTATGACCATGGAGAGTATGCCTCAAAGGAATTTTATAGGTTCAGTGGTGATTTCAATGCAGCCATCGTCATTGGTCGAAGATCAACATTGTCTGGGTTGGACGTACGGCGGTTACAACAGTTAAACCAAACACAGTTATCCGGTCGACTGAAGATAGTAACCTATGATGGTCTAATAGGAAGTACAGGTGGTCTGTATGGATCTCCTAGTGAATGTATGAGGTTCAAAACAATTAAGGAGTGGTCAGAATATTGTGATCAAAATCGTGTAATGTTGGCTACCTGATCCTATACCGCCTTCCGCTTCCTTGTTTGCTATAAAGATGATTTTGAGAGTTAAGTGGCCGCCTATGTTTTAGGAATATCTTTGAGCTATTCGGAGTAGCCTTGAAAGGAATCATACTTTCTGTGAATATTTTAATTCATTTGGAGGTTCAAATGATCTTTTCGATCAATTATCTGATGTACCTGTTGGCGGGAGCTGCACTCACGGGAGGACCTGATGGTATGTTTCCAAAGGCAGGAGAGGTCTATGACTAGGTTTAAAGGTATTCCTTTAGCAATATAGGGATGAGTGCGGGGAGGTTCGATTCCTCCCCCTCCCGCCCAATATCTAAATGTCCCGCTGCCCCACAATCTCTGCTCGAGAATAGAGCTTGTGCACATCTGAAAAAACTCACCTGCTATGATGGCAGTCAAGTTATATTATGCTGGCTGTCCTTTCTGTTTTTGTATCATTGATCTCGAATCAGATATCTTCTCAACCTGCTATTCGTGGTCATGCCACAAGTTACCCATTCGAAAAGTCGGAAATGGTGTCAACAGCCTGAAAGACGTCCTTGATCGGACAGGTGGATTTTCGTCGTACACCTCATTCCGAATATACTCGCGAAGATACTGTTTCAAGAAGATAGTATTCTATCTGACGGCTCCTATCTGATATGGTTCCTGCCGCAATTCAAGTGTTCGCATACGGCCAGCAAGCTTGCGAGCCACTGCAACAATCGCTTTCTTCTTGCTCCCTGAACTCCTCCACACACGCCGGAACTTATCCAGCATCACCGGGTCCTTGCGAATCAATGTCCAGGCGAACTCTATCAACCAAGCCCGCACCTGACTGTTACCTTGGCGAATGATATGACCTCTATGTACGCTCTCCCCTGAAGAATACTCACTCGCTGTCAAGCCCAGCCAACTACCCAAATGCTTATCACTTTTAACCCTCGAAACTTCAGACCATTCTAAAGTGAATCGTATCGCGGATAGAAAGCCAACTCCCGGACAGCTCTGTTTCACAGATACCGAATCGCGATATCGATCCTTACGAGCTAGCTGACGCAATTCACCAAGCAGACTCTTCTCCAAGCTCTGCAGATCAGATAGCAAACGGAGATAAACCTCCAGACACCTCTGCAATGGTCCACTCAGTTTCAGTTCACCGAGCTTACGGTAGTGTGTGTCATACCATCTTCTCGCAGGAAGATCTCCATTGATACCATGAAAGTCGAAAAACTTACGGATACGATTCCTGGTCGATATAATTGTACGTTGAATCTGTGTCAGTGCCCGTGATAACTGACGATCCTTTCTCAACTCGCGGTCTGGAACGTAACAACTGATGTAATCTCCGCTCTCCAGGTTCCTCGCCAAACGACGAGCGTCTATCTTGTCTGTTTTAACTCGGTTGTCCTTTTCCTGGGTCACCTTGTTTGCCGGTGTCACAACACAATCGATCTCATCGGCTTCAAGCAAATCATGGAGCCAGAAACCCTGGAATCCGGTTTCGTATATTACCCCTATCTCACAGTCAGGATAACAACGTCTCAAATAGCTGCTAAGATTCTCACAATCAGTAGGCATGCTTGTCTCGTCAACAATCATCCCCTCACAACGAACACACACCTTCCAGTTGCGCTTGGAATCCCCCAAACCCACAAAAACGCGCTTGCCTTTAACAAAATGTCTTTGCATCTTCCGCATGAGGCTACCTTCTATCAATTGTTTGTGGCGCTTATGCGACCACGTGGTTTGTTTGTTTTACCAAAACAAAAAGGTAGCCTCGTTTATTTCAAAGCTAAAAGTTGATTCACTCGATTATCACGCCATAACATAGGGACTGAAAGGTGGACCACCCGGGCATTAAGTACAGCAATGATCTTCAAGCACTAGTCAATCGTATATTGGCTGCCGGGTGGTACCCTTGATCTATCGCCTTCTCTTGCGCTTTTTACCACCACCTTTCTGCGGGTGAGATTCCTGAACCTTCAGTGTGAGGCACTTGAATTCGGAACCGTCAAGAGCCAGAACAGCTTTTTTAGCCTCCGATTTCTTAAACATCTCCACAAATCCTCCACCCTTAACACTGCCGATTTCTACCTGCTTAACTCTCCCATGAGCAGAGAACAACTCCTCGAGTTCTTCTTTGGTGGTCGTGTTGTGCAAGTTGGTTACCAGCACTCTGCTGCTTCCCATCATTACCTCCCTTGCCGATCAGTATTGATCTTGGCGCAGTGCTTGATAGTCTGGCAGGAGGGTCAAGCCCTCCCACCAATGAAATCAACCTTATTGGATGATTAGTTACGCGAATAGCCTCGACCGCCGCCTCCATTATCGCGCGGGCGTGCTTCGTTGACCCTCAACTCGCGTCCATCAAGTTCCTGGCCATTCAATCCTTCTATGGCTGCAGAAGCCTCGCTTCGACCGGACATCTCGACAAAGGCAAAACCTCTTGGTTTCCCAGTATCTCGGTCCAT
>Ga0272443_10004479_pt1 | contig 15186 bp, 11 predicted proteins | sample SSMAcet12_FD_193581 | JGI IMG/M metagenome (GOLD analysis project Ga0272443, IMG submission 193581) | Marine sediment archaeal communities from Little Sippewissett salt marsh, Falmouth, MA, United States - SSM-Acet-12 | ecosystem: Environmental > Aquatic > Marine > Wetlands > Sediment ...
GAACTTTTCCGATTGTACGGAGGATTTCCCATAAAGACGGTGTGATGGTAATATTTTTTCGGATTTTAGTTTCCTCTTGAAGATGTGCCATTAATCTCACCACCTTACATATATACAGTATAATAAGTATATTATACACTTCTTTTAATACTCAGCCAAATGATCTCACACTAAAGATCACTTACCTGAAGATTAAACCATTCACTTTTCCCCTCTGGTTTTTAAAAACAGATACAACACTATAGAAGTATTCGCCGGCCTTGGAAGGGGTTTGGCCTATTATTAAAGAGGGTAGAATTGTGGGATTAAGGATTTTCTATTAGAAAAGAAATGTTGTTGCAGGTGTTGGTGTCGCAGATGGTGCGGGGTGTTGCTGGTATTACCCATTACGGTTATTACGCTTGGAACGATATTTCAATGAAATGTTTTGGTGCGATGAAGCTTTAAACGGTGTTGATCTTAGTGTTTGTTATGGGGTAAAAGGTATACGATATCGCCGTCATCGTCTGAGTTTAAACCAGTAAATCTATCTGCCAAATCTTGTGGAACGATGATTGTGTGGATATTTGCTTTAACCATGACTCTGCCTGTTACTTCCGGTAAAGCGCCTAAGACCGGGTGGCGGAACAGAAGATGCGGGATATTTTTTATGATTCTATTGAGTGAGCACTGAAGATGAAATTCGTTTTTGCTGGTGGCAATGGCTTTATCGATTTTTTTGGCAATTTCTTCGCCCAATTGTTCCCGTCTGGAACGTCGTTTCCATGAGTTCTTTGTTTTTCTCCAATAGCGCCCGATTTTTTCATAGCCCACAAATTCGATTAATGATTCCATTGGGTAAATGACATTTTTCAATTCTTTATTGCCCGTTGCGCTTCTGGCTGCTATGGTATGGCCTCTGTTCTTCAATAGTTTCTCAGTAAACTGGATCAGAAAGGACCAACGAAGATCTTCAAATGTTTTTAAAATACTTTCATACAGATGAGTTGTCGGGTTTTTGATGTAATTGCCCACCATAGACAGAAATCTGAGCATAAACTTTAAATTTGCTGACTGAATCATGTAAGTGCCGTCATCGGTCAACATCACCGGACTTGGAAATACAACTTTCAATGTTTGCCACGGTAGAATAATCTCCACGCCATGTGTGCAGATATCATAAACCATCTCAGCCCTAATAAGTGTGCCGGCATTTTCAAAATCACCTTTTTCATCCAATGCCAGGGCAATATCCGCTATTTCTTTGCCAAAAAAGCCTGACATGATTAGATAATCCCCAAACCAAATGTTGTTGAATGCTTTTTTCCATTTAGAATCCTTTAATTGTGATTGAATTTCTTCCGGGAATTTAATTTTAGCCACTTCATTCGCTGATGGAACGTTTAACTTCTCCAACGCCTGATATCCTTTGACACACGAAAACGCTTTGAATTGTTGGGATGGATGCATGTCCAACTCCAAATACTCCTGCCAATCAAAACCGGCATTTTGGCCGTTTTCATTCAAGATCGTGTTGTGCATCAACCGTTGTTGAAATTGAACGTAGGAACCATTCATTTGTTTGAGTTGGGGGGCGTAATCCTGCGAATCATCATAACTGAATTTAGCAATCCCGACGATAGCGTTCTCACATACAATCTCTCCGTTGAATAAAATCCTACCCTGACATTTTTCAATGGATTCGCTCGCAATTTGTTTGACTTGTGTGGAATTTTTCACTTCGATTGGTTCAATTTTCTCGCCCAAATGTTGCCTCATCCTTGCAGCGGCTGAGCCGACCACCGCATCTTTTGTTTCCCGCGAGGCCTGGTCGTTGACAATCATATCAATCTTGAATCGTTGGCCAGTATCCATTTCAAATTCCCAATCACCTGCCTGACTCCTGTCCACGATGATGCCTTTCGCTTTTGCTAACAGATCAATCTTGCCGTATTCCGGTAAACGTTCACTAGTACGGACAACAGCGTCGCCTTCAAGGGAGTAATCGCCTAAAGCCTTATGATACCAATCCTTGTCGGTGAAAGCAGTGAGTGCTAAATTGCCATCAATTTCTGTTTGACCATTAGAAAGTTTCAGATATGACTTTTTATAAGGTACCTCCCCTTCTTCAAGTAAAGCACTTCTGATATAGCTGAAATGAGAGAAACGATCAAAATTGGTGATGCTTATAAAAGGAAAGATATCTGCTGCTTCAATGGCAATCTGTTCATTTTTGCCGGTTCCGAATTTTATGATTTCATCACTTACGAACCATTTCGAACCTGGCCTGTTAGGTGAGGAGAATGATCGCACATCAACCTTCCCTTCTAAAGATGCTGCTTTATCTAAAGGCTTGGCGTATAACTCAAGAGATATATCGTTTAATTCTTTCAACACTTTCATGTTTTGTGGATTCTTTGCAAAAGGAATGATCTGGTCCAGATAATGATAGAACTCATTAGCGATTCTGATTTTAAACAGCTGCAACAATGTATGATCAATATTGGGTCTTTTTTGATTTATTGCCTCTTTAACCACATCAATTGGAACCAAATAGGCGTTATCAAACGACTGATAGTCCTTTTCCTCTTCGAAATCCTGTTCCAAAGAATCTTCTTCTGCCTCGAACCTTAAAATGGCAAATGCTGTTTCCACCTTGGCCGATTCGGAAACGTATTCCTCATCGCTTTCATCCATAAAATCATCGGCGGATAGATTCAAATCATCCAAATCCCTAAAATCTGACAAGCCCTTGTCGTTAAATGCCGGTATATCCTCACAATACTTGAATTGATCTTTTCGATAAGCGTTATTCGCAATCGTTGACGCCAATTTGTACAGCTCCTGATGCGACCCACCAATTCGTTTTTCCTTCTTTACTCGCCCAAGCAGTCTATCACTTGGTTTGTATTCGATTCCATATTTCACAGAAAGTGACGCCATGTATTTCAACATCTTCTGCAGCCGTGAATCCGATTTGGTTTGAGGGACAGCGTGATCTAAAGCAATCATAAACTTCTTTGGATTAATGAACCTTGACGCCATGCCGAGTTTTCCTACGAGATTTTTCTCAATCAACCATACCTGACCGGCATATTTTTTCGATAAAGCGAAATTGCCATCTCTGTTGTTATACAATTCCAGCAATGGAATCATGTGAACCAATGTTTTCTTTTCTTTGGATGTTACTTCATTTGATTGGTACAACTGGATGAGCATCTCATTATAAATCTGATATTCACCAGAGATGGAAGCAACCGAATCATAATTGATTTCTTGACGCTTTTTGGCTTCAATTAAAGAATTCGGCAAAATCTGAAACCATTCTTTTCTATCTGAAATATAAACCTGTCCAGTTACTCCAAATTTCCTTGCGACTTTCATTAGCTCTTTGACTTCTTTTCGCATTGTTTGAAATACCAAATAACACATCTTGACCGTAATAATCTCTTTGATTAACTCTTTGAAAATATCCCTTTGTGATCTAGCACGTTGATATGCAAATGCACGACAACGGTTAACCTTAAACCCATTCTGCTTGGCCCAATCAACCGCCTTGGCTTCAAAACCGTTAACACCACGGATAACTGAAATCATTTCCAACTGTGACTTCTGCTTTTCCAATTGCTCGAAGACAGCAGATGAATCCACATCATTTTCAGCGAAAACAAATACATTCCTTTTCTTAGTTGTTTGCATAATGATTTCCTCCTTTAATTTGTTATCCCAATAAAAAAGAGTCCGTTAATGGACTCTTCCGGCTGTTCATTCATTAACTTTTTCGTTCAAATCATATGAATCACCTCCATGATTGGCTATTGATGCGGGGTGGGGTGGAAATCTCAACCCCGTTCTTATATTTACCTCCACATACACACTACCCTTGCACGAATAGAAGACACCCGTGTGTTTTTCCAGGTAAAAAACGCAGAATAAATTCCTATAAACACAGGATTTTATAAATGGCCTGAATTAAATGTCGCTGAGGATGGCGCATCCAATTAGACAGATCTGAAATAATGTGCATAATCTTTTAATATTTTATACCCCCTTGGGGTATGCGTGTATATTTAGTCTCTTGTTAAAGAAGTTAGTGTTTTCATAGGTTGCTGGGTTAGGACGAGCGGTTAAGACTTAGAAAGAGCTGTTAATGCGGGTACTATTCAGTCAGAACATGGAAAATCCTTGATAATACTGATTGTAAGCGGCATGTCGTTAATCATTTTTCTTTCTTGATGATATGGTGTCTCTCAAAGTTTTTTGTACAATGACAAACTATCATGAGTTATTTGAAAAGAACTGGTTTGCATTCTGTCTAATTTGAGGTGTTTGTACAAATCAAAAGTCTATTATAATTATAGACTTACTTATTATATAAAAAAGGTTGACAATATACCATACTTTATGATATCATTGTTCTAAAGGAGGAAGGATATGTCCAAAAAGTCAGCTTTAAATAAGATTATTGGAAAAAGATTTCAAAACGAAAGAAAGAAACGAGGGTTAAAGCAAAAAGACCTGGCACAACAGCTAGGGATTTCACCTAAAACCATATCCGCTTATGAAAATGGTTATAGTGCATTATCTCAGGAGCTGGCGAAAGCATCTTCCGACTTTTTCGGTGTCCCTGAAACCTATTTTACAGGGGAAGACCTTCAAGATAAATTTCAACAGTTTATTGAAAACAATATTTCTGCTGATTTGAAAACCTATGATATTCCAATTGTTGAATCAATCGACCCATCAACAAATTTCATAAAACCATCTAACATTGTGGGATATGAAGTGAGTAAAAATCCTGCTGATTTTGCATACGTTTACAAAGAGACAATACCATTTGAAGGTATTAAAAATGGTGATTTGCTTTTCATTGATCAAAAATTTGAGTTCCCTGAAGCAACAGAGGAATCAAAACAGCATTCAATTCTTCCTGGATGGTCGCCCCAAAAAAAATCAAAACCGATTACGCTTCTACTAAACCCTTGGGAAGGCTCACAAACATTTCGATATGAACTTTTAAATGGAAAAAAGAAGAAAGATTTTGTTTTTTTATGCGAAGTCAAACTAATAGAATACGGAAGTGGAGAAAAAATAATTTCCATTGCATTTAATAACGAAGAGGACCATCAAGATTTATTAACACTGATTCATACTCCCATGGAAACACTTAGTTTAGAAACTTTTTTAAAAAACAAAGTAATCATCGGAAAAGTAAATGAAATTAGAAGACTTTTTTGAAAGGAGGTGATGTTGATTGAGGGTTTTAAACGGCAGAAAGGCAAAAAAATAATCAAGAGCTGGCACTCCTGATTATTGATAATTTTCTTAAAATATGATACTTTTCATCTTCCACGTAGATTGTATCATACTTCCGAAAAATATCAAAGCCTTTCAATTGAATATGAGTTGTTATATCTAAAAGTGAAAAGAAAAGACCCGCAAATCTAAGCTTATCTCTGCGGGTCCATGGGAAGTTATTTTAATCGGATGGAACGGTAGCTCTCTTGTTTTACAGTAACCATCTCGTAAGGTTAAAGATAACATCATTCTTCCTATGTAATTCTTTTCGAAAGGAAATAATGATATATGGTTATAACAAAAATTATGAAATTTGGAGGAATGAATGTATGAATACGAATGATAACACAAAAGATTTCACTTCTCAGGAAATATTGTCTAATCCGGAAAATACACCATCAAATACCAACCAAGAGATTAAGTTACCAAACGCACGCTCTAGTACAATGCTTCACGAATTAAAAGATCCAAAATATCCAAAAGAGAAAAATCCATCTAAGATTTTTTTTAACTGCATCAGTTCATTATTTTACCAGGGATATTCTGATGATGAAATAATTGCCATATTAAATGCTAAAAGAACCAAAATGCATGACTTCATTGAAAAAGAATACGGTGAAAGTACAGATCAAGAGATTTTAAGATGCTTAAATAAAATCCAATCCTCTAAAAATAACATTTTAACCAATCAAAACGGACAAAGAATTGATGCACGAGAATGGCTTCCAGAAAACTATATACAATTTATAGAAAAATTTGGTTATAATTTCACTTTGAACGATTTAGATGACACCCTGGAGATCAATGGTAAGCCTTTTACCGAATATGATCTTGCAACTATATCCACACTATTGGATACACATTTACTCAAAAGGAGGTCTGACAATGCGATTTATAAATACATACAAACAAAAGCAAATCAAAATAAAAGCTCTCCAATAAAACGCTACCTAAAAAACACATCTCATGCTGAGGGAAGCATCAGCAAACTGGCAAGTTATTTCCATACTTCAGACACCACCATGTTCAAAATTTACATTAAAAAGTTTTTTGTTGGAGCAGTTGACCGTGCCTTTACGGGCGCTCAGAATCCGATGTTGACTTTAGATGGGCCACAAGGAGTCGGGAAAAGCTTTTTTGCTCGTTGGGCATGTCCACTTGATAGATATTATCATGCAAGTCCTATCAAACCAGAAGAAAGAGAACATTTATTCATGCTGGGTAATAAATTCTTTTGGGAAGTACCGGAACTTGGCGGTACATTGAAGAAAGCAGAACAAAATGCCTTGAAAGATTTTTTGACTTTGGAAAAAGCTGAATACTACAAAAAATTCTCCAACACACTGATAAGTAAACCAGCTTTGGCTAATTTCATAGGAACAGTAAATAATGTAACGGGTTTTCTTAATGATGCATCAGGATCCAGGCGATTTCACATCATTACTGTCAACGATATAAATCGAAATTATTCAACTGAGATAGATATCAATGATGTCTGGGGAGAAGCATATGCTTTATGGAAAGATGGTTTCGATCATAGTTTGACTGAAGAGGAAGCCGGAGCAAGAGACACCATAAACGAAGCGTATTTTTATCAGAGAAATATTGATGAAATATTGGATGAGCTCGTTGAGATTACCGGAGATAAGAATGATAAAATCGGTTCAAGACATATAAAATCAATTGTCAAAAATGAGCTTAATGGTAAGTTTGGAAATAAGGAATCGAGTGAGATTACTGAATGGTTTAAACGACAAGGAATTACAATTTCAAAAACATCATTTAAGGGACAAAGGCTTTGGGGATATTCAGGAGCTCATTTGGTCCAACCAAATTAGTTCACCGCAGCAGCCGTTAATCATTAACCTGTACCATTAGTACCATGAGTGTACCAACGATATCTTGGATTGGTACACTCTCTTTTCTAGTGTTGGTGCGCATCACAGAGTGAAGTGTCCCATTGTACCACTAAATTTTGACTTAACTTTATTTTTTTCCAATTCCATAAAACGGGAAAAACAAGGTTACCTGAAAACCCGGGACAGTTGGTACATATCCGCTGTAATCCTCTTTAAAACTGTTTTTCCATGACTTTGATATTTGGTACACTGTACCACTTACCTGACCAACAGACTACTTTACCCAAGAATTACTTGTATTTATTTCTTTATTCCGAGTATCGCTTAATAGAATTATTTAAAAACTCTTGTTAAAGGTTTGTTTGGAGAGCTTTTCGATTTTCTTGCCCCAAAATTTCTAACAAGAGAATAAAAAAATGCTTTTAATCAGCCAACCTCATTTTAATGATCAATAAGATTGGTTATTCCATTAAAAGAATCCACGTTAAGCAATGCCCATAATATTTAATCCTCTGCTAGGTAAGTCTATTTGTTTTCATTGCCATGAACATTATATAGAAAATGGCTGTGGCTGCAGAGTGTTTTAATAACGTGAAACCGATGTTGGAATTTATCCGGACCCACGCCTACTATACTGTTACTGTGCACCGGTTGGGTTACTAACTTTTTTACCTTGCCCAGACTGGTTGGCACTACTACATTCTAGGAGGTTTTATATGTTTTCTACTGAAAGAAAGAGCAACATCACACTGGATAATTCAAAAACGGAATTCTACGATGCCCTGGATATCAGAGATCTTGAACAAACAGCAACCATCGTTTTCCATCCGGAAACCACTGATTTTAAAGGATATATACCCGAAATGGAACCTGAAGAACAGCAGGATAACGATAATCGGGGTTGGTTAACTGGCATGCAGCTTCTGCCCAACTGGTATTTCGCACCTGTATGCTTGAATGTGGATATCTCCACGGATTATGGGAAACGGCTATTCCGTCAGATGGATCGAATGCTTCCCAACACGGTGATTGTGAGTTCCGGAGAAGAAAAAAACGGGGCTTGCTTTTATTATTTAACCGAATCACCTGCACGATCTACATTGTTTGCATTTAACCAAAACACTTCGATAGAAATACTCGGTATCAATGCAGACAATCAACACAACTGGGTGCTTTTGCCCGGAGCAAAATTGAAGCATGAATACAAGATTATCGAACCAGAAGTAAATGAAGGGCTTTTTGTTCAGGATATTACAAGAGTATCCAAAGTAGAATTGATACAGTCACTGGATCGGTTTATGGACCAGATATAATAGTGAATTCTTCCGAGTATTGAGGTAAGAATTTTGGGGGTGGGGTTGCTCATCCCCTTTTTTATAGGGTTTTCCGGCGATTGATTGTGTTCTCCTCTTTTTTAACAAGAAAAAATAATAGATAAGAAAAACCCATCAATAAAGATGGGCTTTTACACTTTCTCGCAATCGTATTAATTCAGTATTTATTACTTGATTTCCATCACCGTTTGATTCAACATCTTTTCAACCACACGGATGGCATCGTCCAAATGATCGGTTATTTCAAGATATTCCAAAATCGTCATTTTCTTCAGATCCAACTTCTTCATTAAACGGTTTTTTAACGCATTCAGATTGGTGTTATAGGCATTGTTGTAAAACTTGACAAAATCAGTCCAGGCCTTCTCATATTGAAGACCGTTAGTGGCGACATATTCTTTGACGCATTGAACCAATTTTTGGCGATTATATTCAATCTCAAGATGAGCAAGATTATCAATTGAATCTTGCAAGAGGTTCATTTTATCGTTGATGGATCTTTGTTGTTTGTGTCTTTCAAAAATAAGCTTGGCTTGCTGAAGCAAATACTTTGCTGGGGATAATCGTGGGGTATCGTCTTTACAGATGGCCGGCAAGACCTCAGAAGTAACCCATTTTTTGAATGTGTTTGCATCTGGGTTTAGGCTGGTCATGATCAAACTGTAAAGGCCTGATTCATTTACCGCTAATTTGTTGGTATTGCCAATTCCATCGTTTAAAACGATAGTATTCTTTTCATCATCATCTAATCGTGATAATGCTTGACGCACGTTGTTTAGTTCTAAAATATCACAGACATCTTTAGCGACAAACCAAGGCTCGTTATTCATTGTGATGACTCTCATTTCACCAAATTCTGTGTTTTCAAAGATCTGTGGAATTTCATTCTGATAGTTTGTTATCTCTCTCATACATATCGTCTCCAGTTATAAAAATTTGAAATCACCGTCGTGGGCTTAGCGCTGCGGCGGTTTCTTGCTATAAAGATAACGGGAGTTTGGTGACTTTTTTCTTTTATTTGAAATTAATTCAACTTATAATAATAAACCACAAAAAAATAATGAACATTTTCACAAAATCGCCGACTCAATCTTCTCTAATAGAAATAAAAATATGCTATCATCAATAAAATGCACTTTTTAGGAGGAGTTTTAAATGAACAAGAAAGAATTGATTGAAGCAATTAGACAGGATTTGTAGTTAACGGTCAGAGAGACGGAAAGGTTCATCAATAGCTTTATGAAGCAAGTTAGCAGAGAGCTGGAAGACTGCGGCGAGGTTCGTTTTGTGGGTTTTGGAACATTTAAAACAGTTGAAAAGGCCGCCAGAAAGGGCATGAACCCACAGACGAAGAAGGAGATCAAAATACCTGCCAAGAAGACTCCGAAGTTCACTCCGGGTAAAAGGTTAAAAGATCGGGTGAATGGATAATTCTTCGAACTAACGTTGTTATTTTAAAGTATAAATCACTTCCTGAAACAGAATGATACGACCGCCTTTAAGTTGGGCGGTTTTTTATATCTTTATTTTCATTCTGGCTAGTTAATAAAAAACTCAAGAATGAAGCAAAAAAAGGAGAATTAAATTTCAATTCTCCCTTGTGCTTTTCTTATGCGTTTAACTACATTTCTGTAATTTCAATATAACCGGATTTATAAATGGTCACTTTTTCAACTAAACTACGAATGACTTTTGATTGCATCTCTCGGTCACCATTAATCATCTGTTGAATAGTATAAACGCGCTGTTTTAATATTTCCTCTGAAATGGCTGATTCTTTATTTAAAACAATCTTTTCTTTTGACTTTTCAAGTTCATCCAGTTCTTCTTTTAGAAGTGGGATTTGTTTTTCAAGTTCCTCTCTTAAGGGTGAGTTATTTAAAATCGCTTCGGTGGCATTATTGATCTTTTGATTGATCTCAATTTCCCTTTCTTTAATATGCATTAACCTATCTTGTAAAAACTTGTTTTTTTCCACACTTTGATACATGATTTCATGTGCTAATTTCTTGAAATCAATGTTATCGACTACGAATTTATTCTTGATATATCCGATGACAAAACGCTCAACCTTTGTAATCCCAACCCCAACAAAATTGACATCACGATAATTCTTATATCGCGAACAGATATACTGGTGATTATTCTTATTATTGTTGACATGCATTTTTGAACCACAATCACCACAGTAGATTAGTCCGGATAAAAGTGCTTTGTGTTTTGTTTTTTTCACTGATCTGGATTTACTGGCTAAAATGTCTTGGACATTGTCATAGATTTCTTTAGAAACAATAGCTGGTAAAGCATTTTCAACTCTTATGGTGTCCGTTCTTTTTTCATGGTAATTATGTTTTGAGCCTTTGCGATAAGTAAATGTACCACAGTATTTTTCATTTCTGAGGGTATCATAAAGCGTTTGCTTTGACCAGGAATTTCCTTTCCGAGTTTTCACTTCGTTTTCATTGAGAAATTTGCAGATTTTATCATATGATTTGTATTTGACATAATGCTTGAAAATCAAACGAACGATATCCGCTTCTTCTTCATTGATGACATAAATTTTACGATTTCTGGAAGCTTCTTTATCCCGTACTTCTTTTAAACCAAATCCAAAAGGTGTTATGCCACCAAGAAAATAAGCCCTTCTTGCGACCAGAGTAGTTTTTGATTTAATTTCCTGTCTCAGGTTTTCAATGTAGAAATTGTTAATCCCTGACATAATCCATCTAAGCAATCTACCAGATGGTGTAGTGGTATCAATATTTTCAGTAACGGAAATTACATAGATTTGTTTGGCTTCCAGCTGTCGTAATAACTGTTGTTCTTCAACATTGTCTCGGTGAAATCGATCTTGTTTGTAAACCAAGATGAGATTGTATTTTCCTTGAAAAGCTTTTTCGATCATTTTGGAAAAATTAGGTCTTTCAAGTTTTCCAGAAGCAGTTACTTTATCCTTATAAACATCGGATATAACTAATCCGTTAGTATCTGCAAATCTTTGAATTTCATCTAATTGTGTATCAAGACTGGTTTCAGATTGTTTAATTCCAGATACTCTTACATATGCTGCTATTTTTGGATTCGGAAAATCTAGCGGATTCATTTTTTCACCAACCTTTAATCGTCAATTTTATTTTGATTATTTTCTTTTTTTTCTTCTTCCAATATTTCATAAATTAATTCAGCTAGTCTTTCATGAGCTTTTGTTGAAAACATTTTTTTCACCTCACGATTTTATAATTTCTGATTTCTTAACCATTATAAAATCCAGAGACCCGTTTAAATTCTGGTTTACGGGTATGATTCTCAGGTGAAAAAAACTCTCACAAAAAACTTTAATAGAAAAAATAAAAAAACTTTTCAGGAAACTCAAATTGTAATTGACGAATTTGAAAGTTGATTTAGCAGCAATAAAAAAAGAGAGAGCTTTTCAGCCCTCTCTATTAATTGAATTATTATCTCTGACATTTATCGGTTTGCTATGCCTTGAATAATACACCGAATCATACCATCGATAAAGTAACTTAAGAGTGGTGGCGGCGGTCAGATTTGAACTGACGACTCTGCGGGTATGAACCGCATGCTCTAGCCAACTGAGCTACACCGCCAAATTTACAAAAAAATGGTCGCGGGGACAGGATTTGAACCTGTGACCTTCGGGTTATGAGCCCGACGAGCTACCAGCCTGCTCCACCCCGCAACTAATAATGTTGCTATTTATAATCGGGTATTATATGTATCTCATGGTGCCGAGGGTGGGAATCGAACCCACACGATACATAGTATCAACGGATTTTAAGTCCGTAGCGTCTGCCAATTCCGCCACCCCGGCTTTTCCGTTTGGTACTATATCATATACAAAGCTTCTTGTCAATAGGAAACACTTTTTTTAAATTAAATTTTTGATAAGATATGATTTCCCTTTGATAATAGGACTCTGATTCAAACAAAATTTGAGTCGTTAAAAATCAATATTTGAATATGGATGATTTTTCGTATATATTGTTGATAATAATTAATTACAGCATATATTCTTTGGTATTTGCCTTTTAACTATAAATATGATATAATTATAATTGTCTAATAATGAAAAAACGATTATAAATAATAAAATCAGAAGGAGCGTGTTTTTGCATGGAAATTAAAGTCTTTTATCATGATATGGATTTTGAAAAAGCAGACTATGTCGATTTTTTACACAAACATTTGGGTAAGTATGGTGATGATAAAGAATTAATCGAACAATCTATTGATTATGCTATGGATAGCGAAGAGGGAAAAGGCGGTTTTGTTGTTGGCGGATATATTGATGATCAATTAGTTGGCTGTGTCGTCATCAATGATACGGCTATGAAAGGTTATATCGCCCAACATATGCTTGTTTATATTGCAGTTCATAAGGATTATCGGGGAAAAGGTTTAGGAAGAAAACTTCTGGATAAAGTGGTTGAACTTTGCAGTGGTAATATTGCCCTTCATGTTGAATATGACAATCCAGCCAGATTTTTATATAGAAGATTGGGCTTTAAATCAAAATATGCTGAAATGCGCTACGAACAAAAAGGTGAGCGAGCCCGGCAAAAAGAAATGGAAGCAAGGATCATTAAAAAATACAAAAAGAAACCTGAGCTTGTTATGGAAACACTTGACTGGCTGGACACACTCGATTTTGATGATATCGATACGCTTGAAGAGGGTTTTAAAGAATATCTCAATAAACTTGTTTTATGGGCAACTGATTGGGAAGCAATATTTGAAGATAGGGACAATAAATTAACCAAGTTTGCAACTGCCTTTGACAGTCTAATTAATCTGCCGTATGAACAGCAAATCCTTTTGAATAGAATTCAAAAAGAATTCTATCATGCAATAGAAACGGTCGTTGAAAGTAACGATTGGGATTTTGCATGGGAAGAATTCTTAATACTGATGGAAGCTGCCAAAAGTGTGAAAAAGAAAATTAATAAAGGCGATATTTAGTGACTTCTGATTAACTATAAAAAAATCCCCTCCACATGAGGGGATTTTTTTATACTTTAAGCCACTATTTATTTCAAAGGTAAACAAAGTACACTTTTTACCGCTGACTGAAACAATTCTCCGGCATGAACACTCTTAATAATCATTGCAGTATCTAAACCTCTTCCTGTTCCGCCAACTGATACAATATCTTCATGTATTGGAATCAATCCGGCATCCGCAGCCATAACCATATCCTCAAAAAGCACCTTTGTCCCTTGTGAAAAAATTCGAAGGGTATCTGCTACCATTCTATGGGGATACATTCCTCCATATTTTGAAGAAAAACTCTTTTCAATTCCGGTAAAGGCGTGGGTGGCAAAAAACACTGAAGCGTTTTTAGTTTCCCACAACCGATTTATCGTTTTCGGTTCCATTTCATTTTTCCCGGGTTCCTTAAACCCATATGAGTGACCAATCACAACCAGATTGATTTCGTCATCAATCATGTCCAATGCCAGCTCTGCTGAAAAACCGGTTGTTGAAGGAATTAGTAAAATTTTGCTTTTAAGTTGTTTTGCCGCTCTGATAGATAATTCAAGGGTTTTTTGTGTGTTTTCTTTTCCTGGTTTTTCAAAATATACTGTCTTTTCTTCATTCATTATTTCACACTCCTTTAACTGGTTAAACCAATTTTTTTTATAAACAATTTTCTCATAGAAGTTCTATTCAGAACTTTTTTTTAGAAATACTTACTATTGAAATAATCAGTTATTTTAGAAAATGGAATTTCAAAAAATAGAGGACCATAGACATAGGGAGTATAAGCATATTCCTGAAAAACAATAACAAGTGCTTCATTTTGTAAGTAAAATTCAGCACTGTCTTCCAGTCCTTTAAAATCTGTGAAATCAAAAATCGGTATTTTCTCATCTTGAATCTTTTTTTCCATGAAATTATTAACAGTTGAAATGAAACTGTCATTGACAGTAAAAACCTCATTTAAACTGAGTTTTTTACCAGTTTCAATATCAAACACAAACCCAAGATACAAATGAGCACCGTGAGCAGACCTGTAAGTATAAAGATACTGATCCATTTTAAAACTAATCACTTGTTCACTTTCATAAGTCTTTGTAGCTTGTGAATAATAATCAATTACATCCCAATGACTAAAATCCGATTCAACATCAACTGAATTTGTTTTCAACAAACTGAATGAATCCAAATACAGTGTTTTGTTAATTGAGTCTAAGATTTTATTTTCATCAAGTAGAGAAAAAGTTGGTAATTGTATCTTCATGGTTCTTTCAATTAGTTCTCCCTCACCATTGGCAAAAAGTGTTCCGATTAACAGAATCCCCATTAAAAACAACACAATTATCTGTTTTTTGTTCATAAAAACCCCCTTTTTTGTGCTTTAATTTATAATTTCGAACCGATTACATCTGCAATATAAATACCTGACATGGTTGCTTGAACGATTCCCCTGGTATAACCTGAGGCGTCTCCAATGAGATAAATATTTTCTTTACCGAGTTTAAAAGGTTCGTTGAAAATTGGTTTAGTTGAATAAAATTTTGCTTCAATGCCATATAAGAGATTATCCGGATTGTTGATCCCTGTGATAACATTGGACATTTGTTCGATAAAATGTTCAATAGAATTTGCAATTCTTCTGGGTAAAATCAGGTTCAAATCTCCGGGACTTGCTGATTCAAGTGTTGGTGATAAAAATCCTTTTTGCAATCTTCTTT
>Ga0272443_10004480_pt1 | contig 15186 bp, 13 predicted proteins | sample SSMAcet12_FD_193581 | JGI IMG/M metagenome (GOLD analysis project Ga0272443, IMG submission 193581) | Marine sediment archaeal communities from Little Sippewissett salt marsh, Falmouth, MA, United States - SSM-Acet-12 | ecosystem: Environmental > Aquatic > Marine > Wetlands > Sediment ...
AGGACGACAACTAGAACGACTTTACGCATCATTCCCCCTTGGAATATGTGAAAGCCAACACTGGACTATCCACTCTATAATAGAAAACGTCCGGGAACCTGAATTGTCAATTCATTTGAAGCATGAGGAAGGGAAGATCAACAACCCCGCAACAATTAAGCGGAGAGGCAGGGATTCGAACCCTGGGGGCCCGTGAAGGCCCAACGGTTTTCGAGACCGCCCCGTTCGACCGCTCCGGCACCTCTCCGATATCCAGAACTGCAAGAAACAGTGGCCGATTGGAGTTATATCATACCCGAAACGCAATGATTGTCAAGCCGATTCTGTAACTCGTCGGCCGGGCTGGAACTCAGTCAACATCCTCGAGCTCAATGTCTCTCAGCGTCTCCTCCATGGCATCCGGTTTCATCTTGATCAACATGTACCCGATCAGTGATATGACAAGCATCAAGACGAAGAAGCTCTCTTTGCCGCCAAGGATGAAATACAGGAAACCATACACAGATGGCGTCAGGGCGATCAGATAGAGAATGATGAACATGATCTTGAGCTGCCTGTAGAAGACAGGACGCTGGCGGGCGAGTCGGAGTTGTGATGATTTGGCATTGATCCACCTTCGTCTCAACACTACGACAAGGGCGATTTCGGCTGCGCTGACAAACAGCAGCATATATCCCAGCATCTGGAGTGGCTCCGGCTCTACAGCAGAGACAATGTTGCTCCCCCGGATCAATTGCCCCGCCACATAGAACACGCCGGGGCCGATCAAGTCTATCAACAGCCCGATGTACATTGTAGAGACTGCAAGCTTGAGAATCTCTTGACGAGTTAATTTCATCTCAACCCTCCGGGCTTTGCTTCTTGTTCCTGAGAGACTGAAAGAACTCCTGAAGCATCGACTGTGAATCATATTCGAGGATACCGCTGATAACCTCGACAATATGATTCAGGCGTCCATCACGCACAATGTCATAGAGTGTTCCGCAGGCGCCCGCTTTGGGATCATGTGCAGCGAACACCAGCGTCGGTATTCGTGACAGCACTATCGCACCCGCGCACATCGGGCACGGCTCCAGTGTAACATACATGGTCGACTCCTCGAGTCTCCATGTCCCGAGTGTCTCGCAAGCGGCAGTAATAGCTATCATCTCGGCATGAGCGGTTGAGTCCTTCAGTTTCTCCCGCTGATTGTGCCCACGACCGATGATTCGATTGTTGTGGACTATGACACATCCAACAGGTACTTCGCCTTCCGATGCCGCTCGTTCTGCCTCACGGAGCGCATCGCGCATGTATTTCGAGTGAACAGAGTCCATATATCTCCCGGCTAAACTCATGGGAATTGATATCAATAATGGTAGAGCAAATCAAACAGAATCTTGGGAAAGGATCAGATTATAGAGCCGCTGATGCAAATCAAAACCCGGTCGAATAACTCGACCGGGTCATATATCCAAGTGCCAATCAGACAGCTATTGAATCGTTAGCAATCCGGCTGGCCGTTGCCGTCAGTATCACAAGGTGCGTATCCACCCGAGAAGATGTATGCTATCAGGTAGACCACATCGTCGATATCGCAGCCTCCGGCACAATTGCAGTCTCCTGACTCGAGCGGATCGGGGGCGGGGCCACCCGAGAAAATGTATGCTATCAGGTAGACCACGTCATCGATATCGACGTCAAGGCTGTAGTTGGCATCACCGCAGATATAAGAGAACTCAGTTACATTGATCGTTATCGAGGCTGTATCCGCTAGATATCCGTCGGTAGCGACGAATGTAACTCCATGCTGGCCTATCTGCTCGTAAGTCGGACTGAATTCGAATGTTGCCGTTCCGTCCCCGTTGTCTATGCAAATCGAATTCATTGGGAGGCTCGGCACGTAAATGTGCGGATATGTTTCATTCGAGTCTGTCGCAGAAACAGTCATCAGAAGAGTATCTCCCTGAGCGACATTCCTGTTGCCAATCTCATCAAGTATCGGGGCATAGTCCTGGTAACGATAGATGATTAGCAGGATAGCCATTACATCGGTAGAATCGAGCCCGTCAGTAACCTGCATCGTGATGAAAGCAGTGTCAATATCCTGCCCGGATGGTACGTACCCCGGTGTACCCCAGACAGAGTCCGCAGTAACGACCGTACCGTACGGAGGCTGCCCGGACGTTTTCTCCCAGGTGTAGTTGCCATCTCCGCCGACTGCCCAGAAGTGATAGCTGTACGGGACACCAAGATATGCCCTTGGGATCTCCTCCGCATAGCTTTGTATATGGAGATGACCGTCGCAGGCATCACCCTCACCGTCATCGTCTTCATCGTACTGTTCGGGGTTATCCGTATACGGACAGTTATCGCACTCGTCGCCATAAACATCGGCATCGCTATTCGTCTGACCACCGTTCGGTGTCAACCAGCAATTGTCTTCTCCGTTCGCGATTCCATCATCATCAGCGTCTGTCTCGCAATAGTCACCGATTCCGTCACCATCCGCATCGCCCTGATCGGGGTTGTAGCTGTAAGGGCAATTGTCACAGACATCACCCGCACCATCTGAGTCAAGATCATCCTGCGTGGAGTTGGGAATCATCGGGCAATTATCATCAACATTGAGGACACCATCTTCGTCCCAGTCGGGCGCAGGCTGAATAGACCTCAGTACCGATTCGCCGGACGGGCTGCAACCCCATGGACAGTAGTAGCTATCGATAACGTACCAGGTATTGTTCTCATCACCCCATCCATAATTCAGGTGATATTCCTTCACGGATCCGTTCTCCTGATAACCGTCACAGACGAGTGCGTGAGAAGTGATGAAATACTGGATCAGTCTTCCGGAATCGATCTCCAGCTTGATCAAATTGAACCACCCCGTGGTGGAGTATGATGATCTGAAGCGCTGATTGATGGAACTGGAGTACCTGAAATTGTCGACGTAGGCCGGAATCACGATCGAACCGATTACATAAGGTGATACGCCGGACCCATCGTAATGGTAGTCCATCTCGAAAGCTACACCGACTTCGTAACAGAGTTCCGCGACCGCATCTTCCATCTCATCCGTGTAGGGCCAGACGAATTCGGCCGGCATGTTGTCCCAGTCGTATGGATCCGAGTAGTCGGCATTCAGGGTCTGTCCCGGCACGGAGCCGTCGCCAGTCCAGTAGTAACTGTGTGAGCCCACACCCCACCACGGGCATTTCCAGTACCACATGATCTGGGCCGCTGATGTCGCCATACAGCCAACCGGGCACAGATTGCCGTCATCGCATGTGGGACAGAACTTGCTGTATGGGTAGTCCTGATGCCACTCATTGTCGAAGAGTGGGCCGACTGTCGTAAGAGCATCCTTACCCAACTCATTGATGAACTGGGAAGGACTCAGCGAATACTCATCCCACTGAATTCGATGTTCGTCTGAAAATATCCGTACTTCTTTGGAAGTCTGGCTCGCGTCCAGATCACCGTAGTAATCAACGTAAAGGTTTCCGCGATGCTCGAAGATGTCACGCATCAGGGCCGGAAGCCCCAACTGGGATTCGACATCATATGTGCTGATCTGGTCATACATCTTGACCGGAGCCATTTCACGAAGTCTGGAAACGACAATGAAGCCAGAAGGTTCTACATAGAAGACCCAGCCCATGTGCAAACCGTCAGCAAATATTTCTTTGGAATCAATTATGGTTGGATTGGATTCTCCTGCCCACGAACCGCTGTCATAGACTACTCGTGTCATCCAGTTCTGGCAGACTTGTTCGGCCTCCTCGTAGGTTACAACTGTACCCTGAACGGTGGCGGCGGAAAGGGCGAAGAGGATCAGTGCCAGAACGACCAATCTCTTCCGGCACATAGAAAAAGGTGTACTTATCTGTGACAAAGACATCGCGCTCCTCCTAATTTTGCGGCATATTCGAGCTAGGGTTGTACAATACTCGTTACAGTCCAAAAATAATATACCAGCTTTCAATGTGATGTCAAGACTTCGTTTTCTCGTGGACGTGCGTATTCCATTGAAGCTGTTGATCATAGCTACAGTCAGATATGTCGGCCGCATGCCGGTAGCGCTTTAATCTGGCCGATTGGATGTCGTTTCTCAAGCAATTACGGCGAAAGAGCTATCTTCGAATTAAATCAAATCAATCGCTGCGGATGAGGCAGGATGTGCGACACCCGCTATCAACTCAATCCATCGAACGTGATCTGCGCTAATAGGCCCCTCTATTGGGAACGATGCAGATGAATTCGAATACATCCTCGTTAGGATTCCGGAACTGGTGATCCGTGTTCGGAGGAACGAGCGCGAAGTCCTTCTCCTGTAATTCAAACGTTTCGTCCCCGATAGTCAGGCTTCCCTTTCCTCTGACCACGTAGTTCACATGCTCCCAGTCATGCTGATGGCGAGGCGTGAAACCACCCGGCTCCAGCCGAAAAACGCGGAGAGTGTAGTCTTTCCAGCCTTCGGGAGGACCGATCACATTGTTCTTGGATGCTCCCTTTACGCTATCCATGTTGACGGGCTCAAACTTGATATCCGAGTATTTGACGGCAGGCATAGTGTCCTCCAATGTAAGTGCAGAGCGAACGATACCACTCCCGCAGCTGCGCGCAATTGGCAGTAGCAGTGAATCCCTTCAGATCTTAGTCGTAGAGAACAAAGTTCACAAGGTAAAAGTTCACAAAGGCATGAGTATTGCGGGAGCATGGAGTTTCTGTTCAGAAATCCGGGAGAAACGAATAAAAAAATACGCCCAGGAGGAGTCGAACCCCCAACCTTCTGATCCGTAGTCAGACGCTCTATCCAATTGAGCTATGGGCGCATTTTGCAGCAGTCAAATAAGCCCTGTGCGTCATTATGTCAAGGGTTTTTTCCGGAACCCACGGCGACTATTGAGATTGCAGGTGCTTATCGGAGTGTTTAAATATGGCATTCGACAATACGCATCGTTGGCTTGACACCATACCAAACGTCAATCGGGGCAAAATTATGGGTTGAAAAATCGTTTGCTATTTCTATATTGTGGTTCCGCTATCAAGCGGGTCTATACATAGGTTTTCGTCGGAGAGGTGTCCGAGTTGGCCGAAGGAGCGCGCCTGGAAAGTGCGTAGGCGTCAAAAGCGTCTCCAGGGTTCGAATCCCTGCCTCTCCGCTTTATTTTCCCCCTGAATTGTAACATTTTACTTGACAACAAGTTAATATTGGCGATCTTAGGGATAAGAAGTCCTTGTGACCATATTGTGACCACCCTAAGACGCGAGAATTGCCATGGGTACTGTCTACAAACGCGGGAGTAACTGGTATATTGACCTGTATGCCAGAGGCCGTAGAATCCGCAAACGGGTCGGTAAGTCCAAGAAGATTGCTGAGCTTGCCCTCAAAGATGCCGAGGTCAAGGCTGCCAGAGACGAGTTCGGATTCACAAAAAACGACATCTCAATCGAGAAGTTCTTCGACAAGTTTCTGGAGTATTCACAGGCCAATCACTCTGAACGGACATACAACCGTTACAGAGCTGTTGTTGATCACTTCAGTCACTTCTTAAATGAGCATGGATCTGCGGCGTTTTTGTCACAGATAGATGCGAGAGTCCTCGACGAATTCAAGGTCTATCGGAAGAACGAGTGGGTCAATCCGAATGGCGCGGTTGTTGAATCCGATGAGGATGTCAGGGATCATACCCGCAAAGGGGCACGTGCTCATACTATTAACTTCGAGATAGGTGTCTTGAAGACAGCTTTCAATCTTGCTATCAAATGGGGCTATCTCAAGGAGAATCCGACGACGGGGGTCGCCAAGCTTAAGGTGAAGGACTCCAAAGCACCGAGGTTCCTGAGTGAGAAAGAGTGCAAACGGCTTCTTGACAACTCACCGGACTACCTGAAGAACATCTTCTTCACCTTCCTTCACACCGGCATGCGAAAGGCTGAACTTGAGAACCTTGAATGGTCAGACGTTGACTTGAAGAGGCGGAAGATCAAGATCCGCAGGAAAGACTTCTGGCAGCCCAAAACGGGTGAACGTGAGATTCCGATAAGCTCTGGACTACTTGAAGTCTTGAAAGACCTGAAGAAGAAGAACGACAAAAGCATCAAGAGCAACTTTGTGTTTCCTGATGCGGACGGCGGCAAGATCAAGGTTAAGCTGCGAGAGCAGCTGATCAGGATTGCTGAGAAAGCGGGAATAGAGAACCTGACACAGATCCATGCACTTCGTCACACATTCGCCTCACACCTTGTCATGAAAGGTGTCGATCTCCCGACAGTGCAGAGACTGATGGGTCATTCCGACATCCAGACAACCATGATCTACGCACATCTCGCTCCGGATCATCTTGCTGATGCCGTGGATAAGCTGAAGTTCTGACGAAAGAAAGGGAGCCGACTCAATGCCAGCTCCCCATGTTTGAACTCCGTGATAAAGATCCTATCAACAATCTGGGATGCCATCTCCGTCCACATCACACGGTGCATATCCACCTGAGAAGATATAAGCAATCAGATACACAACGTCATCAATATCCACTCCGCCCGAGCAGTTAGCGTCACCTGCCTCGATGGGAGCAGGAGCAGGCCCACCGGAGAAAATGTAAGCAATCAGGTAAACAACGTCATCGATATCCACCGATCCACTGGCATCGGCATCACCGCAAAGATACGGAGGTTCTTCATATAGTTTAGCCACGAAGATATGCCCAAAGGTCCCTGGATATGCCTGGTACGGATTTACCAGAGGAAAATTGTTAGACTGGGTTGAGCCGGTGACATAAGCATCGCCGTTTCCATCGACAGCTATGCCTGCACCAGCATCACCACTGCTGCCACCGAGATAAGTGCTATAAACTAGCTCATTACCGCTGCTGTCGAGCTTCGATACAAACGCATCGCTATACGATTGATTCGTCTGGTAGGGATTTACGGTTGGGAAGTTGGAGGATTCAGTACAACCAGTTACGTAAGCACTGCCATTGCTATCGACCGCAATGCCATTTCCCCAATCATTGTCTCCCCCACCAAGGTAGGTGCTATATACAAACTCGCTGCCAGAGCTCCTAAGCTTGGCTATGAAAACATCGGGACCCGATTGGTCAGTCTGATACGGATTAACAACGGGGAAATTGAAGGAGTATGTCTTGCCTGTCACATAGACTTCACTATAGGCGTCTATAGCTATATCAAAACCATAGTCTATATCTGTACCGCCAAGATAAGTACTATAAATCAGGCTATCGCCTAAACTGAACAACTTGGTAATAAAGGCATCTTTGCTACCATGATATGTTGGTTGAAGTGGATTGACCGTCGGGAAATTCGAGGAGTTGGTCTCGCCTGTGACATAGGCATTACCATTACCATCAACTTCAATTCCATGGCCTATATCAACGCTATTACCACCCAAGTACGTACTATAGACCAGCAAGCTACCATCGCTACTCAACTTAGTCACAAAAGCATCATTGGTAGTCTGGTCCATTTGATATGCATTGACAGTTGGGAAGTCTGTTGAGTAAGTCTCCCCTGTAACATAGGCGCAACCAATGCTATCTATGGCAATGCCATTCCCTTCGTCACCACCACTTCCCCCGAGATAAGTGCTATAGACTAGTCCATTGCCCTCGCCATTTAATTTGACTACAAAGGCATCTCTCATTGGCTGATCGGTCTGATACGGATTCTCTAGTGGAAAGTTCGTAGATTGCGTTTCACCTGTCACGAACGCGAAACCTGCATCATCTACAGCTATGTCATAGCCATAGTCTTCATCGTCACCCCCCATATAAGTGCTGTAGACAAGCTCATTACCCTCACTGCTAAATTTGGCTACAAATGCATCCCTACCACTTTGGTTCGACTGAAAAGGATTAAGGGTAGGGAAATCAGTTGATCTAGTGTCTCCGGTAATGTAAGCATTACCCTGAATGTCCGCCGCAATTGAGTATCCATAATCCCAGTTATTTCCGCCCAAGTAGGTGCTGTAACTAAGCACAGGATCAATCACTAATGCAAGCATTGGATCATATCTATCGCCCAAATCGAAACCGAATGTATTATCGGTCAACACAACATAACGACCTTCGATTGGTATGCAGCCAATCGCACCAAATTGATATACCAGTGGTCGCAACTCTGTCACAGTACCCCAATCTGTCTCGACGACTAACTCGCCATTGTCGTTTACACTGATTGACTGCGCACCATCATATTGTACCATGATCTGATTCGGATCAGCGCCTGGTGACACGATGAAGTCATACTCCATCTGCTTGCCATTGCCGTAATATTTCAAGTCGATGTCGTCATAGACATCCTCGAATACTACAGCTTTGTAGTTGGGAACATCCGTATGCCACTCATCAGGGTCATTACCGATGAAGTAGTTGCATTTGTATCCCATCAGGTTTTCACCAACAATCTTCGGACTTGGGTTTGCACCGATAAATGATGCCTTGATCGTCAATTGCTCATAGCTGTCAGAGTCTTGGCCCAATATGTCATTAGGCAGATTCGAATTTCCATCGAGTGAGGAGTCAAATCTCGACATGTGACGTGTGAATTGGTAATAGACGCCATTAGTTGTGTACCACATGGTGGCGCCCCCTGCATTGGCTCTAAACTTCACTCGCTCATCCCACTGTCCCTGGTTCTCCGTGAAAGTCAGCGTCTGAAGATCCAAAGTGTTCAGTGAAATTGCAGCCTCATGGCTCTTTGAGATATCTCTTCCCGAAACATCCGCAAGTGATGCCGATTGATTGATTGGAGAAGAGTAAGCGGCCAGAGCCAGCAACGCTAACCCCGACACAATAGTTAAAGTGCGTTTCATGATATGACTCCTGTAGAAGAATTCGGACTAACTTGGGTATGTTCGAATATAGTGTCCTTCGGCCCTCTCGTCAAGGTATTTCCCCTCTCGACATCTGAACCCGCCTCGTCGCTCTCCCTGCGACTTTCCTTTCGTCAAGCCATCTCTCGATCTCGCTGATCCTGAACCGAACGAACCGACCGATCTTAATATGCGGGATAAACTCCTGATGTGTCCACTGGTAGATGGTGGACACTTTCACATCGAGTGTCTCAGCGACTTGTTGTGGTGTCAGGAGTTTCTCCATAGCGCGATCTCAGTTCATCCTTCCCGCAAGCTTCCACATTCGTTTCATCCAGCCGGTCATTCGCATCTGCCGAGATGTGTAGGTAAGATCATGACAATGACGGCACCCGAAATGAGACTGAAACGGAGGCAGGTACAGCTTGGCAACTCTGCGGTTGCAAGGTGTCCCATCAGGTTTGAGTAATGGACACCTGAACCAGTACCGAATGCCTCCGAAATGGCAAGGTGTAGTGGTGAGGATGACATCATACGAGTACTTGTGTTCTTCTTGTGTCAGAGGATCTAATCTTATATATTGCAACGTGATACCTGTCATTCCCGGATGTATGATATACCCGACACTGCGTTCGTTTTGTCCAGAACCGCAGCTACTCGACCACTGGCATCCCCCTCCTGAGTCGAATACTCCTGCCTCCCGCATCTGGAACACAGAGAGCTCGAAACAGTCTTCCACCGTATCCTTCTTGTCGAACTTATAGTTACTCATGCTTGTCGAAATCAAAAAGCGTTGTTGTTCTTACACTTATGCCCATAGTCACTGTAAAACACACTCCTTCATAATCTTGCCCTTGGCCCTGAATCTCGAAACCGTTCGAAATTTAACGCACAGTTTCATGAGTTTTTCTTCTGGAATGAACCCAAAGACACGATGTCCCACAACCGCCATCATTTGCTCCCCACAGCGTCGGGATATTCGATTTTAGCCTCTTGTAAGTCGTTGTCGTTCAGTGAAGGCGAATTTGAGTTATCTGTCGTTGTGTTGTCGCCGGATTCGGACTCGGATCGCTCACAGGCGAGAATTCGCTTTGCACGGTCAAGATGCTTCTTCGGGATTATGACATCGTACTCGATATGCCCGTCAGGGTAGTAGTAGACAGAATCTCGTATACACCCACTCCATGACGCGATCTGCCGAGCAATCTCCCCGGTCCTGCAATGCACCTTGTATTGCCCTTTGAAAAACGGCCAGATAAGATTCATACACTCACCCCTGATTTGATTTGTTCACTACGATATCTTCCGTACTCATCCTTCAGTTGAGTCTTTGCCTTGAGAATTTGTAACGCCTGATCCAAACTCACCACCTCCTGTGAATCTCCATCGAAATTGAAGAACACCTTGTACGTCCTGCATTTGTTTGCTTTGCGATCCTCTTTTTTCCAGAGCTTGATCACATCAGCGCCTGTAAGCAAGTCCACTGTCTTCTTGGGATATCTTCTATTGAATCCGGGAAGTCTCTGAAATGTCTTGTATGGAATCTCGCACACCCACTCTTGCAGAAAACTCACTACATATAAGTTACTAATAGAGGAGTCTTGGGTAACTGATGGCGAAGCCTGGGCAGAGCCTTTAGAGGGCTCTGCCTCTTCAGAGGAAAGCTTCCCCCAATTCTTGACATACTCAAGAAGAGAGAAGACAGCGAGCTGATCTCGATAACCTGAGAACTTATCGAGGATTACATTTACATCAGATAATCTGAGATGCTTGTGTTCTGATGATATCTTGTGGCCCTTAAAGTTGGTTTTACTTATATCGAAGCTTGCGGTTATACGCTCGATCTGGTCATCTACTTCATCCAGTTTCCCATCATTGACACGATTTGAGTTGCCATTATGATGCTCGCGAATCCACGACTTCAGTGCACAAGCAGAAGATTCTGCTGAGTAACCGCATGTTCCCATATAATGGTAGTTGAGTTTCAGCAGGGCTTCGTTTGTGGCCGTAGAATCCGGAAGGCCTTCTTCCAAAAGTTCTCGAACATCAATGCTAAACTCTCCCGTTCCAGTGGAGCATCTATCACGATTGGCATGACTGGTCGGAATCCCCAGTCTTTCGGAGTCATAGACTTCCCAAGCCTCATCTATCATCTGCTTAAGCGTTAGCTCGTATCTCGGTTCGCAATTGAACGTGTCTACAATGTAACTTCCTTCACCAAATGGCAGCCTATCAGCCTTTTTCGTCGCCATAATCTCGATGTATCCGGATCTGAGTGGCATCCCCGCATCTTCAAGTTGTTTCTGTGCCCAAATCAGAACGTCGTCACGCTTGTAGAATCCCTCGAGGAAGTAGCAGACTCTCAACCCGCCGGAGTCCGAACTCGTGTAGACAAGCGGATCAGCATCAAAAACATCGATAATCGCTCTGGCGCGGCTTTCGGGTGATGGCAAGTTCTCAGGATCATGATTATCGATATCGAACATCAGGTAGTTGATCCGTGAAGCGGGGAAGAGTCCGACGGTCCTTTCGTGAAGAAGATGCTGGAGAATCAGCCCATCCCACCATCTGTATCCAGATGTTCGCCATCCTCCGGGTCCCCAGTCCAGATAACCGGACTCATTCCTGTTCAGGCAGAACATCTGCTTGTATTGAGCATAGCTTTCTTCGTTGATTCCGAGTTCAGCAAGCCGCCGCGCTTTGAGTTTGGCAACACTGCGGAGACGTGCTTTCAACAGATTACTCCAGCTTCGAACGCTGTCTCTGGCCGCCTGTTACATACTTCGATTTTATTTGCAGTCTTCATACATCTTGGCAATAGCGAAGACCGTGCCAAACTGTAACTTGTTGGCGTTCAATGGGGATATGTATTGGGATGCCGGGAAAGTGATGCTCGCCGTTTAGAATACTGAACTCAGCGTTCAGATGTTTGAACGTATGTCACTTATTTCGAAGTGCGGTGTAGATGGTCCCCTTGGAGACTCCTAGATCTTTAGCCGCCTCAGTTTTGTTGCCGCCGTTTCGCTTGATCGCTTCAGTGACATACTTACGACGGAATTCTTTGGTTGCCTCTTTAAGGGTTTTTGCTGATTCGCTGAGTTCCACATGATCGGTGGTTCCTTTATCTCGTTCTCGTATGACTTCCCTTGCTTTACGAACCAGGTTCCTTGCAAGCCTGATTCGCTTCATCCATCCACCGTATATCTCAGCTTTCTTCTCGATCTTCTGATCATATTCGAGCATCTCTGGTTTGTCAATGTAACTGAAAGGATTGGGGAGTTCATTATGGCCAAACGACGGAAGCTTGGAAATCCGAAACTTCTTATAAGGATCTGCAGTTACTCTTCCGACTATGAAGTTCATGTCTCGCGATTCGCCTTTAAATCGCCTATACCGTTTTACTATGTCATAGTCAAATGGTACGAGCTTTCCGAGTTCTTTGGGGAACTCCTCTTCGATCACCGAGAGTATCGAAAATAGCGATTGATACGTTCTTGTCCCTTGGCTCGAATTGTATACTCTTCCACGATAGTCATAAGGATCTCCTGTCGAAGCGAATGCTCGAAGGGTCTGCAACTCTTTACAGATCAAAGATGCGCTTTGCAGGCAGTCCCGTGATGTATAGCACAAGTATCTGAGAATCGTTCGAAGCTCTCTGATATTACCTGGCCAATGCCAAGTCAATAGAAAGAACAGAAGATCTCCAGTCATATACTTGATTGGTCTCTGCGCTTCCAGGGAAAACTCCTTTATGAATGATTTAGCCATCACCAGAGCGTCGACATCTCGATGTCGCAGTGGAGTTAATGCAATTTCAAAATCATTAATCCGGTAGTAGAGATCCTTTCTGAACGCAGAATCGTCAGTCAGGATGTCCTTGTTAGATGCAAGAATTATGGAACAGTTTACAGGCTCAGAATCGAAAGCGCCAAGGCGTAGTATCTGTCTCTCCTGGATCGCTCTTAATAGGCCACCTTGTGCCGATGGTGTCAGTTCCTGAATTTCATCCAGAAAGAGTGTGCCAGCTCCCGCCTTCTGAAATGCCCCAGGTCTATCTTCAACTGCACCGGTGAATGATCCTTTCTTATGGCCGAACAGTTGATCTTCCATTCTTCCAGGATCAATGAGGGCACAGTTGAGACTGAGGAATGGATTCTTTGAAGCGTCTTCATCACCCCAGCACTCGTAGCGGGCAAAATGAAGATTTCGAGCGACGAGTTCCTTACCGGTACCGGTTTCCCCAAGGATCAAGACCGGTGTTTCACGCGGGAATCTCATCCACGTCTCGATTTCGGATTCCCAATCGTTGCAGAGGATTCTGTACTTGTTATCACACTTATCCGTCACTTATGGAGTCCTTTGTTCTCGCTTTGCTAACTGTCACTATCTTCAAGCACGATGATACAGGCGAATCTACTTCTTCAATTTAATCCCCGATCCCATGCTGCATGACACAAGCGCTCAATGCAGCTTGAAGCTCCCAAGCCCCATCGTTGTGTTCTTACCGACGCCCAAGTACTGTCCCATCAGCAGAAGATTCGAGAATATTTCAGGGCAGTCTTCGACAGACAGACTTCCCATGACTCCACTCACACTCAGTGACTTCTGCTGCCTGCTCGAGTAACGTCTCGCCTGAACACGTCTCAGATCAGAAACAAAATCCAGAGAGTCCGCAGAATCGAGAATCTCTTTGAATGGCAGATCCAGTTCGACGTGGTTGTAGAAGTACTGAAGGTTGCTGATGCGTCTTAGCAATGCCGCAACTACGTCTCTCAATCCGGGATCGAAAGAGATATTCCCACCTACTGTCAGTTTTGTCGGGCTGTCGAATTCAACTGAAAGACTGCTTTCGTGTCGCTCCTTGACCAGGTCGCCGAGGGGTAATGCCTGGACAGGCGTATAAAACTTGAGTTTGAGCTCATCCCAATTTGATATGTTTCCGGATACCAGATCACATACTGTCAGAATCTGCCCACGCCCTCTCATTCCACCGTGTTTTCGTCCCACTCCTTCATTCAAAGCCTTTTCAAGAGACAGCAAACAACTGAGTGATGAAATCACGGCATTTCCGTAAAGGTAGAGTCTGATACGAAGTTCAGAATCTTCCTCAGCACTTGGACTGTCCCATGGGAACACAGAGACCCGGACAGGATGAGGGGTCTGGGGATACAGTCGCATTCGCTCAGCACCTTCCGGGACTTTCGACTCGAACAAAGCTCCGTACTGACATGACTGCACGAGAAAGCACTTACTGCAATGCCTGTGTGTTACGACGCAGGATCGTTCCTTCAGGTTCATCCCAAGAACACCATGCACCACACTTCCCGGGAACGAATTCCAGACGATTCTTCGTGTAACTCTGACTCGAATCTCTGCGGCAGTAAAAGGCAAATCGACTTGCTTTAGAGTTTCCGTATCCATATCAGGTTTGCCTCGGAAGACCTATATGGAGGATGTCATCGAGCTCGATCCGCGGAAATTCAACTATCCCTTCAATTCCGAACGAATCTCTGAATATCTCGTATAGCTTCTCGAAGTCGCTCTCTCTCATCGGCCTGTTCCCATGGGCAAGTATCGATTCATTTCTCAGATGCAGAATGGATCTTATCTCCCGCTCCTTCTCGATAAATCGATTCCCGTATTCGTCACCTGCTGAATGGAGGATTTTGTATGCCAACATGCACCCGATATCTTGCGTGTCGGTCATCTCGCAGCCGGAAAAAAACTCGGCACGAGCCTTGTCCGAAAGCTCTTTGATGGGAAACTTGGTAGTGCTGGTTCCATATGTCTCGACAAATCGCACTTGAGCGATCATCTCCAGTGCCCGGTAAAGCCGCGCAACAGCATCATCGAATTTGCCTTCACTTGCGCGTCTTCTGGCATTCGAGACGAGCTCATCCGCCATCTCCAGGGAATATCTCTCATCCGGCTGTTCTCTGACATGTTCGAGGTTGCGCTGGACTTGGTCAGCAAGCGGTCTCAATGGTTCAGTTGACTCTGGACTACCGCTGATGAATTTCGTCAGATTCCTGTGCGCAGAACCGAGTTCGTGACCGCAGGATTTGAACTTGAATAAATCCCAGTGGCGGTATGCGTCGCATATCATCCGAAGACACTTGAAAAGTTCCCTGAGCTCCCCCGAACTTCGTAACACTACATCGCTGCAAATATCGATGGCCGATGAAAATCGATAAGTGTTAAAGAACTCGCAGAAACGGACTTTCTGGGATCTCGCTATCAGGTCGTAGGGATGTGATGTGTGTACGAAGTACTCCGATCCGTTCTTGACAACACCAAGGCCGTCCTTTGTTCTGTCTCCCGAAACATAATCAACTCTGACACCGAGTTCTGATGCCGCAAGTATAAGCGCC
>Ga0272443_10004482_pt1 | contig 15181 bp, 7 predicted proteins | sample SSMAcet12_FD_193581 | JGI IMG/M metagenome (GOLD analysis project Ga0272443, IMG submission 193581) | Marine sediment archaeal communities from Little Sippewissett salt marsh, Falmouth, MA, United States - SSM-Acet-12 | ecosystem: Environmental > Aquatic > Marine > Wetlands > Sediment ...
AATACAATGCTCGGAGTAGGACCGGTGCGTTCGTAATAAAAATACCAGCAGGTATCCAGAATATTTGGTCCGCAGGTGTCAGGCTTGTCGGGTGATTCAAGACAAACCTCTATTGTGCATAATTCACCATAGCCCATACAAATAGAGCCGTCGATGGGGAAAGTAACGAAATAGGTAGATTCATGAGGTTCCCAGCATCCGGCGAAATGGAATATCTCGCCCTGAACTTCGATAGTAATCCCCAAGGGATTAACTCCCGATAGCGAATCGTAAATAGTGAAACTAACCGAATCCGGCAGAATGAAAAGTGTTGTGTCCATGGAAGGATAGAAATCGAAAACCACCGGTGGAGTATAATCGATATAGAAAGTCTCGCAAAGGGGTAATCCGGGCATGAACATGCCGATAGTATCTGTAAGAGAACCAAGACAAGCGCGAACTGTGTCGCCGTCCTCGAAATATCCCATAGGAGGCATGAATAAAGCGCTGTCCATCGTTACTGTAAGGAATGGGCTCGATTCATCATAGCGTATTCCATTAACATCCAGTATCACTGAAGACGGATCGACATCCGGGCCGATATCGTCCCAAAGATGAAGCCATATGCCCTGCGGATCACACGCTGACCAGATATTAGAATCCGGAAGGACGAACTCCGCATTGGGAGGTTCGTTGAAATAATAAGTGCAACAATAGGTTGTACAATTTGCTCCACAATAAGTCTCCGTGACCAAATCGCATACATCGAAACAGAATTCCGCGCTGTCCAGACCTTCAAGGCGAAGTTCGCCCTGAGTGCTTACTAAAGTGATAATCCCGCTATGAGTATCACCGGAATAAGTAATAGAAGGTGGTCCCGAACTCAATGGATAAACAGTACCGTTGATATTGAAAGAAATCGTTGAAGTGTCGATACCCGATTGCAGATCCTCCAACTCAATATTTAGCCTGATTGTGTCTTCCAGAAGGAAACTCTCGCAAAACGGTGTCCAGCCAAGGTTCTCCGGAGGTTCATAGTCGATAAAATAAGTCAAACATAGTGGAACATCCGGCGAAACCGCACCAGCTAAGTCTTGAAGATTGGTTAAACAACCCACAATAGTATCGCCGTGCTCATAAGTACCGGCTGGTGGATGGAAAATCAAGCTGTCAGTTGTAACTGTCAACCAGGAGTGAGTGTAATCGTAAGGAATGCCGTTCACTTCGAAAATCGCACTGGATGGATCGACATCCACGCCGATACTGTCCCATAAATGCATTCCGATCGGTTCGGGATCGCAAGCAGTCCAAACATTTGAATCTGGATAGACGAACTCTGCTCTGGGTGGTTGATTCAGATAATAAGTGCAGCAATAACTGGTACAATTAGCTCCGCACCAGGTCGAAGATACCAGATCGCACAGATCAAGACAAATTTCTGCGCTGTCCAGTCCGATAAATCCGAGTTCGGCTTGAGTGGCCGAGATGCTTAGAATGCCGTTATGCAAGTCGCCAACATATTCAACTTCGGGTGGACCTGCCCCGTGAGGATAACTCGTTCCGTTGATAGTAAGAGCAATATCAGCCGTGTCGATTCCCGATTGAAGATCCTCGAGTTCGATATCGATATTAATCGAGTCTTCCAGAAGGAAAGTCTCGCATGGTGGTGTCCATCCGATATTCTCCGGAGGTTCGTAATCAACCCAAAAAGTCATGCATACGGGAACATCCGGCGATCCAACTCCTGAGTAATCCTCCAACCGTTCCAGGCAAGCGACGATTGTGTCGCCATGTTCGAAAGTACCCATTGGTGGATCGAAAATCAATGTATCAGAAGTTACGGTTAGCCATGGATGTGACGAACTATAAACCGTGCCGTTTACATTGAATTCTACGGTGGCCGGATCTACATCGCTGCCCAAATTGTCCCACAATCTCATGCTTATTGGCTGCGGATCGCAAGCGGTCCAGATATTGGAATCCGGGAAAACGAATTCTGCATGTGGCGGCTCATTAATATAGAAAGTACAGCAATACTCTGCGCAATTTGGGCCACAATAAGTCGGAGAAACATTGTCGCAGGCATTAATACAGATTACTGCGCTGTCTTCGCCGGCAATTCCCAGATCGGTGAAATTGCCTTCGATAGACGCAGTCCCCGAAGTACTTGTGCCGGAAAAATCTACAGTAGGTGGTCCCGCACCCAGCGGGAAAGTCGTTCCATTAACCGTGAAATTCAACCCGAGTATATTTATTCCGGATTCGTTATCCTCTAGATCGACCTCGATTCGAATTGTGCTATCACCCAGAGTTACCCCGCAATCCGGCTCCCAGCCCAGATTCTCCGGGGGTTCCAGGTCCATGCAAAAAGAACATGCCGCATCGCCACTAACAGGGCAGTTGTTCCAGTCGTCGGCGCGAACTACATAATAGTCGTAACACTGAGAATGTATCCATGGGGATGGAGGAGTAAAAGTTAATCGACCCACTAATGAGGAGATAGGTGTCCATGTCATATACGATGGATAAGAGTAAAGAACTCCATCGACCATCAACTGAATCGAAGCCGGATTAGTTCCCACGTCGTCGTCTTCAAATTCGATAATGATATCCTGATATTCACATGCAGTCCATGTTCCACAGGGCACAGGTCTAATGTTTGTGGGTAATGGACCCGCACATTCGCAGTCTTCAATATAAAGACATCCCACTGCTGTGTCCGCATAACCTCCACCTTCAATATAAATTTTGAAGCATAATAGAGGTCCTACGGAACAGGTTGTATCATAATTGGTTCTCCAAAAAAAATGATGTGTAGAGCCATTAGTAATTGGGCCATAAGAAATTGGATTTCCCGAGAGGATAGAAATACATGCCCCCGCATCGATTTCCACCGTAACAGGATTAATAGTGGAACCACTATTATTAGTAACATCGATACTGATGCTCTCATAAGTGCTGATCAAATCGGAAACATCGGAGAAAATAGTGCTCCAGCTAGTAACATCAAGATCGTACCATTGGCCGCCGGAGATATAAGCGAAGTATTGGAACCATCCCATAAAACCGGTACCAGTCCATGGAGGATGGGCGGGAACAGGGCTGGTATAACTCGCACAAGAGCTTGAATAAATCGGTGTAGAGGTTGCATAGAAAATAACCGTACCTGTAGAGCTAATTAATGATGCAATTCCAGCATCAGTTTCGGTAGCCGGACTAGAAAAAGCTCCGTCACCTGGATTACAATCCCAACATCCATCGCCAACCTGGCAGTAACAAGCATCTGTAAATCCGATTACAATATGCAAAGCATCTGGACGCCAATCGTATTCTCTTATTGCATCGCCGATAGCATCCAAAGATTGTTCCGGACCGTCGCCGCCTCCCCATGCTCCGACTCCGCCTAGCCATGTCCCGCTTCGAAACAGGGATTGGTTTGCGGTCATCTGATTTCCGGGAACCCCGGAATTAAAATCCCAGAGATTAGTACCATCTGCATATGTGATACCACCTAATCTGTAATCATAACCTCGAGAATCTAACTCTGAGACCAAACCACCGATTGCGGAACGAACTCCGGAGATTTCCGAACCCATCGATCCCGATGAATCGATTACAAAAACAATATCCACTGCCCCTGTATCCAAACGGCACTCGACATTGAACAAAAATTCGCCGTCCATAATCTCTGAATAACTTGATAAGACAGGGTCACCTGTCTTAAGAGACAACGCTTCCGGATCAGCATTCGGAATATCGACACCGGCTCTGTTGAAATTAAGGTCTTTGATGGATAGAGGTTTACCGGCGAAACCGGATGAAACAAAAATGGTAATGATTATCGAAAAAACGAATAACTTATGTTTCATATATCCTCCCGGTATTTATGAAACGGAAGTGAAAATTTTATTAATCCATTAAATATAAAGTATATGTATAATTAAATCAAGTGGTTTAAAGCTAAATTATCGGAATTAGAAGAATTTGAATTAATCTATTCGAAAATTGATAGATAATTCGTAAGCATTCCACAAATCCAGTTTTTTTCGATATTTTGGATTTATCATACCGGCAATTTCCGCAAGACTCGTTCCGAAACCGATATACACTTCTCTTTCAACTTCGCGGTCCTCAGCCAGATGATTTGAACTATATCCTAAAGCTGCGTGGATCGGGAATTTATCGACAGGATTAACCGTCAGCCAATATATATATGCATCATTTTCTGCGGTGGTTTGAGCAATTAACTCAGAGGGCATTTCTTGATTGTATTTAAAAGAAAATCTGAAATCGAAATAATGCATATATTCCGGCCAGATATCTCTTGTTGTGGCCAAAGATATTCCTATAGCATTGGCAATCATATCAGTATATCCGAATCCCTGATAAGGATTATAAGTATCCACTGGATATTCCACCCAGGTCATAATAGTAAGCGCCATTCCCGCGCCGATAAATCGGCTGGCTTTATCGGATAATCCTGTCCATCTGGCGAAATGTGTACCGGTTTGAGTAATTTTATAAGACAGAAAAAAGTGACTGATTTCATCGGTTTGAGCCAGATTATCGCCTTTCCAGTCGGTGTGTTTGATATGAGGTTCTCCCGTGCTTTCTCCCCACCAATCGTCCATGCGAGAAAAAGCATAACCTGCAATACCGAGACTTGTAGCACCAAAAACACCCAATCTCCATGGAACTAATTCTCGTGATTTAGTTTTACTTTCCGGAAAAAGCTCTTCGATACTAACCTTAGAATCGATTGAATCTGGATTGTTCATCTCATCGGGAGAAGCGTATAAACTTCCCCCGATAAGAATTATAAATATAATGCCGAGGGCTTTTGCCCTAATCATATCTTATTGTTCCTCGATTTCCTGTGCGCATCCTTCAATACAGCGGAATTCGATTCTCCGGTTATTAGCTCTTCCGTCCGATGTTTCATTAGTATCCACGGGGCGAGTTTCACCGTAACCTATAGTTTCCAGCCTATCTGACGCGATTCCCTGCGAAATTAGCCATGTTTTAACACTCTTGGCTCTCTTTATGGATAACTCGCGGTTATATTCGTCGGTGCCCTTGGAATCTGTATGACCTTCAATCATTACAACCATCTCCGGATAGGCCTTTAGCGTTTCGTAGGCTTGCTGAAGGTCGCTCGCTCCTTGAGAAGTAATGTCCCACTTTGCGGTCTCGAAATAGACCTTGACCCTAATCGATTCGCCTTTCTTGAGTTTAACCGCTTTAGGACATCCATTTTCGTTGACTTCGACATCGTCGGGAGTATTGGGACATTTGTCGATACCATCGCAAACACCATCGTTGTCACCGTCCAGCGGGCAACCATCCTCATCCGCAATACATCCTTCCGGAGTTTTAGGACATTTATCCTTGTAATCGGGCACCTGATCTTTGTCAGAATCCACCGGGCAGCCAGTTTCATCGACTCTGGCTCCACGGGGAGTATTTGGGCAGCGATCCATGTCATCGGTTATGCCATCGCCGTCAGAATCGGCCTTTGTCTGCGGACATCCATATTCATTAACCTGTGTACCCATAGGAGTACTCGGGCACTTATCTATACCATCGTAAACGCCATCGCCGTCGGTGTCTTTGGGGCAACCGAATGAATCGACAACTGCTCCGCGTGGAGTATTGGGACATGCATCCTCAAAATCAGGAACATTGTCTTTATCCGAATCCGCAGGACAACCGGTTTCATCCACTTTGGCTCCTTTGGGAGTATTCTCGCATTTATCTATACCGTCGTAAACGCCGTCACCATCTGTATCTGTAGGACAACCAAGATTATCAACATTCGCGTTCATAGGAGTATTTGGACATTGATCCAGTCCGTCGTAAACATCGTCGCCATCGGAATCTATAGGACAACCGAATTCATCTACGGTAGCTCCGAATGGGGTGTCCGGACATTGGTCATCTTTATTCATAACACCGTCTTTATCAGTATCTCGAACTCCGCCATAATAGAAATTGATCCTACCGGAAACTTCAGCATATCCAGCAAGAGTGTCCAAAACATATGTGGCAAAGTCATCCATAAAAGGATAATATCCCCTTAATCCAATATCTATACCAACCTGTTCAACAGGGAAAACTTCGAAACCAAATCCAAGCATAACCTGGAAATGACGCCCTTTATATTCTGCCCATGTAGTATCTGATAGTTCTTCTCCGTATAAGGCTTCATCTCTAATATCTGCAACTTCATAAACAGTGTTGTCCGTTTCGTCGATTACTTTCCAAAGGAAAAGACCTCCACCGAACTGAATATAGGGATTAAAAATTGTATGAGTAAAGCTTCTCCACTGAACGAATATCTCGAGAGGCATCATTGTAAATTTAAGGGGAATAGTTTCCGATTTGTCCATAGAAAGCCTGGCTCTTTCAAGATATTCCGTGACTCCAATAATAGCTCCAGTAGAGTCTCTTCTATATAGGAATTGGTTTCCAATAGGATGAAAAGCGGTATGTTCGAGGATATCACCTGTTTCAGGGTTGCGAATAAGAAAAGGGAAATAATCGATATTTTGCCCGGGATATGTGTATCCATAAGAGCCTTGAAGACCAATTTCAAAATCTTTGGTAATTCCGAATTTGACCAGACCACCATAGTTCTGGCCCATGGCCCAATAGTCGAAAGCCCCAGCGGTTTTATTCAATCCGCCACCAGGACCTACAGATATTTTGTATAAGACTTCTTCTCCGCTGGCAACTCCAACTATTAGTAAAGCCACTAACAATATTGACCATAATCTATTCATTTTTCCCCCTATAAACATAACTTATCAATATAAATTTACTATTTTTAAGTTTAATGAAATTATTCTCAAAAATCATTCAATGCTTCTCAAATATGAGAAAACAATTCGACGGTTTTTCTGTCTGCCTTCGTTGGACATATTAGATCCAACAGGATCTATTTCGCCGTAACCTTTAAGTTCTATCTGTTCTTCGGTAACACCTCGCGCCAGAAGCACATCGCGAACCCTCTGGGCAACTCGATACCCTCGGTTAATATTGTAAGTCTGGCTACCTTCGCTATCCGTATAAACACCAACTTCAATAATTCTATACGGATATGCTCTCATTCTCTCGGCGATATTATCGATTCTCTGCATAGCTTCAGCCTTAAGGTTAAGGCTCAAATCATATGCGTTGTAAATTACTTCTTCTTCAACCGGTGTTACAAATGGACATCCAAGCGAATTAACTACAAATCCGCTGGGAGTGCCCGGACATTGATCGATACCATCCAGAATTCCATCCTCATCGGAATCATTTGGACATCCGTTCTCATCGACAATAGCCCCTTGAGGAGTTTCAGCACATGAATCAGCGAAATCGGGCACACCATCCAGATCGCTATCTCTTGGACAACCCAGACTATCTACAAGAATATCTCTGGGAGTATCTTCACATCTGTCCACTCCGTCATAAACACCGTCATCGTCGGAATCTTTAGGGCAGCCATTCTTATCCACAAAAGCTTCAAAAGGTGTATCGGGACACCTATCCAGTCCGTCGAAAACTCCGTCTCCATCGGAATCCAGAGCGCAACCAACTTCATCTACCTTTACTCCTCGTGGTGATGAAGAGCAGGTATCGATTGCATTAGGGATCCAATCATGATCGTCATCGGGAAATCCGAATAAATAGCTAATTCCGATTCCAATGCCAAAATTCCTAAACGATTCTTCCTCTGGTTTTTTAAAAGGGATTGTAGATAAAGTCAGTCTTAAGTCCAATATTGGTAAAGGATTATAAATCGCGCCGGCGGAAATTCTTCCATAAGCCCCAGATTCCACTTCAGCAACGTTCGATAAAAAATAACCGCAACCTATCCCTCCTATCATGCCGAATTTTCTGGTAATCAAAATTGAATATTTGAGATTGACTTCTGGTCCGGCAATCAAATACCCCAGGTCTCCATAAGTAAAAGAATTAACTCTTATTCCGGCAGAAAGCCGATATGGACATCGATAATCGCGGGAAAATTCAGAGTAGCAAGCTCCGTTGAATTCGGTGTTGGAGTATTCCCGGAAATCCTGTCCGGTAAAATTACCTTCCAAACCTAGACGCAGAGCAGGAGCGCTAATAACATTAGAACAAATAAAAAAAAGGGAGAGTGCAGCCGCGAGTAAAACGCGGCTGGTACTCACCCTATATTCATCGATTTGTCCGAGCATAGAAGGGACTACTCTTCTTTCTGCTCCTCGTCGGAGTCATCATCCGATTCTTCTGGTTCATCTTCGGTTTTTTCAACCTCAGAGGTTTCCTCAGAGGCTTCCTCAGGTTTTTCCTCATCGGATTCTTCCTGATTCTCTTCTTCTGGCTGTTCTAATTCAGCAACTTCTTCAGTAACCTCGATTTCGGTTTTCTCATCGGATTCTTCCTCTTTCTGCTCCTCTTCTGCAGGTTGTTCATCAGCTGGCTCTGGAGAAATCTCTTCTTCAGATTGTATTTCCTCTTCTTCTGCTTCCTCTTTCACTTCTTCTGTTGTTTCAGCTTCATCCTCCTGAGTTTCCTCATCGGAAATTTCCTCATCTGAAGTATCGGAATCAGCTTCAGTTGAGACTTCATCATTCGGTGTTTCTTCAGATTCTGTTTCTATCGAATCAATAATCTCGGCTTCGACTCCTGATTCTTCAGGGATTTCATCTGTAACCTCTGATTCATTAGCTTCCATTGAAGGAATAATATCTCCAAGAGCTTCGCCAATAGAAACGGTCTTTATTGAATGAGCAGCCAGATATCTGTCCAGATCGGTCTGTTCCTTGCTCTCGAAGAAAGCATTGACGCTCAGGACAATTCTCCTGTCCGTCTTATCGAATTCGATTACTTTCAGAGGGAGTAAATCGCCTTCTGAGAATGCATCGGCGGGACGGTTTACTTCTTTGCCCAGCTGAGTAACTGGAACGAATCCCTCGACATTATCGGGCAGCTTCACTGTTACGCCTCTGTCCGACATGCGAATAATTCTTCCTTCAGTTTCTCTTCCGACCGAATATCTTCCTTCGAGTTCAGGCCATGGATCTTTACCAAGTTGCTTAATACCCAAACTAACTCTACGTTTATCGGGTTCGATATTGAGAACCACAGCTTCGATTTCTTCACCCTTGCTGATAATCTCGGAAGGATGCATGATTCTTTTAGTCCAGGACATATCTGAAATATGTACCAGGCCGTCAATACCATCTTCAACCTCGATAAATGCGCCGAAACTGGTGAGATTTCTCACAACACCAGCAATTCTGCTTCCCGGAGGATATTTAGCAGCAAGCAATGTCCAGGGATCCGGCTCGAGATGTTTGATACCGAGCGAAATCTTCTGGTTTTCCTTGTCCACGGATAAAACCACCACAGATATTTCTTCGCCTACCGAAAGCAATTCTGAAGGATGATTTATATGTTTAGTCCAAGACATCTCAGAGATATGAACCAATCCCTCCACGCCTTCTTCAAGCTCGATAAACGCACCATATTTGGTTATATTGACAACTTTGCCCTTTATACGAGCGCCTTCTGGATATTTTTCTTCAACTGCTTCCCATGGAGAAGGTGTAAGTTGCTTAAGTCCCAGGCTAATTCTCTCTTTTTTCTTGTCATATTTGAGAATCTTGATTCGAATATCGTCGCCAATTTTGAGAATCTCGCTGGGATGCTGAATTCTGGACCAGGACATATCTGTGATATGAAGCAAGCCATCTAAACCACCCAGATCGATAAATGCACCGAAATCGGTAATATTTTTGACTGTACCTTCTACTATCTGATCCTCTTCGATCTCCGCGAGAAGTTCTTGGCGTTTCTCCTTGCGCTCTTCTTCCAGAACAACTCTTCTGGAAACGACAATATTTCTACGAAGTTTGTTGAGTTTGATAACTCTGAATTCCATATTGTCGCCGACCAGAGCATCGAAATCTGGGACCTGTCTGAGTGAAATCTGACTTCCTGGAAGGAAAGCTTCCACGCCCATTAAATCGACAACCATGCCGCCTTTGATCCGCTTTTTGATTCTGCCCTCAATAATTGTGGCATTTTCGTAAGCATTTCGAATTTCTTCCCATACTTTTACGAAATCAGCTTTTCTCTTGGAGACTATTACATGTCCTTCTTCGTCTTCCAGTTCTTCGAGGAAAACAGATACTTCGTCACCAACTTCGATATCTTCTCTAAATTCAGACTTGGGAACGATTCCCTCAGACTTGAAGCCGATATCGACGATGACTTCATCGTTATTTATACGTAAAATTTTACCATCTATTATTTCGCCTTCTTTTAAATCGGTAACTGTCTCTTCCATACGTTCGAGCATGGCGCGACGTTCCTCGGAAGTATAATCGTCTTCTCTCTCGTCGTCCTCCGGAATATCCCCTTCCATAATTATTTCATCTTCCTGTTTTACTACAAAAGAAGGTTCTTCTTCAATTTCCTCAGGTGCGGATTCTTCTATTGACTCCTCTTTCTCTTCTTCTTCTTGCTGTACTTCGTTCACTTCTTCGGTTGCTTCTGTTAACTCTTCTGTTTCAGCTTCCTCGGCTTCTTCAGTTATTTCGAGTTCTTCAGCATCTTCCGGTTCCTGAGAAACTTCCGCTTGCTTATCCTGATTTCCTGTATCTTCAGGTTTCTCGTCTTTGGGTTGCGGCATTTCTTCCGTTGAATCCGGTGCCGTTTCCGGTTCGACAGAGGCTTCCTGCTCTTTCAGGCTTTTTTCCTCGTCGGGTTGAGGTTCGGGAGCGAATTGCTCCTCTGTTCTTTCTTCACTCATTAATTTTCTCCTTAAGGGTTTTGGGTTTTAAATAAATCAAAAAATCTTTTCTTCGGTTCGTTCTGAAACAAATTTTAAAATACGCTCTAAAGTCTCATCCAGAGTTTCACCAGTATTGTCAATTTCCACAGCATCGTCAGCTCTAATTAAGGGGCTGTTCGCACGAGTCGAATCGAGTCGGTCACGCTTTTCGATTTTTTTCTCCAACTCGTTTAAATTGTAATCGATTCCCGCCCTATCCAATTGTCCGGCTCTGCGTATAGCTCTGGTTCTGGGACTCGCAGTTAAAAATATTTTCAAATCGGCCCTGGGTAAAACAACCGAACCAATATCGCGGCCCTCCATTACAACTCCGCCTTTTTTGGCCATTTCACGCTGACGGTTGACCATTTCGATACGTACCGCATCATGAGCACAAACAACCGATACGAGAGCATCCACTTCCGGAGTACGTATTTCGCTAGAAATATCTCTATTTCCAATAAACGTTTTCCGTTCGGATAACACGATATCGAGAGAGGATAACCTTTCCGCGATTTTCTCGCTGTTCGTAGAATCGATATTCTCTTCAAGAACCACCAGAGTAATAGCCCTGTACATCGAGCCAGTATCTATATAAATATAATCGAGTCTATCGGCCAGTTCCCTGGCGATAGTCGATTTACCCGCGCCAGCGGGACCGTCTATAGCTATACTAATCTCGTTCATAAATGTAATCCTTCCATACGAGTAATAATACTCGCCTGAGGAACCGTTTAATATATAACTATATGAGTGTATGTCAAGAAAAGAATCTCCGGTAAAAAAGGAAATTTTCTTTTCCGATTTAGTAAGTTAAAACAACAATTTGAAGGTCTAAAATAGAATTCGACTCAGAATAATTCCCATAAATTACATTCGGATGTTGATTATATCATCGTTTTAAGACTAAAACCAATTTGACATACAAACCAAATCAGTATATATTCAACCCTATTGGATTTAGAATTAATCATACAGGAAAGGAAACAAAATGTCAATAAGGGTTAGATTTGCACCATCACCCACGGGGATGCCTCATGTAGGTGTAATTAGAACCGCGATTTTCAATTGGTTGCTGGCTCGCCATCATAACGGCCAATTTATCCTTAGAATCGAGGATACTGACCGATCTCGTTATGTGGAAGGAGCAATCGAAAATATTATCGGTTCTATTAAATGGTTGGGTATGGATCTGGACGAAGGACCGGGAATAGGAGGAGAGCACGGCCCTTATATGCAGAGCGAGAGATTGGATCTGTATCATAGATACGCCAATTATCTGGTCGAAGAAAAGAAGGCCTATTGGTGCGATTGTAGTACCGAGCGTTTACAAAAACTTCGCGAAGAACAACAAAAACTGAAAAAAGATCCCGGCTACGATAACCATTGCCGTGAACTCGAACTTAAAGGTAAACCCGGCGACGGTAAACATGTGCTGAGATTCGCTACACCTCTCGATGGTAAGACCACTTTCCACGATGAGTTGCGTGGCGATATCACGGTGGATAATCGTTCTCTGGACGACCTGGTGCTGATTAAAAGGGACGGATTCCCGACCTATCATTTCGCCAGCGTTGTGGATGACCATCACATGGCTATAAGCCACGTTTTCAGAGGCGAAGAGTGGATTTCCTCGGCACCAAAACACCAGCTTTTATATAACTCGTTGGGTATCGATCCGCCAAAATTCGTGCATGTACCGGTTATTCTGGGAACGGACAAGAAAAAGCTATCTAAAAGGCATGGAGCGACCAATGTCCTCGAATACAAGGAACTTGGCTATTTGCCGGAAGCGCTTTTCAATTTCCTGGCTCTCATCGGGTGGAATCCCGGCGATGACAAAGAAATAATGCCATACGATGAACTGATTGAAAAATTCTCGCTTGAGAAAATAAATATTTCCGCAGGAGTATTCGACACAGAGAAACTGGATTGGATGAACGGCGAATATATTCGCAATATGCCTTTGGATAACTTGATGAATCGCCTGAAACCATTCATGATAGAATGGGGATGGATCGATCAAGAATTTAATCCCTGGGGAGAAGATTACGTGAAAAATGTGGTGAGTTTGATTCAGGAGAGAATCAAGACATTGATACAAGTGCGCGAATCGGCGTTTTATTTCTTCGAAGATCCAAAGGATTTTGCAAAAAAAGATGTAAAACGAAGTTTTCGTGGCGAAGATATTTTTGATCGCATGGAGGTTGTAACCGCAGCGATGGAAAAAATCGAGTGGAACGAAAAAGAACTTGAGGATGCAATCAGATCGACAGCCAAAGAGATGGAAATCAGCGCTGGTAAGATTATCCATCCCATAAGACTTGCCGTCAGCGGTTTGACTTACGGCCCCGGGGTTTTTGAGCTGCTTCTCTCAATCGGGAAACAGCGCACTATTCATCGAATGAAGTTCGCCATGGAATGGTTGAAAAAACCCGATAAATAGAATAACTATTCCCAAAGAGAATAGACCCAAATAGGAGATTATTGAAATGAGTGAAGAAAATAAATCAAGAGATTTCATCAGAGAATACATCGATGAAGATCTAAAAAACGGAAAATACAAAAATGTCCATACTCGATTCCCGCCGGAACCGAATGGATATCTGCATATTGGCCATGCCAAAGCGATTTGTATCAATTTCGGAATTGCCGAGGAATACGGAGGTCTCTGCAATCTGAGATTTGACGATACTAATCCATCAAAAGAAGAGCAAGAGTATGTCGATTCAATTATTGAAGACGTTCGCTGGCTTGGTTTCGATTGGGACGAAAGATTGTTCTTTGCCTCGGATTATTTCGAGAAACTCTACGAGTATGCGGAACAACTAATTAAATCCGGTGACGCCTATGTTTGCGATTTAACCCCCGATGATGTTAGAGAATACCGTGGTACTTTAACTGAACCCGGGAAAAACAGTCCCTACCGCGATAGAACTGTCGAAGAGAACCTTAAACTCTTCAGGAAAATGAAAGCCGGCGAGTTCCCGGATGGCTCTCGAACTCTGCGTGCAAAAATAGACATGAGCAGTCCAAATCTCAATATGCGAGATCCGGTTATGTATCGTATTCTGCATCGGCCACATCACCGTCAGGGAGATAAATGGTGTATTTATCCGATGTATGACTGGGCGCATGGGTTAGAAGATTCTATCGAAGGAATCACTCATTCACTTTGTGATATTAATTACGAAAACCATCGTCCGCTATACGATTGGTTTCTAGTGAAGCTTGGGGTGTACCGCCCACGTCAGATAGAGTTTGCCAGATTAAATCTGACAAATACTGTTCTCAGTAAAAGATACCTTCGAAAAATAGTTGAAAACGGTTTCGTAAACAACTGGGATGACCCAAGGATGCCAACATTGAGTGGTTTGCGCAGACGAGGATATACTCAGGAATCGATCAGGGCATTTTGCGATCATATAGGCGTTTCTAAAACGGAAAGCACCGTGGATATTGCTCTTCTCGAGCATTACGTGAGGGATCATTTAAACAAGTCAACTCCAAGAATGATGGGAGTATTGAATCCGCTAAAAGTTATAATTGATAATTATCCCGACGATAAAGTTGAGTGGTTCGATGCGGTTAATAATCCTGAGGATGAATCATACGGAACTCGCAAAATACCTTTCTCAAAGGAAATATACATTGAGAGAAGCGATTTCATGGAAAATCCACCTAAAAAGTATTTCCGGTTATACCCGGGCAATGAAGTTCGTCTAAAACACGCATATTATATCACCTGTACTGATGTAGTTAAAGACGACTTGGGAAATGTAGTCGAGGTACATTGTTCTTACGATCCGGAATCCCGTGGGGGAGGAACCCCTGATAGACGTAGAGTGCGCGGCACTTTGCATTTTGTTTCCGCCAAACATGCGATTTCCGGTGAAGTTCGATTGTACGACTACTTGTTTAAAAAGGAGGATCCAGCTTCGATGATCGATGAACTTCCTCTAGAAGAATTAATCAATCCCGAATCGGTGGAAATTCTGGAAGATTGTAAACTCGAGCCAGAATTGGCCAATGCTAAACCATATGAAAAATACCAATTTATGAGGAAAGGATATTTTTGTGTCGATCCCGATTCGAGTTCTGAGAAACTTGTATTCAATCGAACCGTATCCTTAAGAGATACCTGGGCAAAAATAAAGAAAAAAATGGAAAAATAAGAGATAGATAAATAAAATTATTATAGGCCCTTGATCTATATCAGGTCAAGGGCTTTTTATTATGTGATCTAAAAATTAAGGAAAAATTATTAATATTAAAAATAATTCATTTTAAAAAGTGCTTGCTTCATTACTTTTTCTGTTATATATTGTTTAGTGAGTTAAACGAACAAAGGAGGTGGAAGATGTCAGAAAAACTAGCAGAAATAACCGCAGT
>Ga0272443_10004484_pt1 | contig 15170 bp, 13 predicted proteins | sample SSMAcet12_FD_193581 | JGI IMG/M metagenome (GOLD analysis project Ga0272443, IMG submission 193581) | Marine sediment archaeal communities from Little Sippewissett salt marsh, Falmouth, MA, United States - SSM-Acet-12 | ecosystem: Environmental > Aquatic > Marine > Wetlands > Sediment ...
GGGGGAGCGACTGGCTCAATTCCTCGAGTCGTGCGGACTCGACCCGGATGCCGCGTTGCGAACGGAGTCCAAGTCCGTCAAGGACCGGGCGATGACCGGGGAGATGAGCAAGCGCGAGTACCTCGAGCGTCGGGTCCGAACGATGGGCGTCGAGGACGAGGCGCAGATCGAGCGAGGCGTGGAGGCCCTGGTCGAGGAGGCCGGTGCGGTCGCCTTCTTCGACGGAGAGCGCGAGACGTTACACGAGCTGAAGCGCCGCGGGTACCGGCTGGGGATCGTCACCGACACCTATCACGCCGTGGAGACGAAGCTCGAGTGGTTGCGCCGCAACGGGATCGCGGACATCTGGGACGTCTTTGTCTCCTCCAGCGAGGAAGGCGTTCGCAAGCCGGATCCGGCGATCTATCGAGCGGCGCTCGACCGGTTGGGGCTCCGGCCTGCGGAGGCGGCGTTCGTCGGACACAAGCGAACCGAGTTGGACGGCGCACGGGCGGTCGGATTGGAGACGGTTGCGTTCAACTACGAAGCAACCGCGGAGGCCGACCGGTTCATCGAGCGATTCGACGAGCTGCTGACGCTCTTCCCCTCCGCGGACGGGGGGGAGGGGGAATGAGCGTCCGCGGACTGGTCGACTACCACCTCCACACGTCGACGAGCACCGACGCGCACGCGACGGTCGGGGAGTACTGCGCTCGCGCCTCCGCGCTGGGGCTGGCGGAGATCGCGATCACCAACCACATGAACCTCCGCACGGACAAGTATCACTTGACGCCGGAGGTCCTCGCGGAGGTCTGGGACGACATTCGGCGCTGCCGACGAGCACATCCGGATCTCGTCGTACGAATCGGCCTCGAGGTCGACTACTTCGAGGATCTGAAGGATGATATCGCCGACGCGCTCCCGGCGTATGCGGACGCGATCGGTCGCCCGCTCGACTTCATTATCGGTTCGGCGCACGAGATGGACGGCGTCCGGTTTGCATCGAAGAAGCAGGCGCACGAGTTGCTGGTTGGGGCCGATGCGGTCCCGATCTTCCGGAGATTCTTCGGTCTGATGACGGAGGTCGTGGAGTCCGGTCTGTTCGATGTCGTGGCGCATCCCGACCTGATCCGGCGCTTCACCGGCCTGCACAATCGCCCGGTCGACTTCGAGGCGTACCGCACGTCGGCCGAGGCGTTCGTCGATGCGCTCGTCGGGCATGATGTCGGCGTCGAAGTCAACGTCAAAGGGCTCGAGCATCCGGTCGGCTCGATCTATCCGTCACCGGAGCTACTCCGCTACTACCTCGGCGCCTGCGCCGCTGCCGGAGCGGTGCCGGTCATCACGATGGGGACCGACGCCCACCGGCCGGAGGCCCTGGGCACGCACCTCGATGCTGGGCTGGAGTACCTCGAAGCGATGGGAGTTCGCGAGATCACGACGTTCGAGGAAGGGAAGCGGATTGCGTTTCCCCTGCCCCGAGCGAAGCGTCACAAGGGAGAGGAGACGGGATGAGGGCGGGAGTGGCCGCGGTGTTCTTCGATATGGGGGGCACGCTGCGGTATCGCATCGCGGATCCGGACGCACGGCGCCAAGCGCTGTCGGAGTTGAGACGTGCGCTGCCGTACGATGGCGATCCGGAAGAGCTGCACCGCATCCTGGAAGAACGATCCAAGGCGTACAAGGCGTGGTCGCAGGAGACGCTCCGCGAAGCGCCGGAGGAGGAGCTGTGGTCTCGCTGGATGTGGCCGGACGGAGACTCCGATCGAATCGCCCGGATGGGCGTCGAACTCGAGCATCTGTGGCGGGCTACGCAGGGCAGGCGAATCGCGCGGCCGGATACGCCCCACGTGATCGATGCGCTCGATCGGCGCGGGTACCGACTCGGCGTGATCAGCAACACGACCAGTCGTGAGGCCGTGCCGCAAGCGTTGGTCGAGTACGGCGTCGACCGGTACTTCCCCGTCGTCATCCTGTCCTCGACCTCGGGTCATCGGAAGCCGGGCACGCGGATCTTCGAGATCGCGACCGGGGCGCTGGGCGTCGATCCGGCACGATCCGCCTACGTCGGCGATCGACCGTCGCGGGATGTCGTCGGGGCCAAGCGGGCCGGGTTCGCGGTGTCGGTGCTGATCGACGATGACCGCGTCGAAGTGAACGAGCCGAAGGACGAGTTCCCGGCGCCCGATCACACGATCCAGTCGCTCTCCGAACTCCTCGACATCCTGTAGGCATGAACGGTCGACGAACCGGAAGAGAGAGGACGCAGACGTACCGCGCGGCACTGTCCACGATGTGGGCGATGGCGCGCGACGAGCCGTTTGCCGACTTCTTCTCGACGGCGCGAGCACTCGGTTTCTCGCATCACGAGCTGAACCATGGGGTGACACCGAAGATGCTCGCGTCCGCCGACGCGGCGGGTCTCCGGGTTGCGAGTATCCACGAGCCGTGTCCCTGCCCGCTGTCGCGGCTGGAGCGGATCGAGCGAGGGATTCAGCTGACCACGCTCGACGAGCCGTTGCGTGGGCAGGCGGTCGAGTACGTCCGAGGCTCGATTCGTTTGGCGGCTCGGCTCGGTGCCCGCGCCGTCGTCGTGCACCCGGGGGAGATCCCGATTGACCGGGAAGCCGAGGCGAGGCTGAAGGTGCTTCGCTCCGAGGGCGCGATCGACGGGGCGGAGGCGGCGGAGGTGCGGGCACGGTTCATGGCGACACGTGCGGCTGCTGCGCCGAAGCACCTGGAGGCGCTTCACCGAAGCCTTCTCGAGCTCGCCTCCGAGGCGGAAGCGGCGAACGTCCGGCTCGGGATGGAGAATCGCGACCACTACCACGAGGTGCCGCTGCCCGATGAGATGGCCGACCTCCTCTCGCTCCGACCGGGTGTGATCGAGTACTGGCACGACACCGGACACGGCGCGATCCTCGAATCGCTCGGATTCCATACGCACGAGGAATGGTTGGAGCGGTTCGCCGACCGGATGATCGGCATCCACTTGCACGACTTCGACGGCGAGAAGGACCACATCGCTCCCGGCCTCGGGACGATCGATTGGGATTGGATCGCTACATGCATCCCCGAGGAGACCGTTCGAACGTTCGAGATCCGCGGATTCACCACCGCCGCGCAGATCCGCGCGGCTCAGGAGCTGCTCCACCGCGCCGGATGCATCGAGCGGATCGATGGATAGCCTCGGGGATCGCCGGTCCGCCCGTCTCGGCATCGCGAACCGGGCGCTCGCCGAGGTTGGGAAGGCGTTTGCCGATCCGAACGTGGTTTTCAGCCTCCTCGTGCGGCAGCTCGGGGGATCGAATGTCCTCGTCGGCCTCCTATCGACCCTGCGATACGCGGGCTGGTTTCTCCCGCAGCTGTTCGTCGCCCACTACGTCCAACGCCGGGCGGTCCGCGGCCGGCTGTACTGCGCGGCGGAGCTGTTCCGCTGTGCGGGATACGGGGTGCTGGTCCTTCTCCTCCTGGTCGTCTCCGACCGCGCGGTCCTGCTGCCGCTGTTCTTCGCCGTGTTCGCCGTCTCGTATCTCGGACACGGCGTCGGATCGGTCCCACGATTCGACGTCATCGGACGGGTCGTTCCATCGGTCGAGCGCGGAACCTTCTTCGCCCGCTCGAACCTGGCTGCCGGGTTGCTCGGCTTCGGCGCCGGCTTCGTCGTCCGGGCGCTGCTCGAGGGAGGCGAGGTCGGGCCGCCGCTCTCCCGATACGCAATCCTGATTCTGCTTTCGATCGCGTTCTTCGTGCTCGCGGTCGTCGCATTCGCCAGGATCCGGGAGCCCGAGAGGAGAACGGTCGAGAAGCGAGTGAGCCTCTCCGAGTCGATTCGGGCGATTCCCGACCTCCTTCGCACGGATCGGGTGTACCGACGCCTGGTCGGCGTGATCGTCCTGACGGACGTCGCTCGACGCGTCACCGATCCGTTCTACATCGTCTTCGCGACGGAGATCCTCGGCGTCCCGGCCTCGTACGCCGGCATCTACCTGGCCCTGCTGGTCGCGTCGAAGGTCGGCGCGAACCTCCTCTGGGAACGGATTGCCGTTCGATTCGGGAATCACCGTGTGTTGCAGGGGGCGGCCGTCGCATCGCTCGCCATCCCGGTCGCTGCACTCCTCTTCGCTCTGCTGGCCCCGCGGCTCGGAGCCGCGGCCGGTCCTGCATTCGGCTCGTTGTTCGCGCTGATGGGGTTGCGGGACAGCGGGAAGTATGTGGGGAAGCGAACCGTCTTCCTCGACCACGTCGCGGTGGAGGAGTGGCCGATCCGTTGGGGGATCCTGAACACGCTTCTCGGCGTCGTGAGCCTTCTGCCGATCGTCGCCGGGACGATGATCGATGCGATTGGCTACGGCGTCACGTTCGGTGCGGTTTCGGCCGTAGCCGCGGCCGGCTTCTCGCTGAGCCTACGCATCGGCGCGGCGGAGGAGGAAGCGACATAAACGTATGCGATCGGACGGCATGGCGGCGCCTGATCCGATTCCCGGGCAACGCTCGAATCGAGAACGGTGCCTGGACCTTTGCCGTCGTTACCGACCCGCACTGCACATCGACGCCGGCCTCGCTCCGACACAGGCGCGGGCTCGAACACCTGGGGGACGGGGCCGCGCGCCTCCGCCGGTGCTTCGATGCGATCGAGGCACAGGAGGAGCGCCCCGAGCTCTGTCTGCTTCTCGGCGACATCGGACTCGACGATGCGATGGAAGTACTCGATGCGGCGCCGTGTCCGGTCTACCCGGTGGCCGGGAACGTCGAGTGGGGGGAGCAGCGTGAGAGGCTGCGCGCCGCCTATCCGGAGCAGCTCGGTGCCGCAGACTACTACGCGTTCACCCATCGGGGCGTCCGGTTTGCCGGGCTGTGCACCTCGGGGATCGGGAACGATCACGTCGGGCAACTGGCCTCCGAGGGCATCCGACCTCCGGGGCAGTCGGACTGGCTTGCCGGAGAGCTTAGGGTGCCATGGGAGCCGCGCATTCTCTTCGCACACTGCCCGCCGGAACCGCCGGGCTTCGACCGCGCGGCGTACCTCGAGCGCTCGACGCACGACTACCTGCCGTTCCTGGGCGAGAACGACTCGCGGTTCCTCCTTGGGCTGCTGCGCGTGCACGGACCGATTCTTCTCCTCGCGGGGCATCAGCACCGCGCGACGTACGAGTTCGGCGTCGCCGACTCGCGTGTGGTCGTCCTGCGATCGTGCCACTGGAATCACGAAGAAGAGGCGGTCGGGTTCCTGCTCGTTCGCGTCGACGGCGACGGACTCTCGGCCTGCGAGGTGCTCACCGGAGAACCTCGATTGGGCGGGGATTCCCGCGGGAGACGAGCGGCGGTTGACAGCATCCGTTGAAAAGACTATAGTGGTGTGCAACGTGTGTTGCAAGACGTGGTAGGGCGTTCTAGCGACCGATCGGCGCTACTTCGATCATCGGGAGGCTTGGGTGAATCCACGGAAGCGAACGAATCTTCGACATGGAGGAACGTCCGGGTCTCGGGCTGCGCCTCTCCGCCCATTGTTGTCTTTCACCCGATTCCGATGCTCGATGGTCGAAGCCTGGCGGCGTCGAAGTGCCGTACTCGGCGGTCTTCGAACGGTGGGGAGCCTCGGGCGGCGCACTCCGCTCGGTGTCCTCACGGAACGAGGACTCGGGGAACCAAGGAGGTAGCCGTGAGAAAGCTGGTCTGCATTGCGTTGGGGATCGTCCTGGTCGTCAGCGTGGCGGCGTGGGCGGATTGGGAGGAGCTCGCTTCTCTGAACGTCCCGCGCGGGAATCACTCGGCGGTCGTGGTCGACGGCGTGCTGTACGTCCTCGGCGGTGAATGGGATGGTGACGGCTCGGCGCCGGTCGAGAAGTACGACGCCGTAGCGAATACGTGGACGGAGATCGGGCCCGGTGCACCGAATGACGCCGCGGCCAACGTCGGTGTCTACGGCGGCGTCATCTACGTGATGGGCGGCGTCCACATCGAAGAGGACCTCATCTACGAGGGCGGCGGCTTCATGTGGGATACGCGGGCCAGCGCGACGCCGGTCTGGGAACCCACGCCGGGCGGAGGCCCGACCTTCGGCCATGGGGATTCCCCCGGACCGACGATGGTCGGGACGAAGATCTACCTCGTCAGCGGCGAGGACGAGGATCTCGACAACGAATGGCCGAACTACGTCACCGTCGTCGACATCTATGATGTCGTTACCGGCGAGTGGACCGTCGGCGCGAGCATCGACCCGTACCAGCGCGAGGATCAGGGCGTTGGCGCGATCGGCTGCAAGATCCTGATGATGGGCGGCGAGTTCGACGACGAGCCGGCAAAGATCCTCAACATCTACGACACCCAGATGAACACCTGGACCCACATCGAAGATGTTCCGATCGGGTGGGAGAAGCTGCGGATGGTCCCGATCGGCGACTTGATGTACATCTGCACCGGAGACGGCGCCGGCGGCAATGCCCTGTGGACGCTCGATCTCTTCGCGTTGGAGTTCACTCGCGTTCGAGCGATGCTTCCGCTGAGGCTTGCGGAGGCGGCGCTGGCCGTTCTCGACGGTGAGCTTGTGGTCATGGGCGGCGAAGAGGCGGCGAGCGAGGAACTCGTCGGCAACGTCTTCATCTACCACGCCGACTAGAACGTGCTGAGTACGTAGGAAGGTACTCCAGGGAGGGAGGGCGAACCCGTGGTTCGCCCTCCCGAAGCTCTGCCTGGGGCGCCAGGAGATGCACGGAGCGAGCCCGATGACGGAGGTCGGCCGTCCACAGCGGTATCGGCCGGGAGGAGGAGCATGAGACACGAACGAACGGCGAAGTGGGCAATCCTGATCTGTCTTGCCGTCTCGGCACTCGTCGGCGGGGCGCTGGCTGCGCTGGGCGATGACGAGGTCGACCTGACCGTGCAACGCCGGCTCGATTTGGTCTACGACGGGATCGACGATACCGACGACCACTGCATCTGGATCCATCCGACCGATCCCTCGCTGAGTACGATCATCACGGCGGACAAGGCGGCGGACAATCTGGTCGTCTACGACTTGAGCGGGGCGACGCTCCAGATCCTTCCGTTCTTCCAGTCGGATACGGGCTCGGAGCAGCCGGGGAACGTCGATCTTCGCTACGGCTTCCCCCTCGGGGGAGACTTCGTGGACATCGTGGCGGTGAATCAGCGGGCCAGCAGCCAGGGACGAGGTGCCCGAATCTTCGCGGTGGATCCTGAGACTCGCCTGCTCACCCGCATCGACGACGGCCAGGAGATGGAGCATGCGAACTACGGCATGTGCCTCTACAAGAGCCCGGTTTCGGGCACGTTCTACTACTTTGCGACGTCGAAGAGCCAAGGCGTCAGACAGTACGAACTCGCCGACAACGGACAGGGGCAGATCACGCTGATCGAGGTCCGTTCGTGGGATCTCAGGAAGTGCGAAAGCGCGGTCGCCGACGACGAGCTTGGCTACGTCTATGTCGCCGAGGAGCGCACCGGCATCTATCGCTACGGCGCGGAGCCCGACGATTCGATCGAGGCCGTGCATATCGCTGTCGTGGGGGAGAACGGGTACAAGAACGACGCCGAAGGACTCACCATCTACTACGCCCGCGATGGAGGCGGCTACCTGATCGCCTCCAGCCAGGGCAACGACCGGTTCATGGTCTACAATCGCCAGCCGCCCCACGAGTTCGTGAAGTCGTTCCACATCGAGGACGTGGAGGAGACGGACGGGATCGATGTCACGAACGTGGATCTCGGCCCCGACTTCCCGTACGGGCTCTTCGTCTGCCATGCGGACGGGAACCCCTCGATCGCCGTGGTTGTGGCATACGAGGATCTCGGCCTCGAGATCGATACGTCGTACGACCCACGAACCGGGACGTACCGGACCGAGTAGTAGGATCGATCCGATCGAAGATGAATGCTGCGAAGCCTCGTTTCGAGGCTCCGGATTCCCGTTCCTGTCTGCGAGTCTATTGACTATGTAGACGTTAGGACTTCACATAGCTGGTAGAGGTTGCTATACTGAACGTCCGCGTTGCAAACGATCGCAAAGCGCGACGGGTTTCCCTCGTCGGACAACACGACGCGTGGAGGTGATGGAGCAAAGTCAGTACCCGACAGGGAATCCGGGCTCAAGGAACCAAAGGAGGCGCACGAGCTATGGCGAAAGGGAAGGCACTCGGGCTGTTGATGCTGTTGGTCGCGGGTCTGGCCCTGTCGGGGGCGGCGGCGGAGGTTCTGACGATCTACACGGCGTACGATGCCGATCAGGCGCAGGTGTACATCGAGGCGTTCGAGGCGACGCATCCGGACATCGATGTCGAGTGGGTCCGGCTCTCCTCGGGTGAGGTCTACACCCGGCTGCTGGCCGAGGCGGCGAATCCTCAGGCGAGCCTTTGGTTCGGTGGTTCGAACACCTCGCACATCGCGGCGGCCAAGGCCGGCCTGCTCGAACCGTACAAGGAGTCGCTCGCTTGGCAGTACATCTCGCCCCAGTTCAAGGACCCCGATGGACTCTGGATCGGGTTGTACGTCGGCTACATCGGGTTCGTCTCCAATACCGAGTTCCTCGCCGAAGTGGGCGCGGAGGCGCCGACCTCATGGCAGGATCTGCTGAAACCGGAGTTCAAGGGCGAAATCACCATCGCCTACGCGTTTGCGTCCGGAACGGCGTACACGACGCTCGCCGGCATGCTGACGGCGATCGGCTCGTCGGACCCCGGCTTCGACGAGGAGGACGAGGCGTATGTCGCCGCGTTCAACGAACAGGTCGGGCAGTACAACTCCTCGGGAAGCGCCGCGGCGACGATGGTCGGGCTCGGTGAGTTCGGCGTCGGCTGCGTCTTCTCGCACGACATCGTCAAGAAGGCGATCGCGAAGGGCTATCCGGTCGTCATGACCTTCCCGGCGGAAGGGACGAGCTACGAAATCGGGGGCATGGCCCTGATCAAGGGCGGCCCGCAGCTCGAACTCGCCAAGGTCTTCTATGACTGGGCGATGACCAAGGAGGCGCAGGACCTGTACGAGCAGTTCTTCCGATTGCCGCTCAACCCGGAGGCCGTGTTGGCCGAAGGGAGCGTCAAGGCGACCGATGTCAACGTCCTGCCGATCGATCTGGTCTGGTATGGCGACAACAAGGACGCTATGCTCGATGAGTGGAGCGAGATCACCGGCGAATACTAGTCTCATGCGGCGGGGAGGCGACTGCCTCCCCGCCCTCTTCCCGTCTCGAGGTCATCCATGAAGCTTGACGCGTACAGGCGTGAGCTGCGCGGCGAGGTGCGGCGGCTCGTGCACGACCCGGTCCTTCTGGGGATCGTCGGCATCGTCTTCCTTCTTCTTGCGGTGTTCATCGTCTTCCCTCTGGTCAAGGTCATCCAGCACAGCATCTGGCATCAAGGCGCGTTCCAGCCGAGGTACTTCGTGGAGTTCTTCCAGAAGACGTACTACTGGCGCCCACTGATCAACAGCCTCATCGTCGGAGGCCTCGTCTCCCTGTGTGGAACGATCGTAGCGTTCATCTTCGCCTACGGGATCGCGCGGACCGACATTCCGGGGAAAGGGTTCTTCCGTCTGATCGCGATGATGCCGATCGTCTCGCCGCCGTTTCTGATTGCCCTGGCGGCGATTCTCCTTCTCGGGAACCACGGGGTGATCACCGAGGCGCTCAAGCTGAAGTGGGACATCTACGGCCTATCCGGGCTCGTGTTGACGGAGACGCTGGCGTACTTCCCGATCGCGTTCATGATTCTCGAAGGCGTCCTCTCGAAGATCGATCCATCGATCGAGGAGGCGGCGCTCGACATGGGGGCGTCGAAGCTTCGGACCTTCTTCACCGTGACCCTGCCGCTGGCCGTGCCCGGGATCGCGAGCGCCATGCTGCTCGTGTTCATCCGCTCGCTGGAGGACTTCGGCAACCCGGTCGTCATCCAGGGGCGGTTCCGCGTGCTGACGGTTGCGATCTACCACGCCGCGGTCGGTCGTTACAACCTGCCTCTCGGCGCGACGCTGGCCATCTTCATGCTGCTCCCGACGCTGATGATCTTCGTGGTACAGAAGTACTACGTCGCCCGCCGCTCCTACGTGACGGTTACCGGAAAGCCGTCCGGGATCGGTCTGAAGACGATCGAGAAGCGGATCAAGATCCCGATCTTCATCGCGATGTCGTTGCTGGCCGGCGGAATCCTGTTGATGTACGGCGTCGTGTTGTTCGGTTCGTTCACGAAGCTGTGGGGATACGACAACTCCCTGACCTGGGCGAACTACCGCTACGTCTTCAGCGTCGGAGGGCAGTACATTTGGGATACGCTGAAGATCGCGCTGATCGCGACCCCGGTCGGCGGGCTGTTGTCGATCATGATCGCGTACCTCGTAGTTCGGAAGCGGTTCATCGGCCGCGGGGCGATGGAATTCACGTCGATGCTCAACTTCGCGGTGCCGGGCGTCGTGGTTGGCATCGGCTACGTCCTCGCATTCAACACGCCGCCGGTTCAGCTGACCGGAACGGCGTTGATCATCATCCTCGTGTTCATCTTCCGGCGAATGCCGGTCGGGATCCGCGACGGCATCGCGCAGCTGCAGCAGATCGACCCGGCCATCGAAGAGGCGTCGAGCAGCCTCGGCGCAGGCTTCTTCCGCACGTTCACGCGGGTGACGCTGCCGCTCGTCGCGCCGGCGTTCCTGTCGGGGCTGGTGTACATCTTCGTCCGCTGCATGACGGCGATCAGCGCCGTTATCTTCGTCGTGTCGGCCGGGTGGCAGTTGCTGACCGTGGCGTTGCTGTACGAGGTCGATCAGGCGAACCTTGCTGCCGCGGCGGCGTACGGATACGTGATCATCGGCATCGTCCTGAGCGCGATCGTTCTGATGCGGTTCGTGGTGAGCAGGTTGTTCAGGGGAAGATTGGCTCCCCTCGGAGGAGAGTGAGCGGTCATGGGTGACGTCGTCGTACGATTCGAGAACCTGGTGAAGGTCTTCGCCGAAGGGACGAAGCGCGAGGTCCGGGCGGTGGACGACTTCTCGCTGTCGATCGATCGTGGCGATCTCGTGACGCTCCTCGGACCCTCCGGATGCGGGAAGACGACCTCGCTCCGGATCCTCGCAGGATTCGAGAACGCCACGACCGGGAGCGTCTATATCGACGAGCAGCGGGTGAACGACATCCCGCCGCAGCGGCGTAATACGGCGATGGTCTTCCAATCCTACGGCCTCTTCCCGCATATGACGGTCCTCGAGAACGTCGCCTACGGCCTGAAGGTGAAACACGTGCCGAAGCGGACCATCGGTAAGCAGGTTACTGAGGTCCTGAATCTCGTCGGTCTGCAAGGGTTGGAGAAGCGATCGGTGGCGAAGCTGTCCGGTGGGCAGCAGCAGCGGGTCGCACTCTGTCGTGCGATCATCACGGAGCCGCAGGTCTTGCTGTTTGACGAGCCGCTGTCGAACCTCGACGCGAAGCTGCGCAAGGGAACACGGGAGCAGATTCGCCGGATCCAGCAGGATCTCGGGATTACGAGCCTGTACGTTACTCACGACCAGGCCGAGGCGATGAGCATCTCGGACTCGATCGCGGTCATGAGCGAGGGGAAGCTTCAGCAGCTGGGCAATGCGGAGGAGATCTACGCGAAGCCGGCGAACCGATTCGTCGCCGGGTTCATCGGCGAGGCCAACCTGATCCCGGCCGACGTGGTGTCGGCGTCCATCGGGTCAATTCGCGTCCGCATGCTGGGGACCGAGATCGACGTACTCCAGCCGGGCGATGCCTTCGCCCCCGGCGACGCGGTGGAGGTCGTCGTCCGGCCCGAGGCGGTCGATCTGGTCAGCCCGGCCGACGGCGATGTCGCGGCGACCGTCGGTTTCTCGCACTACACCGGATCGATCATCCTCTACTCGCTGATCCTGGCCGAACGGCAGCGGCTATCGGTGCAGGTTGCCAACCCGCTCGAGCGGGGCTTCCTCGAGACCGACGAGGAGATCGGCCTTCACTTCCATCGCCGGAGCCTCCACGTTCTCCCGCGCGGAAGCGGGCAGGAATGACCGGGAGGCATCTCCTCGTCTTCGATCTGGACGGGACGCTTCTCGGAGCCGACCATCGGATTGCGGATCGGACACGCTCGCTTCTCCTCGCCCTGCGACGGTCAGGGGTCGAGACGACGCTCGCCACCGGACGGCCGTACGCGGCGGTCAGGCGGTTCATCGACGAGCTGGAGCTGCGGCTTCCGCTGATCCTGTTCAACGGGGCGGCCGTGGTCGAGCCCGGCGGCGCGGTGGTGTCGTTGCGGCGATTGCCGATCGGAATTGCTCGCGAGGCGCTCCGGCTCCTCGGGGAGACGTCCGCCGCGAATCACTTGTATATGAAGCCGGCCGACACGCATCTCGTCGCCGACCGGCTCGGGCCGGCGGCGGAGCGTGTGTTGGAGAAGGACGGCATGCCGACGCTGCAGGTCGACGACCTGGCGGCGTTCCTCGAGACGTCCGGCACGGGGCCGATCAAGATCTTCAGCATCGGGCCACGGGACGAACTCGAAGGGGTCCAGGAGCGGCTTCGTTCCGTCGCGCCGGATGCCACGTGCGTTTTCTCCGAGCACGACATGCTCGAGGTCCTCGCGCCGGGCGTGACGAAAGGGAGCGCTCTGCGCACCCTGTGCGACATACAGCGAATCGATGTCGAAGACGTGACGGCGTTCGGGGACAATCTGAACGACTTGGAGATGCTCCGCGTCGCCGGGCGTGCCGTTGCGATGGCCGCGGCGCCGGACGCGATGATCGAGGCGGCGGACGTCGTCACCGACGACCTGGGCGCATACCTCGAAGCACGATTCGGGCATCTCGTGGGAAGGGATCAAGCGGAATGACAGAGAAGGCTTTCGACGTCGTACTCATCGGGCACTTCGCGGTGGACAAGATCACCACGGTCGACGGGGTGACGGTTCCCGCCCACGGCGGGGCCGTCTACTACGGCGGTCTGAATCTCGCGCGGCTCGGATACCGGGTTGCAGTCGTCACGCGGCTTCGTCGCGACGACTTCCGGCGGTTGGACGAGCTAAGGGAAGGGGGGATCGAGGTGTTCGCGACGGAAGCGCCCGAGACGGCGGGGATGGAGAACATCTTCCTGTCAGAGGATCGGGACAAGCGGGTCTGCAAGTCGCTCGGGTTTGCCGGTGCGTTCTCGCCGGACGAGCTGCCCGACATCCGGGCGGACCTCCATCTGGTGATCCCGATTCTCGCCGGAGAGGTCGACCTGCCGATGCTGCGTGCGGTCGCGGCGCGCGGCCCCGTCGGTCTCGACGTCCAGGGATTCGTTCGTTTCGCCGAGGCCGACGATGTCGTCTTCCGCGACTGGCCGGAGAAGACGGTCGGGCTCGCCGGCATCCGCTACCTGAAGATGGACGACACCGAAGCGGAGGTGCTGACGGGGAAGACCGATCTCGAAGCCGCTGCCGTGGAGATCGCCGGGTACGGCGTGGAGGAAGTGCTCGTGACGCATAGAGGCGGCGTGCTGGTGTACGCCGACGGCGCGTTCCACACCGGGAGCTTCTCGCCCCGGCAGGTCTTGGGGAGGACGGGGCGTGGCGACACCTGTTTCACCACCTACTGCGCCGTACGGGCGACCCTCGACCCGGGAGCGGCCGTTCGGTACGCTGCGGCGGTCACCAGCCTGAAGATGGAGGTGCCGGGGCCGTTCGCAGGGACGCCGGCCGACGTGGAGGCGAAGCTCGGGGAGTAGGCCAATGGTTACGATCAAGGACATCGCGAGGGAGATCGGCATGTCGGCCTCGACGGTGTCGCGTGCGCTGAGCGACAGTCCGTTGGTCAACGTGGAGACGAAGGAACGCATCCACCGCGTCGCGCGCCGGCTCGGCTATGAGCGAAACGAAGTCGCGCGAGCCCTGGTGATGGGGGCCTCCGGCGCGGTCGGGCTGCTCGTTCCCGACATCACGAACCCGTTCTTCTCCGACATCGCGAGCGGTGTCGGAGAGATCGCCGATCGGGCCGGCTACGGCGTCATCCTCTGCAACACGAGCGGTCGCGTGGATCGCGAGCTGAGCTACGTTCGGCTGATGCGGCGCAAGCGGGTCGACGGCCTGATCCTCTGCTCGACGACGATCGATGCGCCGTACCTCCAGGAGGTCCAACGGGGGCGTACACCGTTCATCCTCGTGTCGCGCCTCTGTTCGGACGCGAGCCTGTCGTATGTCATCACGAACGACCGCCAGGGAGCCCGCCTTGCGGTGGAGCACCTGATCGCGCTCGGGCACGAACGGATCGGGTTCATCGGCGGGCCGAGAGACGTGCAGTCGAGTCACGACCGGTTCCTCGAGTACATCGCAGTGCTCGAAGAGAGCGGCTGCCCCGTGGTCGAGGCGTGGCACCACTTCGCCGAGTTCACGCAGGCGGCGGGCCGCGAAGCGGGAGGGAGGCTCCTGGCGCTCGTCGAACGTCCGACGGCGGTCTTCGCGGCGAACGACGTCACGGCGCTTGGGGTCCTCGAGGTGGCGGAGGGCATGGGATTGCGGATTCCCGAGGACCTGTCGCTCGTCGGCTACGACGACATCAGCTACGCGAGCCTGCCGCGGATCCAGTTGACGACCATCGCCCAACCGGCGGTCGAGATGGGACAGATTGCCGCCGACTGGCTCTTCACGAGGATCGCGTCCGACGATGTCCCGGCGCTCCAGCGGGTGCTGACGCCGAGGCTCGTCGTCCGCTCGACAACCGGCCCGGCGGGATAGTCCCACCCCGAAGGATCGAGTGAAGAGCAGCGAAGTGCGGAATGCAAACGATGCCAACCGCGAACGAGAACGACGGAGGCAGACGATGGAACGTATCGGATTGAACGGGGCGACGCTTCCCGGGAGGGACCTGCTCACGAAGATCCGCGCCGCGGCCGCGGCCGGCTTCGGTTTCTACGAACCGAGGATCCCCGAATTGGTGGCGTTCGACACACCGGACGGGCGGCGCGCGGTCGACGAGGCGATGGCCGGAGGAGGGCTGGGGTGGCTGCCGCTGAATGCCCTCGAGGGGGTGTTCACGGCCGGTGGTGCGGCCGCTGCGGCCGAGACGGTCTTCCCGCTGGCCGCGAGATTCGGCGTGATGCAGGTCATCGCGGTGCCGGCTCCTCCCGCCGAGGGTCTGGAGCGGGCAGGGGCGGTGGCGGAGCTGCGCTCGCTCGCCACGCGGGCCGCGGCCGAAGGGCTGAGCCTTCTCTATGAGCTGATCGG